>Ga0209347_1003830_pt1 | contig 16741 bp, 18 predicted proteins | sample AutmiccommuBRH23_FD_187382 | JGI IMG/M metagenome (GOLD analysis project Ga0209347, IMG submission 187382) | Deep subsurface microbial communities from Mt. Terri, Switzerland - Autotrophic microbial communities BRH/23 (SPAdes) (version 2) | ecosystem: Environmental > Aquatic > Deep subsurface >...
CGGGGTATGGCCCGAAAAGTAGCCACCTTCGGTGAAACCTCTTTGGCTGATTCGATTTGTACCGAATGCAGCGAGTGTGTAAAGGTTTGCCCTGTAGGGGCATTGACCTCCAAAGAATAGATGTGTGTCCAAGACGAAAACTCCTAATCGTAAAGTTAGGAGTTTTTTTTTAACTCCCGAATTATTTTATAAAAATGACTATTATTCTGTTGGCGATAATATCTCTGACATTATTGCTTGGTTGCTCCGATAAGGCTGTTAAGTCCGCCCAACATAAAAAGCCCCAGGTTGCCGCAGAGGGTGGGACGCGGAATGACTCCGGTAAAGAGAATAATGTATGGTATAGGAAAGGCCAGATTTATTTTCGTGTTGTCAATAATTTGGCGGACAATATCGGGAATGCTAAGACAATGAGAATCGGGATGGTCAATGGTAAACCGGCAGTTATGACCATTAACGGCTTGGTTGCCAAGTGGGATGAAGTTCACAATGCTGCAGGCAGCAATAGGCGACTTAGCTATGGAGTAGAGGTATTTCGCGGCTCAGCTCTGCCCAGGGGTGAAGTGATTAAAATAGTGAAATCAATGAAACCGGTGAAATAGTTGTCAGTGGTCAGTGAATGAAAAAAACAGGGTATGGGATCGAGAACCATACCCTGTTTAAGTTTTATCCCTTTTCCTTATCTGAGAGACCTTTTGAGGTTGCGGTATTGGGTGGGGTTTTATAGGGGTTGTTTTTCATGAACTCTTCAGATGGCTCGAGGTCGTGCTTCCCCTCCCGCACCAGTTCACCCTTGCTCTGCAGCTGTATAGGCTGGGGCTCACCGATACCATACATTTGCGGACCCGCATCATCCGGCTGCTTGAAATGCTTCCTATCAGGCATCTCTTATCAACTCTCCTTTTTTACTTACTTCGCTCACGGAGTCATATAGTTTGTTAAGGTTTTCGTCGTTACCGTCGTACAAAGACTTGCTGAGTCCCCACGCACAGTCGAGGGCGGAGCTACGGATGGCGGAGCGCCGTCGGGCCACGGACGGCCCGTACGGCGGGCACCCCTCGACTGTGCGTGGGGAGGAAGCTAGTCTTGGTAGACGGGAACGCCTGAAAACCGTACAAACTATATGACTCTTTACAATAGTCTCCCAACATAATAAAATAATTATGATTTTTCAACATAAATATAGTGAGGTTATGAAAATGTGTGTATCGATTGTTTTTGGCCTAAATATGGCCGATACGAAGTTAACGGCCTTTATAGACCGGGTGCGGGAACTGGGCGGAGTCTATGAATACGGTATCGGGTTGGGCAGAGAAAGCCTGCTGCCCGATGCGGCTGAGGCGGTATCCAGGCTGTTTGCTGACCCAGATGCTATTTTTGAAGTTCATGATTTATCTGAGCCTCATTGTGCGTGTGATATCGATGATGATATTAGGAATGCCAATAAAATGGACAAGAAGAGTAAGTTTTTTGATTTTGTTGGGGAAGTTATGGGGTACGAAGGCGCGAAATCCGTATCGGTTTTGTTTTTTGAGGAGATATCTCCTGATACCTCAAGTGCCAGGAGACAGATGGGTAATTATGATGATTTTGAAGAATTAATAAACCGCTGGAATACCTGGAAGGTGGAGGGTTTTGAACCTACCAGGCGCGCTTATTTTATTGCTGATGATACCCCTTTGCTGTTTACCTTTACCGGGAATAAATTCTCTCAATAAAATAAGTTTTATTCCATCGATGAATTTTTGTTTCGATTAGTGGTATAATCGGAACTTGCACCTCCAATATTATTATCGGAGGTGTTTTATTTTGGAGACTTATGTTGTAGGTACTATCAGCATGCAAAGGGCACAGCAGGGGAGTATTGACGGTGTCATAGACAGGTTATCCCCGGTTGGCTACAGGTTTTCGGCAGAACCGGGAGGCAGTTTTACTTTTACTAAAACGGGGCGTGTGGAATCGGTGATTACAGAATTGGTACCTATCTGTGAGGATCATGGCCTGGATGTGGAGGACTTCCGCTTGGTCGAGTACCGGAAAAGTGATGATAGTCAAAGAAGTGTTTACGATGGAGGCATCATAATGAGAGACCGTTAAAATTTTTTGTAAATCGGTGTAGAAATTTGTTCTTTTTATATAAAAAAAGGAAATTGTTGTTATAATGTGGAATAAATAATAATAATGATTTCCAATAGGCTTGACATGCAGTTGGGGAGGGTGGCAGCTTTGATATCAAAGTACGTAAATGCAACCGCCATTTCTGAAATTGGCTCATCAGTTTCGAATCTGTTAAGGGTACCGTTGGCAATATCTTGTGTCGACGGGACCATTCTTTTTGTCTCTGATTCCTGGGGGAATAAAGAGCTGCTCTTTAACGAATATTTAAATTCCCTGATTAAATTCGCCGGGCCCGATCAGTACCCTGTTTCCAATGAGGCCAGTATGGTTGTGCCGATAAATATTAACAATGTGGTTATGGGTTACGGGATTGTAGAAGTAAAAGAAGATGAAGCAAAAGAGAATGATATTAGTGCATTTAGCAGCAGGCTAAAAAAAATTTTGAACACGTGTTTCACGTCTGCTCTGCATAAAACCCAGGGATACCTCAGCTCGACAAAGTCTGAAGCCAGAGATATATTGCGCCGGTTTCAGATGGGTAATTCTACGAGGGAAGAGACTTTTGCCACCCTGTTAGATAATATTTTAGATTATTCTTCAGTGGATTTGGCTGTGATTGCCGTAATTGATGAGTATACCGGATTATTCAGGGCGGACACCATGTGTGGAGAAAAAAGCCTGATGCCCAATTTTCACTGTCTTGAAAAAGGCCTGCTGGGCCGTTGGACGCTTCATGAGAGACAACCGGTTATAGTAACACACCCTGAACAAGACCCCAGGTGCATCGGCCTCACGAATAGTGACGTGAAGACCATTGCTGCCTGGCCTTTGTTTATCAGAGACAGGTCATATGGAGCACTATATGTAATCAGTCGCTCTTCTACTGGCCTTGAATCCTGGGTGGAAGAGAGTATTGACTTTCTCTCATTGCATCTGTCATGTATGCTTGATTGTGAAAATAGAGAGAACAAGAATTCCGAACACCTGCGCAGACTGAAAGCCGTGATGGAAATCAGTCGGATTTTGAACTCCTCCAAAGATACGAAAACTCTGCTGAATTTATTGACTGATCTCACTGTTGACATATTTGATTTCGATACCTGTTGTGTTTACCTCAGGGAAAAACCAGGTGCTGAAATTAAACTAATGGCTGCAAGAGGGGTTACTCCTGACGAAGTATTTCTGCTGGAACGGCGGTTTGAGATTAGGGATGCGGTTATTTTGGACCGTGAGCTTGAATTTATTGATATTCCTATCCTGATTGATGGTATGGAGATGGGATTTTTAAGTGTACCGGGGTTTCGTGAGGGGACACTTAGTCCTGAGGACCTGGAACTACTCAGGGCATTTGCCTGTATGGCTGGAATAGCAGTGAATCACAGCCTGATGGCTGGGGAAACCAAACATAGTCTGATGGAGACAGTTACTGTATTATGCCTGGCTATTGAGGCCAGGGACAAGATGATGTTAGGCCATTCGGAGAAAGTACGGGACCTGGGAGTGGCTCTGGCCAAGGCGGCAGGCCTTACAACCAAAGAAGTAGAAATGATAGAATCGGCGTGTCTCCTTCACGATATCGGTAAACTTGGGATTCCTGAGTCTCTTCTGAATAAATCGGGCTCCCTGAGTACCCGGGAATATGAAGAATTTAAAAAGCATCCAGTCATCGGAGCGGAAATTCTTAGCGCCGTAACGTCCCTGGAAGAAGTGACGACAATCGTTAGGCATCATCACGAACGTTTTAACGGTGGTGGCTACCCCGATGATTTGAGCGGTGATAAAATACCTCTTGGAGCCAGGATCCTGGCTATAGCCGATACCTTCTCATCACTGGTTTCAAAAAGATCTTACCGGTCGGCTAAAGACCCATTTGAAGCATTGGAAATCCTGAAAGCTAAAGCCGGAACCCATTTTGACCCTTATTTAGTCTCAGTGTTTGAAAAAATTGTGCGTCAGAGATATTCCTTCGGGCTGGAACTCAACCAGCATGAGGAAGCATCAAGCCAACCGGGCCTGGAAGCGGGGGAGATGGGCCTAACCGAGAGAGAAGCTGAAATCCTGGCGTACATTGCCGAAGGTATGAGTAACCGGGAAATTGCAGCGGCCTTGTACTTAAGTGAGAAAACTGTCAAAACCCATGTTACCCATATTCTAAAGAAGCTGAATCTGCCGGACAGGACAAAAGCTGCTATCTATGCCATACAAAAAGAGCTAGTCAAGCATGTTAAAGTCAGTATAAGACCATAGTCTTATACTTTTTTTTTCTTTCTAAGACCTATTACCTACATGTATGGCCTTTATTAGTAAAAAATACTCCGGCAGGTCCATGGTGCTGGGTTTTTGATAAAGATATAATAAAATCTAGAATATTAAATTTTAATTAAGTTTTTATTAATGAAGTATTATCTATGATACCTGGTGAAGGTACCTCAAATCCGATGTGAGGTGGCAAAATGGATCATTACGAAGAATTGACTTACATGCCCCCGGATATGGAAAAAGTGTTTGGTTTGGTAGTCACGGATTTGGAACGCCTGATAGACCTGACCGAAGAAAAGTACGGGTATATATATGAAAACCTGCCGGTTATTGAACAGGACGTTAATCTGAGTATCAGGGAAGTGAAAATTCTGCTCAGACATTTGATTGCGGATGCCCGCTCTTCAACGGGGACCCATGAGTCTGTGACCATAAATACCATTAACGGTATTATGAGCGGTTTGGATGCTGTCACCAGCACTTTCCTGAATGAAGAGCTCGTTATGGTATTGCAGCGAACCTTTCTTGATAAATCAGGGGATGAGAGGTTAAGTTTTTATGAGTTGGTGAGGGTCGTCCAGGAAGTGGAAGATGTTCTCGCGACATTGAGGGATTTGGCCCTAAACTCAATCATATTTGCCATTCGCGTTGGTGATGAAGGTGCAGGGTTCCAAATCCTTTCAGATCGCATTAACCTGGTCTCACAGGAGCTTGGCCGCCGGTTCGGCGAGATGAAAGAAACCATAAACCGCTTGAACGAATGGAATAAAGAGTTCCAGCAGAAACTGGCCGAATTCGTGGAATATGAAGAGGCACTGAAGCACAGGTATCAAAACAGATTTCAAACAGGATTTCAGCATGTTGTTTCGGCCTTGACGGTTATATGTGGGCTTCTGGAGAATAACCTTGGTTACACCAAGAAAGCTCTTTCCAGGGTCTCCAGGATAATGGTGATGGTACAGAATCAGGATATTATCAGGCAAAATATTGAGAATATGTCCAAGTGCTTTAAAATTATGCTCGAAAAAAAGGAATCCGTTGTTTCAGGTTCTATAGAAGAGTGTCTGGATTACCTGACCTTCGCCGACCGCGTGCTGGAGCTCTCAAAGAACCTTATGGAAAACATTGAGAACTCCCTTAGCGAATCAATCTTCAGCCTTAGCGAGGAACTGGCGGAAATGGACGTAAATGTGACGGACCTGGAAGAGGATTCACTATGTTTAACGGAATTATTTGCCGGGAAGGAAAACAGGCCAGACGCTGAATGTGTTATCAAAAACGTTTTCAACACTGTTACAGAACAATTGGATGACCTGATGTCAATTGAAAAAAACATTGAAGAGAAAAGCGGCCTGCTCTTTGCAGGCATAAAGACCTTCACTGAGCTTATGGAAACGGTAGAACAATATTTTGCAGACATTGACAGAGAAACCAGGAACCTCAGGAAGATGAAGGTTTTAATAAAAATTGAACTGGCTCGGATCGATGTTGGAAGTGACCTTAGTATAGATACTATCGGCAGCGCCGTAGACGAAGTCGTGGAAACAATTCACACCAATCAACAAATGTTTATGAAGCTCCGTTCTCACTTTGAAAAAAATATGGATGCATTTAATCGTGCAGTAAATAGAACAAGCAGTAAACTGGGGGGGTCAACCGACACACTGGATACGGCCAAAACCAAGCTCGTAACTATCAAGGGGTTGGCTGCCGGGGCGGTTGTCGCATCAAACAGAGAGATGAAGGAGATATTTAAACAGCTGAGACTGCCTGGTCGAAATCTTGCCGACACAGGTTCAGTAGGCATGCTGTTAACAGATGTCAATACCAGGATTAATGAAGTCCATGAAACGGTTCAGCGAGCACAGAAAGATCTCCTTATGAAGAACGGGATAACCCAATGGGAAGAGAAGGGGGAAGATCTTAAGCTGTTAATGGATCAGTTTACATGTTTCGTTGAACGGAAGGCTATGAAAGACTTAACCGGCGGAACTGTTCAGGACATTGGCAGTTCCTCAGGAGGAGATATAGTATTATTTTAAAGCATAAATAATCAGGACGGTGATTGGTTAAATGAGTAAACATGTGGTGAAAATTGAGCGGGTCCTTGATATGGAGAGTTCCCGAAATCTCAAGGGAGAACTGGTACATCTTTTGGACACTGGAGTCAGGGAAGTAGAACTTGATTTTAGTGTAACTGAGTCGGTGGACAGTTCGGGTCTGGGAAAACTCCTCCTGTTTAACGAAAAATTCAGGGAAGCAGGTGGCAGTATAAAAGTCATTAATGTATCCAATCAGGATGTGGCAGAAATGTTTCGGCTGCTTAATCTTGATAAATTAATTGCGATTCAATACATTAACTAGCTGGGAGGGATTTTGATGGTTGGCGCTGCAGAAACCTTGATTCTACCGTCACAAATTACTGTGAACAATATTGAAGAAACCAGGGACATGATGGCCGGGTGGCTTAATGACGCGGAAAATCAGCTCAGATGCCTGGGCAGCGGCGTCGAAACCATCGACGCGACAGGTTTGCAATTGATGATAGCCTTCAATAAAGAGGCAGCCAGGAAAAACAGAGAATTTGTTATCGTCAGTCCTAGTCCGGTGCTGCGGGATGTGCTTGTTTACTCCGGTGTTGATAAGATTTTGGCTATGGGGAGGTAGATGCATGGGCAGTGTAATGGTAGTTGACGATTCACGAACAGTAAGGATGTCCATGGAATACCTGTTGAAAAATAACGGGTATGAGGTTTTTTGTGCCAAGGATGGTTTGGATGGGCTAAATAAATTGAATGAACGGGTCGGTTCGGGCAAGAAGCCGGATCTGATTATTACTGATGTTAACATGCCAAACATGGGCGGCCTGGATTTCGTCAAGAAAGTCAAAGAGAGCATTACTACCAAATTCATCCCGGTATTGGTGCTGACTACTGAGTCTCAGGAAACGTTAAAAATGGAAGGCAAAAAGGCCGGTGCGGCAGGTTGGATAGTTAAGCCGTACCAGCCGGAGCAGCTAATTGGCGTAGTACAGCGTTTCGTGAAATAAGGGGGTGATGCAGTGGAAGAATTGGTGCAGGTATTTTTGGAAGAAAGCCGAGAAATTTTGCAGCAGTTGGAAGAGGACTTGCTGGATATGGAAAGGAACCCTGGGGATTCCGAGATTATCAAGCGGATTTTTCGGGCGGCACACACCATTAAAGGCAGTGCCGGCTTGTCAGGCCTGGATGCCATCAGTGGCCTGGCCCACCACCTGGAAGATGTTCTGGATCAGGTTCGTACGCTGGGGGAACCAATGTCTAAAGATTGTTTTGATACTGTTTTTCGCAGCATTGACATGCTTAACAGGATGGTTGACATGACTGCCGGAAACGAAGAGATACCCCCTGATATGGCAGGAGATTTAGTAGAACAGCTTTCATTCTTTATAATTGGTAAAGAGACGGAGGAAACCGCCATGGTGGCGGCATGCCTGGAAGAGACTATTTTGACCGGACCTGATCTACTACAAGTCCTGTCTGACATAGCGCCGACCAGGTCGGTTTTCAGGCTGACACTTAACTTTAAGCCTGATTATATGGAATCGGGCCATGACCCGCTGCGTTTTATAGAAGAGCTGCGGGACAAGGGTGAGCTGTTGGAAATCAATGTTAACTTTTCACGGCTGCCCGAGTGGGACGAAATTGACCCGTACCGGTTATATCTGTCATGGACTATGCTTTTGGAAACTAAATATGATCGTAAGGAAATTGATGATATTTTTGTTTTTGTCCTCGATGATAATGATATCAAGATTACAGATGTGACAAACGAAATTGAGCCCTCGCAAACAGCCGGAAAATTGACTGGGGAACTGCTGATTGAAGAAGCAAAAGTGGCTCCCAGACAAGTTGAGGCTGTGCTGGAGAAGCAAAAGCAGGCCCGGGAACAGGAACAGGTTAATACCATCAGGGTGGATACCCGGAGGTTGGAGAATGTATTGAACTTGGTGGCGGAAATGGTTATCAGCCAATCAAGGGTAAAGGAACTTGTCAGCAAACAAAGCCAGGTTGATGTAGAGGTATTCAATTCTTTCCAGGAAGTTGACAAGATCATCCGCCGTTTGCAGGAAGAGGTCATGAAAACCAGCATGGTGCCGGTCGGGCCTACTTTTACCAGATTTCAGCGAATGGTCAGGGATACTGCCGCTGAGAAAGGCAAGGAAATAGAACTAGTCATCAGCGGGCAGGAGACAGAGGTCGATAAAAGGGTGATTGAGCAGATTGCTGACCCCTTAAAGCACATGATCCGCAACTCCATAGACCACGGCATTGAGAAACCTGAAGATCGAGAAGCTTTAGGCAAGCCCAGGAATGGAAAGATATGGTTAAGAGCCTGTCACCAGGAGGGCAGTATCGTGATTGAGGTTAGAGATGACGGCAGGGGTCTCGACCCCGACAAGATTTACCGGAAGGCCTTATCAAAGGGGTTAGTTGAAGAAAATCAGAAGCTTTCCGACCATGATATGCAGAGACTGATCATGATGCCAGGCTTTTCCACGGCAGATAAAATATCAGATATATCAGGCCGGGGTGTCGGACTTGATGTGGTGGCAACCAATATCCAGGCCCTGCGGGGTTCTATAGAGGTGGAATCCACCAAGGGGCAGGGAACCAGATTAATCATCAGGCTGCCTCTAACTATGGCGATTATTGATGGGATGATGGTTACTGTCGGTGATGAGAAGTACATCATACCCCTTACTTCCATAGTGGAGTTTATCAAAGCCACGCCCAAAGATATTAAAACCGTTGAGGGCACTGGCCGGGTAGTAAATATGAGAAATGAATACATACCACTGGCAGCCTTATACCGGCTGCTGGGGATTCCTGCCTATGAGCAGGAGCTCACAGATGGGCTGCTGGTGATCATTAAAGACGGTAGGAAAAAGATGGCCCTGCTGGTGGACGACATTTTGGGTCAGGAACAAGTGGTAACCAAAAGCCTCAAGGAAAATTTCAGGCAGGTGGACGGAGTGGCAGGCGCCACAATTTTGGGAGACGGGAGGGTTGCTGCAATTCTGGACGTGCCTACTTTAATAAAAATGGCCACACGATAAAAATAAAACAAAATTAAAAGGGAGTGAAAATGAAATGAAATTTGGGTTAAGGACTAAACTGTTGGGAAGCTTTGGTATTGTATTGGTGTTGATGTTGGTTGTAGCCATTTACGGGATTAGTTTAGCAGGTCAGTTAAATCGCAATGTTGTTGACCTTGGGGAAATTCAGGTCGACAAAGCCGAGTTGGTAATGGATTCCAATTTCACAATTGCAACCATCAGAAGATATGAACTTCAGGCTTTGGTCAGAGGACTCGTAAATGATAAAAAGTCATCACAGGACTACATTAACAAGATTAGTGAGAAAACAAAAGAGGTAGATGAAATCAACAAAAAACTGGGAGCTTTGCTGGAAACAGCGGAAGAAAAGAAAGCTTTCGAGGAGTTGACTCAAACTACAAACCTATTTATCGAGAAAGACCGACAACTGGTTCAAATGGCTAATGATGGAAAATATATGGAAGGTATCAGTTTCTACAACGGAGAATCCAAAAACGCTTTTGACCCCACTGAAGACAAGGTGGCTGCGTTAGAGGAAATAATTGATCCCTATATCCAAGGACAAGTTGCTCTGGCCCAAAGTCAATACAGCAAATCAAGATTGGTATCAATTGTAGTTACCGCTGTTGCGGTAATCGCCGGCCTTATTATTGCGTTATTCCTTTCTACGAACATTACCAAGGTTGTTAACCAGATTGTTACTATGTTCAAAGACATGGCCGAAAGCGGTGGGGACCTGACCAAGCGCATCGAGGTGAAATCATCAGATGAAATTGGAGCGCTGGCACTGTGGTTTAATGCTTTCATGGACAAGCTTCACGACGTTATCGGTCAGGTCAAACAGTCGGCAAATTTGGTAGCATCTGCTGCCAATGAAACCTCAATGGGCAATCAGGATCTTTCCCAGCGCACAGAGGAACAGGCATCTTCACTGGAGGAAATTTCCTCTACTATCGAGGAGGTAACAGCTTCCCTTCAGCAGTCCAGTGCCAGTTCCCTGGGTGCTGACACTAATTCCAGGTCTACGTTGGAAATAGTGCACAAGGGTGAGACAGTGGTAAATGAACTGCATAACGCCATGGCGGAAATTACCAAGGGCAGCCATGAAATCGCTGAAATTATTGCAAAAGTAAATGATATTGCCTTCCAGACTAACCTGCTCGCCTTAAATGCGGCTGTTGAAGCCGCCAGAGCCGGTGAACAGGGGCGTGGATTTGCCGTAGTGGCTGCTGAAGTGAGGAATCTGGCCGGCAGAACGGCGGAATCGGCTAAAGATATCGAAGGCCTAATCAAAGAAAGTATTACCAAAGTGGAACGGGGCAATGAGCTGATGGAAGAAACAGCTACTGTACTTTCTGAAATCGTCAGCAATACCCAGCAAACAACAAATGTTATTGCTGAGATTGCCACTTCCATGCGTGAACAATCGGCGGCTTCAGATGATATCAGGACCGCTGTTGAACAGCTCAATCAGGTAACCCAACAGAACGCTTCCCTGGTTGAGGAAATTGCCGGTTCCAGTGAGACCGTCAGTAATGAAGCTGAAGAACTGTCTGCTCTCGTCGGTAAGTTCAAATTAAATGAAGCCTTCGACGGAGGCGTCAGGGAGAAACAGGCTCGCAGACCGGCAGCTACCGGGTATAATGGTTCAGCGGGGGGGGCGAAGTTCGGCAAAGCAGGTAAAGTGTCAGGCAGCCAGCAGGAATTTAATCAAGATGAATTTGAAAAGTTTTAAAGGAGGGAGGTAAAATGGCTGAAAACAACCAGGTACTGGGCAGGGAAGACAATACGATGAACATCTTGAACCAGCAGTTAACTAGTTTTACGACTGATAACCAATATGTTTCCTTTAATCTTGATGAAGAAGAGTACGGCATTGAAGTGCTGCTGGTGCAGGAGATTATCAGGTATCAAAAGCCTACCAAGGTGCCCAACTCGAACAGGGTAATCCAGGGAGTCATCAATTTCAGGGGTAAGGTTATCCCTCTGATAGATATGCGGGCCAAATTCGGGCTGCCTATACGGGAATATGACAGTTTTACAGTCATCATAGTACTGGAAACAAAAAACAAGACTATAGGGCTGATTGTAGACCGTGTATATGATATTGTAAGTCTTTCCGAGACCAATATTCAGGTAGCAGACGAGGACTTTGTGCATGACCTGAAGGCCGAGTATTTAAAAGGGATGGGGAAAATAGGGAACCGCCTGATCTTATTACTTGAACCAGATAAGGTTTTATCTTTTGAAGAATTCAAGCAGGTTCAGCAGATAGGAAAGACAACCGGACAGTTGGAGGGTTCACCGGTAACGGCCTGACGGACAGACTGTTAGACGGACGGAGATGAACAGGCGTGAAAAAACAGTATGATCACAGGCTTAAACGGATGACCTATGAGATTATAGCCGGGGAATATACTGCTACATCGGAACCGGATGTCGTGTTGATTACATTACTTGGTTCCTGTATTGCGGTGTGTTTAATCGATGAAGAAAGCCATGTGGTTGGCATGAATCATTTTATGCTGCCCGGGAGCCTGGACCTGGGCAGCCCCCTTTCCACAGGTGACACCAAGTATGGATCCGCATCCATCGACATGCTGGTCAGGGAGATGGTTAGCGCAGGTGCCAAACTAATAAACCTCAGGGCCAAGGTTTTCGGCGCCGGCAATGTGGTAGGGACATTTTCCGGGGGCGTTGCCGGCTCCAATGCTGAGTTTGCCAAGGACTATCTGGCTGCATTAGACATCCCTGTGATTGCCGAGGACCTTGGAGGCAACTGGGGCCGTAAGCTGTATTTCTTCAGCCATTCCGGAGAAGTATTTATCAAGCGGATAACAGAAGGGTGATCTGTGTGAACGTGTGTCTTTTGCCAGAAACTTTACAGGACAGGGAGTTTGAGATTATCCGTCAGATGGTATATGAACAGACGGGGATTAACCTGTCAAAGCTGAAAAAATTAATGGTCCAGTCTCGGTTGATGAAACGGTTGAAGCAGATAAACTGTCCAAACTTCGGACAGTACATCAAGATTACCCGCTTGAATCATCAGGAACGGGCCGTCATGTTCAACCTCATAACAACAAATGTAACCCACTTTTTCAGGGAAAATCACCATTTCGAATTTATCAATAGATTTCTCCCAACCTACCTGGAAAAGGCAAAGCCGGGCAAGGTCTTAAAGGTATGGTCGGCAGGCTGTTCTACTGGACAGGAACCTTATTCCATAGCCATTGTACTCAACGAGTTGTTTGAGCGAATAAAAGGTGAATTTTTAATCCTTGCTTCTGATATTAATACTGAGGTTCTCCAGCAGGCTTCCAAAGGGATATATAAATTGGAGGAAGTTGAACAGGTCCCTTATCCTTTGTTGAGAAAGTATTTTAAGATGGGTCAGGGACCAAATAAAGGATTGTTTAAAGTTAAAGAAAGACTTCAGCAGAAGGTCATGTTTAGGCAGATTAATCTGGTTGATGCCAATCCCGAATTTCCTGTGGACAGTCAATTTGATCTGATTTTTTGCCGAAATGTATTTATTTATTTTGACCAGGAAACTAAAAGACGGATTATCAAAAAGTTTTACAAAAAAATGCATAACGGTGGATGCCTGTTTATCGGTCACTCGGAGTCCCTTAATTACAGCGACTCAGGACTGGGCAGCTGGATACCCAAAGAACATACCATTTATATGAAGAATGAGGGGGGTAGAACCAGTGAGTAGAATCAAGGTTCTCATCGTTGATGATTCTGCGGTGGTTAGGCAGATGCTCAGTAAAATGCTGTCCGAAGATGATGAAATAGAAGTAGTGGGCACGGCCATAGACCCGATTTTTGCCATGCAGAAAATCATGAAGGATCCCCCGGACGTAATAACTCTTGATGTGGAAATGCCCAGGATGGACGGGCTGACATTTCTCGAAAAACTGATGAAAGCGTACTCGATTCCGGTGGTGATGGTGAGCGCGTTCACTAAACAGGGGTGTGACACGACCCTGAAAGCATTGATCCTGGGTGCGGTAGATTTTATCGAGAAACCGGCGCGAAATACACCGGAATACCTGGGTGTGATTAAACAGGAAATAATCGGTAAGGTTAAAAATGCCGCCAGGGTTAATCTAAAAGCTTGCCGCACTGGTCTTTCCGGGGTTGGTACGGCAGCAGTAAGCCAGCAGGGTAAAATCGAAAGGCCAGTTTGGAATTGCGCGTCCAAGGTCGTGGCTATCGGGGCTTCCACCGGCGGCGTGGCAGCTGTCAGCACAATTATCAACAGTCTTAGACCTGATGACTATACAATATTTATTACCCTGCACATGCCGGCCACTTTTACCCGGTCTTTCGCCGAGCGGCTTGGTTCCACCGGCTGGTCTTCCTCCGAGGCCGGGAATGGGCAGGAGGCCCAGCCCCATCACATTTACGTGGCGCCCGGAGGCCGGAATATGATAGTGGAACGCCGGAACGGTGTTTTGTTCACAAAAATCAAGGAATGTGATAAGACCGACATATATAAACCTAATGTCAACAAAACTTTTGCCTCGATGGCGCGCGCGGCAGGCCCGGAAGCTATCGGGGTTATCCTCACCGGAATGGGCGATGACGGGGCTCAGGGGCTTTTGATGATGAAACAGGCCGGCGCTCTGACTATCGCTCAGAATAAGGAGACAAGCATGGTTTTTGGGATGCCCCAGAAGGCTATAGAAGCAGGAGCGGTTGATTATACATTGGCGCTGGAGCAAATTGCCGGTAAGATCAGGCAGTATATTTAAAAAACTGGCCCGAATTAGGATCCCGGGCTTAGGAGGTTGGTAAAATGCCTAAAGATGTTAAATTAAATTACGAGTTGCTTAACCAAGAGTATGAAAAGTACAGAGAATATAGCGAACTGTCACAGGGTATTAACTTGCTTCTTGCCAATATTCAAATTGAATCCAAACTAAAGTCAATTCCTGAATATAAGGATTATTTTGACCATAATACCGGGTTTATCGAAATTATTGAAGTTATCCCGGATGGCACTTATCAACACGTAATCAACTGCCTGCAAATAGCTGCGGAACTGAGGGAAAAGGGTATATTTAGGATTCCGGGGATTGACACCTTCACGGTTTTACAAGCCCTTGTAACTCATGATATTGGAAAACAGCAGCCAAAGCTAGACGTGGGCGACATAATAAACCCGGAAACATGTTTTCCTAACGGTAAAATTCATGCCAGTAGAAGCGCTAAATTAATTGCTAAATACCCTTCTGTTTACAAGAATGTAATTAGTCTTGTAAAATATCACCATCATCGGGAAGATGAACTGCCAAAGAATTTTCCTGCCCGTTTACTGCCTATGCTAAGGCTTGTAAAACTTATTGATGGTTTATCAGCAGGCGTGACAAGAAAAAATGCGCTTCTTTGTTTCGTGGCAACAGGTAGTAAAATAACAATTTATGAAAAAAACCCGGATCCTGTTTATTGCGGTATCCAGGAAGTCGACCTGATGTCAGGGAAGATGATGTTTGAACATTTTTAACCGTTCAACGACAATGGTATGTACTTTTGTACATTACCTTTGGGTATGACATGCCTCGGAACGGGGTGTTATAATTGGAACAGGACTTTGTGCCTATTATAACAAGTCGAGGTAAAAGTCAATGAAACAAATTATGTCGATACAAACTCTGCCCAAAAAGAAAAAGCGTTCACGTACCGGGACATATATGAAAGCCGCGGTTTTAATTGCCGTGGCGTTTGTTTTTATTGCTATTTCTTGGTATTATATGCCAGTTATGGGTTCAAATGAATCAAAGTACTGTGTCAGGTGCCATTCCATGATTCCGGAGTATACCACCTGGCAGGCATCATATCATGCGCAGTTTCAGTGTAAGGAATGTCACCGTGAGTCTGGTGTAACACAATTTATTAAATATCAGGGTAGAATCTTCACCGAAATTTTCTTTTACCGGACCGGCGGGGGGGCTATCAAAACTCCGATGAAAGATCCGATGCCCAATGCAGTATGTCTAAAATGCCATTCCGAAAACCGTAACTACACGCCCTCTTCAGATACTGTGGTTCCGCATGATAAACACCTGGCCAAAGGTGTAGCCTGTGTATCCTGCCATGCCGGTGTGGCTCATGGCCGGATTGTCCAACGGGGGATAACCAAGCAAATTCCTCCCGAAGAATGGAATAAGTCATTGGCGCAGGAACAGATGGACTTTAATTATACTACGCCGCGGATGGCAGTGTGTCTCGACTGCCATGGCAAACGGCAGGTTTCCGAAAAGTGCTCGGTATGTCATAACAAACAGATAGTGCCGGCGAACCACAAATCAGAGGGGTGGGAGCGGCTGCACGGCCAGTCCGCCCAACAGGATTTTAAACCCTGCAACCTGTGCCACGTGTACTCCATGAAGAAGCAGGTGGATCTGACACAGATTACCGTACCGGAGTACATCAAGAACAACACTTTTTGTTTTAACTGCCACCTGCAGAAGCCTTCCACGCACAAAGACCCCCGTTTCCGGGAGGTTCACGGTGAACTGGCCAAATCAAGGGGGCTAGGCAACTGCACGGGCTGCCATGACATCAACCAGCAGAAACAAAGCAAAGACAGTGGGCCGAAAAATAAAGTATACTGTAACCAGTGTCATTGGTTTAAGTAAAATAACAAGAAAGACTCTTCGTTATTAACGAGGAGTCTTTTTTGTGCTGACAGCATACTTCATATTTCTATTACTGAGTAGCCTTTTTCCATAATTGTCTGTTTAATGTCCACTAAGTTGATTTTACTTTCGTCATATCTAACCGTTACTTTTTTTGCTTCCAAGTCTATATTAATGTTGTCCACACCGTCAAGCTCAGTTAAGCTTTTTTCAACAATAGCCTTGCAGCCATTACAACTCATATCTTCAACATTGAGTTCGGCATTTACGGGCATGTTAAATATCACCTCGATTATATTAATTGTCGTCAACTTATCTTCTATAATATCCAATTTTTAATAATTAAACCTGGAGCCCTCGATCTAGTGGTTAGGGAGCAAGAAGATTTTTGCCGGAACTTACTGTAGGTGATTACCTACCACAAAAACTTAATAAGAATACCGTGAGTATGCGTCAGCTGTAGCCCCTCTGCGCCTCGTCCTCTGCGGTTGGTTATCTTCTTTTCCCTTTCATCCCTACTATCATTGGTTATGACGCTGACCATTGGACGCCGGTTTTCCTTTCTTTTCCTGTTATAACTCTGCTTATATTGGGTTACAGCTAAGTAGTGGATAGT
>Ga0209347_1003831_pt1 | contig 16737 bp, 13 predicted proteins | sample AutmiccommuBRH23_FD_187382 | JGI IMG/M metagenome (GOLD analysis project Ga0209347, IMG submission 187382) | Deep subsurface microbial communities from Mt. Terri, Switzerland - Autotrophic microbial communities BRH/23 (SPAdes) (version 2) | ecosystem: Environmental > Aquatic > Deep subsurface >...
AAGTCCAGGCATGTTAAAAAACAATTGATACATTGAGGTAAACGGGTATGAAAGGGCAATACCCGACAACCCTCCCAAAAGACCACCCGCAACACCAAGCACAAACGCATATGATAAATAATGCCCTAGCACTTCTCTTTCGGTATAGCCAAATGCCTTAAGTATCCCTATTTGGCCGCGCTGCTGCTCAACCATTCTTTTCAGCATAATATAAAGAATTACACCGGCAATTGACAGAAATAATATAGGCATACCCTTGGCCGCAGCCTCCAACCCCTTTAATTCCTCAGATAATAGCATGTGACTCACCTGATCTTTACGGGGATAGATAGCCTCTAGGCCATAAGTCTTTAATTTGGGTTTAAGTAGTTCTTCCACATCTTTATAACTTGCTCCTGGCTCCAAAGTAAACACTACGTTATTTGCCACTTCCTGATACGAAAATAACGCTTTCATTACATCGTAGGGCAGAAAAGCAATTCCAAAGGTTTCAGGGTTAGGAAACAAGTCACTAGAGGTGCGTAATGCATAAATAAATTCAGGACTTCTGCCATAGCCTACCACTCGCAAACTTTTCTTGGCACCTTGGGCTATCACATCAATCTGTTGGTTTATTTCGATCTTGTTTGCGTCATAAAACTTATTGTCCACCCAGACATTCATTTCCTTACTGTTCAAAGGAATGCCTTGGAGTAAATCCACTCCGTTAATAGGAGAAAAATTCTGCGTTGACGGCAAAGACACTAGTCGCAGGTAAACGTTTTCATCCCTGTTTGGAAAAAGTACCCTGGCATCCTTCACCAACCGCCCTTCAATGCTCTTTATGCCGTTAATATTTTGTAGTTTCTTAACCTCAGACATGGGCATACTTCGAACCTTAATAAACCCGTCAGCAAAATTTTGATTAGAGTAAAAGTTTTTCTGAGACAGTTTCAGGTTACCTATAACCATTGAAAAAGCACTGAAAACCATCAACCCTATGATAATTATGATTATGCAAGCTATATATGCACCTTTATTTTCCTTTATGTCGCGCCATGTTTTCTTCCATAACATCACCAAGTCACCTTCTCAGGCGATACGGGCTCATTATTTCTCTCTATGCGATCAATCATTCCGTCCTTCAAGTAAAATATCCGATCCGCAATTTCCGCAATCGCTGTATTATGAGTTATTATGACTGCGGTCTTTCCAAAATCCCGGCAGGATTCTTTTAACAGTTTTAAGACTTGGATACTAGTTTGGGAATCCAAGGCTCCCGTAGGCTCATCACATAACAGCAAAGTAGGATTTTTGGCCAACGCACGCGCTAGTGCGATGCGCTGCTGCTCTCCACCTGATAACTGCGCTGGGAAATGGTCAGCCCTGTCAGCCAAGCCCACCTTTTGCAGCAGTTCATCAATGGGCAGCGGGTCTTTAGAAATTTGAGCAGCCAGGTTGATATTCTCTTTTGCCGTTAGGTTAGGCATTAGATTATAAAATTGAAATACAAAGCCAACATCGTTTCTTCTATAAAGAGTAAGATGTTTAGCGTCCGCTTGGTGTAGTGGTACACTTTGATAAAATAACTCGCCGCCACTTGCATTATCCATACCTCCGATAATATTAAGCAGGGTACTTTTTCCCGATCCGCTTGGTCCTAAGATGACCAGTAGCTCGCCTTCATAGAGTTCAAAATTTGCATCCTTCAAGGCTGCCACCGTTACCTCACCCATTTGATATTCTTTAGACAAATTTTTCCCTACCATAATTGGCTCCATTGCTGTTCCCTCCCGGAGGCACTATTAACCCTTATTTTTCATACTACTCCACTCACATTTTCTCGCACTTTTAAGTATAAATCAATATAATTATTATAAACTATAGCCAACATAACGAAATTAAAGGAGTTCTTGGACTAATCGGGGAAAACTTTAGGTATAGTTTACGTCAGAAGAAGGTGAACAACGTGGGCCATTTAACTGGCAAAGATATATATCGTAAAGTAGGTAGTAAAATAGATAATCTGAATACTAGAGCACCATGGAACAATTCCCTGCAAGAAATCGTAAAGGAACTGTATAGCGAGGAAGAAGCTACTTTGTTGGTGCAAATGCCTTATTCCCTATCAACTGCTAACAGGATTGCTAAAATTATCAATTATGAATTAAAGAAAACCCTGGGGATTTTAGAGAACATGGCCGATAAAGGACTGGTAATAGATCTTTATCATAGCCACCAGTATTATTATATGCCATCTCCTGTAATGATAGGAATCTTTGAATTTACTATGATGCGAACAGACCATCACAGGATAAAACACCGCGCTGAACTTTTCAACTCCTATTTATCTAATAGTGATGATTATTATCGAGCAAACTTTAGCAAAAATCACAAAGTGTCAATTGCTAGAGCGCTTCCCCATACAGGGACAGTGACGCCGGAAGATAATGTAGAAATTCTATCCTATGAAAAAGCAGAGGCAATTGTTTCTAGCCACGATAAATTTGCCATTGGCTCTTGCGCGTGCCGTCACGAAAAGCTTCACGCCAACCAAAAAAATTGTGATACTCCCCTGGAAACGTGTTCTTCATTTGGTTATGCAGCGGACTATTTAATCAGACATGGTCTAGGCAGGGAGGTAAGCCGCGACGAAATGTCAGCAAACCTTGAACGCTGTAAAAACTTAGGATTAGTCTTCTCGGCAGATAACGTTCAAAGAAATGTTTCCTTCATTTGCTGCTGTTGCTCTTGCTGCTGCAATTTACTACAAGGCATAAATAAATATGGCTACCCAAATACCGTAGTAACTTCTACTTTTATCGCGTCAGTTGATAAAAACAAATGTACAGGTTGCGGGAAGTGTGCAAAAAAATGCCCAATTAATGCAATTGCCATGATAAAAGAGGGACCGAACCCTCTGGCTGAAATAAACAAGGAGATTTGCTTGGGCTGCGGCGTTTGCAGTCTCAAATGCCCAAACGCCAGCCTTAAGCTTAAAAAGCGTCAACAACAAGTCATTCACCCGGAAACAATTTTCGAAAGAATTATTCTTTCAAGCCTAGAACGAAATTCTCTACAGAACCTTATATTTGATAACCCACAGTCCGTTACTCACAAGGTCATGAGGGGATTTATCGGCGGTTTCCTTGGACTGCCACCTGTTAAAAAAACATTAATGAGTAACTTGTTCCGTTCCCGATTTCTATCCTTACTAGCTACAGGTACCGGACTGCAAGGAAATAAATTTTTAACAAAACTTTAGTATGAAATGAATAAAAACCGCATGCTGGTAAGTAAGGGGTTCAATTTTCGAGTTGAAAATTTGCAACTGTCTTGTCGTTAGAACTCAGTATCTCAATCGTAAAGTAAAGTCATTATCTTTCGGCCTAATTATGTTATGATGGGAGCGTTAAGTAGTGGTATTAAGGAGATTAAAATATGACTGAACCTAAACTGATAGAAAGAGGCAAAATTACAATATTTTTAGGATATGCCCCCGGAGTAGGCAAAACTTATGCCATGCTTCAAAAAGCTAAAGAGCAATTAGGCCTAGGGGTAGATGTTGTTGTCGGTGGGGTAGAAAACTATGATGTATCCGAAAATGCTAATTTCCTAAAAGATTTACCCTTAATTCCACCCAAAATACTAAAATATGAAGGTAATAAGCATAAGGAAATGGACCTAACAGAACTTTTACATCGTAAACCTAAGTTAGCAATAATAGATGACCTTGCCCATATTAATGCTCCAGGTTCATGTCACTTGCACAGATACCAGGATATAGAAGAGGTTCTGCAGGCAGGGATAAATGTATACACCACCTTAAATATACAAAGTGTGGAAAGCCTAGTTGATATTGTTGCACAAATTACTGGAATTGAAGTAACAGAAACGGTGCCGGATTACTTGCTGGAAAATGCAGATCAGATTAAGTTTATTGATTTGCCCCCTGAAGAATTAATAGACCGCTTAATAAATGAAAAGATACCAAGGCAACTGCAGGAAAAGAAAGCTTTATCAAAGCTGGGAAATATTAATGCTCTAAGAGAACTAGCATTTCGCTATACTGCCCAGAATGTGGATAAAAAATTAATCAACTATATGAAAGAACATAATATTAAGGGTCCTTGGCCTGTTGGTGATAAAATAATGGCATGTATAGGGCCTAGTCCATTTTCGGCACAAGTACTTAGAACTGCACGACGTATGGCGGCAGGGTTGAAGGCACAGCTTGTTGTTGCCTATGTAGAAACTCCTTATAAGCATCCAACTAAAGAAAGCGAACAAGGTCAGCTAAGCTATAATCTTCGATTAGCAGAGGAATTGGGAGCGGAGGTTGTGCATTTAGCTGGCAACAGTGTTTCGGATGAATTATTATCTCTAGCCGGGCGAAAAAATGTTACTCAGATAGTAATAGGTAAACCCCTTCATTCGCGTTTCCGAGATTTTTGGAGAGAATCAATTGTGAACGATGTTATACGAGGCAGCCATGGAATAAGTGTACATGTTATTCCAGGAAAACCTAAAAAAATAAAAAAAGCAAAACAAGTACATGGGCCTGCTAAAAGCCAAAGAGATTCTATCTGGCCCTATATTGGAACTAATCTCTTTATTATAGTAATTACAATATTTAATAAGCTGCTCGAACCTGCCTTTGATTTAACAAACATCGCATTACTTTATTTACTACCTGTTTTATTTAGTGCGGTTTATTGGGGGCAGGGGCCTTCAATTATGGCCTCTCTAGTAGGTGTATTAGCGTTTGATATCTTTTTTGTACCACCGGTGCTTAGCATTACGGTTGCAGATCTACGTTATTTATTAAGCTTTGCAATTTTTCTTTTAGTAGCTTTAATTACAAGTAATATGGCCATAAGGTTACGCAACCAAGCCAATCTTGCCCGTGTTAGAGAAGCAAGAACGGGTGCGCTTTATGCATTAAGTCGTAAAATTGTTGCTGAAACTGATATCGAAGGTGTTTTATATACGGCAGTAAATGTTGTTTCAGAGACTATTGGTGGTAAGGCAATAATATATATTTCTAACAAGGGTAAGCTTGAGATAGGTGCTACTACAGCACTGTATTCAGAGGCTCTTCTTGCAGCACATGAACGGAAAACGGTTGATTGGGTCTTTAAGCACGGGGAAGCAGCAGGCAAAGGCACAGGAACCTTTAGCAAGGCAAACGCTTTATATTTACCGCTTAGATCTGACGAGGAAAACTTAGGCGTTCTTGGGGTACAAACGGAAACACCTCAAAAGTATCTTTCACAAGAGCAAAGAAGATTGCTTGAAGCATTTGCAAACCTCATAGCGGTTGCAGTTATTAGACTGCAGTTGGCGGAAGAAGCACAAAAGGCTCGATACTTAGCCAAATCAGAGAAACTACGTACGGTTTTATTCAACTCTATATCCCATGAGATACGAACTCCCTTAGCATCAATCATCGGCGCAGTAAGTAGCCTGCTTGAACAAGGGGATGTTTTTAGCAAGAAGGATGAGATAGCTCTTTTACGAACAGTTAACGAAAGTGCGCATCGCATGGATAGGTTGGTCCGAAATATGTTTGATATGGCACGCTTGGAAAGCGGAAAATTAAAACTTAAACTGGAATGGTGTGACATTCAGGATATTATAGGAGTTGCATTACGCAGGATGAAAAAATCTACCGTTGACCATAAACTGAGAGTTAAAGTTAACCCCAATCTACCTCTTGTTAAAGCCGATTTCGCTCTATTAGAACAAGTACTCATTAATCTTATTGAAAATGCTATAAAATACACCCTAAGCGGAAACGAAATTTTACTTGAGGTAGTGCGCCAGGGAAATGAATTGAAATGGACAGTTGCGAACCAGGGAGAGGTAATTCCTGAAAAAGAAAAGGAGAAGATATTTAACGAATTTTATAGGTCATACAATCCAGAGAGAAAAACCGAAGGAACAGGGCTAGGGTTAGCAATCTGCAAAGGGGTTATTGAGGCTCACGGCGGTCGGATATGGCTTGAGGATGGACCAAATCAGTGGAACATATTTGCATTTACCTTACCTTTGCAAGACAATGCGCCTAATCAAATCTTAGAGTAAGGTGGTGACAATATGGTTAATGATGGTGGTGCACGCATACTGGTAATTGACGACGAAAGTCAGATTAGAAAAATGCTTAAGGTTGCTTTATCGGCACATGGTTATGAAATTAAAGAGGCTTCTTTTGGGAAAGAAGGTATTGACAAAGCCGCTTTATACCATCCTGACATGGTAATACTTGATCTTGGATTACCAGATATAACCGGATTTGAAGTAATTAAACAATTAAGAGAGTGGTCACAAGTTCCAGTTATAATTCTGTCAGTGAAGGAACAAGAAGAAGATAAAATAAAAGCCTTGGATGCCGGAGCAGATGATTATATCACTAAACCCTTTGGTATGGGTGAATTATTAGCGAGAATAAGGGTTGCTTTAAGACATGCTGCAAAATCAGAGGATGAGCCTATTATCAGTATTGGAGAGCTTACAGTGGATTTGGCACATCGGATAGTAACCGTGGAAGGTAATGAAGTGAAACTAACTCCAACAGAATACGAGATTATTAAAAAACTAGTTTTACATGCCGGCCGAGTACTAACTCATCAGCAGTTGCTCCGTTCCATTTGGGGCAAGGAATATCAAGAAGAAAATCACTATTTGAGAGTATATATTGGGCAGTTGCGGCGAAAAATTGAACCTGACCCTACCCAACCTATATATATTGTAACTGAACCAGGGGTCGGGTATCGTTTAATGGGTAGTGAGTAATAACCAGGATAAGTTTATTGGCTTTGGTGATATCACCGGAGCTTTTTTGATTCCTAGATGTAATGTTATTTTAGCCTTAATTGATGCTAAATGTCATTGGAAAGCAAAACTGATAACTGACCCCCGTTTTCTTTATATTTTCTTTATGTTTTAGAAGACATTTTTAACAACTTCTTTATGGATATCAGACTTATAATTAATACAAAGTCAAAAGAGTAAAATCACGGGTTTTCTGAGGTTTTTTTGTTTCTAGGGGGGTAATAATATGGAGTCAGAAAAGAGAATTATACTGTTAAAACTCCAAATGGCAAATATCACTAACCTCAAACAACTATCAAGAAACAATATAGTATTATTGACTTGGAATCAAATAACTATCAAAATGATTAAAGAATTTTTTGGTGAGGATCATCATCTTGTTACAGCTTTTAATGATATCCGGTATGCGCCGGTATGTAATGAGTGGGATTCTAGTGTTTCTAAAGATTTATTCCATATGACATTTATAAAGGGATTGAATACAGCAAGAGAAATCTTGGAGAATGCAATTACTGAAATAGCTCAAGATGCTAATCTATCGCAAGGGCAGACTGACTTTGCGCTTACTGCTTTAGTTGAGGAAATTGCTGCAAATTATGAAATTAGTAATGAAGTTTCTTTAAGAATTAGTGAGATAGTGTCAGAATGCCAAACTGAACCATCGTTAGACCAAAAGGAAGTATATTGCAATAAGTTAGCCCGTCTAACTAATCAAATTAGTACGGATTTGTTGAAAGAATTGCAAAAGGGGAACATTCTTATTGGCTAGGAGGATTTAGTATGGGGAGTTATGCGGTAATTGGTCTAGGTAGATTTGGTTCTAGTGTTGCAACCACATTGGTATCCTTGGGTCATGAAGTGTTAGGAGTAGATAAGTCAGAAAAGAAAGTACAACAACTGGCTGATGTTTTAACTCATGCTGCAGTTGCTGACGCTAAAGATGAAGAAGTGTTAAAAAGTTTTGGTGTGCGAAACTTTGATGGTGTCGTAGTGGCTATAGGACAAGATATAGAGGCCAATATATTAACCACCGTTATGCTAAGTGATTTGGGGGTCAGAAATATCATTGCAAAAGCCCAAAATGAGCTTCACGGACAGGTGCTTCAAAGAGTAGGAGCTACTAGGGTCGTATATCCAGAGAAAGATATGGGCGTTAAAGTAGCCAACAATATCTCTTCAGAAACAATTCTAGACTATATTGAGCTTTCTTCTGACCATTCGATTGTGGAGTTTTTAGCGCCAAGTAAGTTTATAGGTAAGACACTAGGCAAACTAAACCTACGAGCGAAGTATGGAATAAGTATTCTAGCCATAAAGAAAGGCAACGAAATTATAGTGGCACCAGGAGCCGAAGGTCTGATAGAGCAAGATGATCTATTGGTTGTAGTAGGGGAAAATAGTACTATAAATAAGTGCACCCGTTAATACTTATATTACCGGTTATACTTAATTAAAAGCCGCATGCTTAATGAGCATACGGCTTTAATATTAAGCCTTGTCATTCAAAGGGCCTCGTATTAGAGAAGTAAAGACACCAATCAATGCCAAAGCCATTCCTACTATAAACGTCGCGTGCAGTGCACCTGTAAAAGCCTGGGATTTTACTGCCGTTGCTGTTAAACCTTGATCTTTTAGGGTTTCACTCAAATAATTTAAACGGCTGCTGAATACCGCTCCGGAAATGGCAACACCTAGAACCATGCCTATATTCCGCATAATCGCCAGCATACTTGATGCGATACCCCGCCTGTTATAAGGTGCTGTTCCCAAAACAGCACTATTGTTGGGGGTTTGAAACATTCCCGAGCCTAAACCGATAACGCCTAAAGAAAGCATAATTATAGAGTTTGTTGAATTAACATCTAAAGTGCTTAACATCCATAATCCTAAAGCATAAACTGCCATACCTAAAGAACTGACGTATCTAGTATCAACACGATCCGAAATGGACCCGGCCGCAGGAGCTACAAACAACATAACCAAAGGCATAGGCATCAGCATCATGCCTGCTTTAGTGGGGGACATTCCCAATAGGTCTTGCAAATAGAAAGGCATTATTAGTATCACCGAATACATTGCCATATAACTTATCATTGCCGATAGATTTCCCATGGAGTATAACCTATTTTTAAATAAAGAAAGATCAAGCATAGGGTGTTTTATTCTGCTTTCGTAGAACAAAAAAACGACCATCAGAACGATACCGAGAATTAGCAAACCGATAATATATGGGTTATTCCAACCAACCTTTTCACTATAACTTAAAGGAAATAAAATGCACAATAAAGCCAAAAATAGTAACAACGATCCCATAACATCAAATGGCTGGGCTTCATGATCTCGTAATGACGGAATAACCTTATATGCTAAAAGAGCACCAATTATGGCAATGGGGATATTAATGAAAAACACACTCTGCCAGCCGAAAGCATGGGTTAAAAATCCGCCTAAAGCAGGCCCGGCAGTCAATGCTATAGACACTGAAATGGCAATTATACCTAATGATTTTCCCCTTTCTTTAGGAGGAGTTATATCAGTAACGATTGCAGGGCCCATAGCCATCATCATCCCTGCACCGATAGCTTGAACAGCCCTAAATGTGATTAAAGCTCCGATATTTGGAGATAAGCCGCATATTAAAGAACCTACAGCAAAAACGATAAAGCCAACAATATAAATCCTTTTGTGTCCATATAAGTCACCCATGCGCCCGTAAGTCAAAAGCAAGCTGCTAATGATCAGCAGATAGGACATTACTACCCACTCTACACTACTTAATGGCACCTGGTAAAAAGCACTTATACTGGGCAATGCAATATTAACAACACTTCCATCCAGCGGCCCCATGAAAGTGCCTACTGCAACGGCAAAAAGGATCCACCTGCGCTGCCCTTTACTTAGCTGCTGATGCAATGGCATTTGGCCTTTGCCTTTTGACTTTTCATTCATTCTGTTTCCCCCTCGTACCTCATTGCATAATACATATGTAATTATTCTACTCTAATATGGTTGCGCCTGCAACCATTATTTATTAATTATCAATCCACTTCTTATCTATTCTAGCCATTGATGCGCGGGCGGCAGTAAAGAACACTATCCAGACATCATGATTCCTTAGATTAATGGAAATAATGAAAAACGAGTCGGAATATCCGACCCGTTTCTTTTATTAATTTACTGTTGTTGGTTAGCAAACTGTTGTTCATAGCTTTGAATCATCTTTTTCACCATGTTACCACCGACTGCACCATTCAGTTTGGAAGGTACGTCTCCAAGATATCCTTGGTAATTTTGAATACCTAGTTCAGCAGCAGTTTCTTGCTTTAATTGATCTAAAGCCTGCCTTGCTTGAGGAACTACCAATTGATTAGTATTTTGTCCTTGTGCCATGTATTTCACCTCCTGCCTCAAGTATTCAATACTAGTTTGTGGGCAAAACAACGTTAAAATACATGCAATTAATTGTAGGATGTATACGATATTCCTTGCAAGAGAAGTCTTGGGAAAATTGATAAAATTATCTTCGAAATTGCAACTAAAATGTTCTAATAATGATAACACTATTTATATTGACAAGGAGGCAAATGCTATGGAGACCCTTTTTACAATTACCCATAGAATTGGTGATATTGTTGCATTCCTCAAACCTATAAAATTTTTCCAAAAATATAATATTGATTACTTCTGAGGGGGCAACTATGAAGTATGAGGAGATTTTAGTCAATGGAAAAGGCACCTTTACTGGTGCCCTTATCTTTTCTAGATATTTACTTCGTCCAGCAATTGTAAATCGTATCTATTAATAATATCGATAAGCTTTACCGGATATTTGGAATCAGTAGCATAACCGGACCGTCTTAAGGCCCAAGCCCCTTGAGTACTATTATGCATTACTTCCCTAAAAGGTTCATATCTACTTGAGGTAAGAAGCAGTTGTTTGTGATCCGTCCAACTACCCTGGGGATCATTATAGGCACGAAAAGGTGCGTCTATTCGAAAGGTATTTCCATTGTATTCTTCCCAGGTATTTGATATTACCGAGCCCGCAGGCCCCTTACCTTTAATGCCAAATAAGTTATTTGACAGTTGTCCAGTATACTTATCTGCCGGCGTATATTGACCCCAACCGGTTTCTAGAGTGGCTTGGGCCACCTGTAATGCCGCAGACATGCCTGTCCTTTCCTGGGAACGCTCTGCCAATTGAGAAACATAATCCAAAAATTTACTTTTTTCTATTATAGGCTGAGAGCCATATATTGTACCCAAATAAATCTTTATTGGTATCATTTCACTAACTATACTTTTCCCACTGGTAGTAACTGCTGTGGCTTGCAGCTGCCAAGATCCTTCATCTTTCTTTCCAGGGTTCCAAGAGTACTCTGCTTGGTTGGCGCTGCCGCCTGCTATCACCTTTTCAGTCCCCGTACCAGTTTTAATTAGCCTATATTCGATGTCGCGTAAGGGAACATTTGCAATTGAAACTAACTCAACCGCCCCTGTTAATACTTGGTTAGGTCCAACAGACTGTAAAAGAAGTTGTGGCTTATCCTCTACCTTTACGTTTAATACATCTGTGTAATGCACGTTTCCTTCATCGTCCTCAACCCTGGCAAATAATTCCCAATCACCCGCTAATTCAGGTTCCGGGAACCATTTATAACTGGAATAACCGGTGGTCTCATATAATGTCTCTTCTTTTCCGGTACTATTATTCTTTAAAACATATTCAGTCTTACTAACAGAATAATTACGGGACAGCCATAATGTAACCGGCTTTTCAATGGTAGAATCTGAAGCTACCCCACGCAAGACCAGTTTGCGATTTACATGTGCTGTCACATTAATTGGTGAACTATAATAGATTTGACCCAAACGATCCGACGCCAGAACTCTTACTGAATATTCACCATTATTATCGAATTCAGGGGCCCAATTATAGCTGCCTTGGGGGTCGGATGCATCCGTTATAACAACAGTTCCGGTGTTTTTATTGGTAAGCTCGTATTTAACATATTCAGAAACAAAGTTTAGATCAACACTTAATTCTTGAGAATCAGTTATCTCTTGGCCTGGCGCTAACCCTACCAACGAAACCTTCGGTTTCACTGCCACTTCCACCGGAATAACACTACCGCCCAAGAATTGTCCTTCTTGATTATAGATACCCGCTGCCAGCACACGCGGTCCTCCATAGGCGGGATCAGGCAGCCAACTATACGTTCCTGTCAGATCCTTCCCCCTAGCAATAACCGTTCCTCGACCAGTCTCCGGGCTCAGCAGCAGATATCGTACTTCAGAACCACTTGCAGGAGGAACATCCCCTAATGATATTTGAAAGTCAGTATTTGCCCCTATAACATCCCCCGGGTTTAAATCATGGAACGATATATCATAAAACGGTTTAATGGAAGCAGGTACATTAGAATCCACAGAGACAGTCTTATTGGCAGCATCCCAATGCACCGATACTCCCAAAGCGTTGCTTACCAGTCGAAGTGGCACAAAGGTACGGTCACCGATAATTTGCGGTGGAACATCAGAGAGCCCAAAACTTGCATTTTCATTAGAATAGTCCACTAAACGATTATCTATTAGTAACTTTACAAAATGGCCACCCTTTGCAATCGTTACTGTCCTACTTTTCTCATACCAGTTCACTACAGCACCTAATGTTTCCGATACAAGGCGTACCGGCACTAATGTGCGTCCATCCGTTATTATCGGTGCAGGCGCAGTCGTAACCTCATGTCCATCAATAACCAATTTCACCTTTTCCGCTGCCCACCCGGGGGATGCTGTTCCCCCTAATAGAATCAACGCAGCAATCAGTAGACCAGCCAATCTCCTAAGCAAAAATTTCTCCCCCACACGCATAAAAATGCCTCACCTTTCTTCACCCATTATTGTATATATAGTTCGACTAGCTTATATACTCTTTGACGGTATATACAATAAGAAGTTCCAACACTATGTCCTTTCTGCCAAGTTTTATTAAAAACCTCTTGCACAGGAATGACCGTGAAAATACTGTAGAGGAGTAAAAATAACCCTTGAGGGATTAATTCCTTCAAGGGATTATCTATTATTTACCAACTGCAGCCACGTCGTCTTACAGGGACCTTCGGCTTACAGTTACTTTCTTCCTCTACATTCGGCTGTTGATACTGGATATCTGTTTTAAGGCTGGGCAGTTGATACTCCGTTTTCTTAGTACCTACCCTGCACCACATTCCCGGAAATGCCTTTTCTATTTGACCTTCATTTGTTTTCATAAGCTGGCCAACCGTTGCTTCATTGAAGGTACCGGCCTCTTCCGGATTAAGCTGATCTTGAAATTTCTTTAGCAATAGGTATTTATTAACCGTAACCCCCATCCTACTGGCCTGCTTCCGAATATCCTCGTTTACTTGGCTGACCACTAAGTATCCTTGATAATTGCGTGCCGACAATTGGTCGTGCATACTCTGCTGCAATCTTTCCCGGCTGATGGGCAGTTCTGTTTTGTCCTTTAAGGGGGACAGGGTAACAATAATATTACTTGACCTCCCCTCCGTCAAATACCCCAATTCTGCAGCAGTCAACGTGACCATGTTAGCAGCTTCATAGACATCCTTACCTTTTAATTGGAGTCTGCTTAAGACCGCTTGACCTTCAGGGTTATTAGCCGCTGCCTCCACCACCTTATTATCATGGTTGACGCTAATTTCTACACTAGACACCAAATCCATGGACACTGCCGCAACAGCCTGCGGTATAAATCGTGGTTGTAAAACTCCCATTGACAGTATAAGGAATAATACTACTGCGGCTGCCAACCAGTAAGGCCTAGTAGATCTTTTAGCCGCCTTAGGTGAAGCAACAATGGAAACATCCACAGTTTCACCGGGAAGAGGTATTTTCTTTGGAATAGGTGCATGAAGGAAATCACCTTCATCTGTAACTACTACCATTTTCCCTTTATTCTTTTCCAGTTTTAAAACTATTCCCTTCATCTAATCACCCTCTTCCAAATCCGGAAACTTAATAAAATTGCGCAATGGCCCAAATTCATCTACCGTTAAAATTAATACCAAAGCAATAACATATTGTCTTCCGCTCTCCAGTACCTTTCTGCTCTGCCCCGTTAGCTTCTTTATATCCTTAATCGGAAGCCGTTTCTTTTTTATTAATTTCTGCAGCAGCGATGGGTTATCCTTAATTAACAATGCCATTCTAACTAGGTTTTGTTTTGTATCAATATGTTTAGGTGAGTTTCTTATTAAGCTGTCAAAAGATACTTTAAATTCTCCCAATCTTTTTTGAAACATTTCTACCATTATTCCTAGTTCTTCTTGAGTCTTTTCTTCTTGATATCTATCCAGCGACTCTTTTGCTTCGTATTTTAAGTATGTAGTATCATTCTCTAGAGATGCGGCTACCCTATCTGTCCACCGCGACTCCTTGCGAAAGTAGTCCACCAAGCGCCGATGTATTACAATTCGAGCATAATTCCAGAATTTCATATTTTTGTCGGGATCATAATAATCAATTGCTTCATTAAATGCAATTATACCAATACTCAATTCATCATCATTTTCCCAATTTAAAGGCCTGTTACAAATACTGCTGGACAAAGCCCTAATATCCTTGCGGAAGAGAGCAATGAGCTTTTCTCTCGCTGCCTCATTATCATTCTTTGCACTTTTCACCAACTCGCCAACTATAGCTTCTTCCACTCGGTATCACACACCCCGGATAAAACTAACAGCACCGAAAACAAAAGGTGCTATTAACATTAAAGATTACGGAATAATTTCGACATAATTCCACAGTTACCTTCATCAAACAAATCAGTTTATGTAATACATAATATAAATCCCGCCCTAACGGGCGGGACTTAAATATACCTAAAAACTGCCCCAACAAGATGCCGGTCCACCGCAGCCTCCAAAACCTCTCCCATAGCCACCCATAAAACCGCGGCCATAACCAAACCCATTGACAGACCTGGCCTGGAAGTTGAGATCCATCCTTTCTTTCATGGCATCTCCTTGTTCTTGAGTAATAATACCATTCTCCACATAGCTGTCAATAACTTGTTTCTTTGCCTGTAGAAGTTGATCATAAAGATCGGACAGGCTGCTGCCCCCTTCATCCGCGGCAAAAACCGGCACTGCCGTTAACAGCACCAATAATAGCGCAATTAAAATAGTAATCTTCTTCATAGAATTTACCTCCCTGAATTTTTTTGCTTTCATATCTTTTTTCGGAAATGAAATTAATTTTAGGGGGGTAATTAAAATATTAAAAAAATATTCTTTCACATTTCGCTTTCTTGACTCTCTTTATACAGTACAGGCAGCCTAACGGTAAAGACAGTACCTTCTCCCCATTGACTTTTTACCGATATTTGCCCTCCATGCTCTTGCACAATCCATTGGGCAATTGATAATCCTAACCCGGTGCCACCGGGCCCTCTCGCAGCGTCACCTCGGTAAAAGCGTTCAAAAACATGAGGTAGATCAGCCTCCTTAATTCCATTGCCCGTATCTTTCACGCTCACTGCTATCCAGTCATCCTTCAAATAAGCTGTTAATTCAACAACTTTACCCGAAGGGGTATATTTAAAGGCATTGTCCAACAAAATCAAAAATGCCTGTTCCAAATAGTCTTTATTGCAAAACACCTTCCGTTCCTTAACAATTTTATCAATATTATTAATGAACTGAACTCCCCCGGCTCTTTTTCCAGCAATTACTGCAACATTATCTAGCAAGCTTCCTAACGGAGTTGACTCCTTTTCAAGCTGCAGCCCAGCGTCAGCCCGTGCCAACTCCAGCATATCCTCAACCAGTCTGGTCATCCGTTTAATTTCATCATGAATATCATCCAAAGTTTCCTGTCTTAATGCTACATCTTCCTCGCCTAATTTCTGTAAGAATTCAACATTACCGCCAATGGTAGTTAACGGGCTGCGCAGTTCATGGGATGCATCGGCCACAAAACGTTGTTGAATAGAGTAAGTCTTTTCCAACCGACTATAAACTCTTTCTAAACGAGCCAGCATGAGATTAAAAGTAGCAGCCAGTTTCCCCATTTCATCTTGAGGCCCGGAATAAGATATTCTCCTGCCAAGGTCCTCATTGCTTTCAATTTCCGCCGCAGTTTTGGTTACCTTGTTTATGGGCCTTAGTGCAGCACGCGCCAATAAATATCCCACACTTGCTGCTATCAATAACGTAATTACCGTACCCATAAATAAGAGAAAGCGTAACCGTAGTAAGGTGGATTCCACTTGGGCCATGGACCTTCCAACCTGTAAAATACCTATTATTTGGCCCGCGTCTATTAATGGAACATTATACAGCCTGACCTTACCACTTGATACTGCTACCGTTTCATAAAAGCCTTTTCCTTTTTTAGCCAGGACTATGGTTTCCCGAGACAGCGGAAGCATACGATTGCCCAGATTATCGGAGCGGGCTCTAATGCTCCCTCGACTATCTATAATCTGGAGAAATGTATCCGGGGAAGCAAAGACATCTACATTTGGTAAAATAAGTTCTTTATAAGGAGTAAATAGAGACTCTACAATTTGAGTGGATTCCAAAACCTTATCTGCTTTCTGGTCTAAAGAGTGATCCACTTCCTGAACCAAATTAACAAATAACAAATAATATAGTATAACGCCAAATAAAACTAAAGTTACCCCGAATATAGTCGTATACCAAAGGGTTAGCCGTGCTCTTATAGACATGTTTAATTTGCCTCCCTCAAGCTGTAACCCACACCGCGAATAGTCTGTATTAACCTAGCCTCACCATTAGCTTCCAATTTTTGTCGCAGTAAATTAACATATACTTCCAAAACGTTTGATTCGCCGCTATAATCATGGCCCCAGATGTTGTACATGATTTGTTCCTTTGTTAGAACTTGTTTGGGGTT
>Ga0209347_1003832_pt1 | contig 16725 bp, 14 predicted proteins | sample AutmiccommuBRH23_FD_187382 | JGI IMG/M metagenome (GOLD analysis project Ga0209347, IMG submission 187382) | Deep subsurface microbial communities from Mt. Terri, Switzerland - Autotrophic microbial communities BRH/23 (SPAdes) (version 2) | ecosystem: Environmental > Aquatic > Deep subsurface >...
CGGTGCCCAAATATTCCTGCGACACGATCCGCGGTTTGCCGTCCACCCGAGCCGATTCCACCAGGTAGTAGTACGTGTGCTTCCCACGTCGCTTCCCCACAATAGACGGCATATATGGGTAATACACCTAAGTGTGTCAAAAACCAAGCACCGCAACACAAGACACGCCGATCAACTACCTAAGGCGGAAACTCCCGCTAGGTCCGCGCCCGCCACCTTTAGTCCGCAGGCTGGAGGCCCGGCCGGGCAGATCCTCTGGGTTCGTCATGTTGGTCGCAGCGGCGTGCCAAACCGTTCCAGACTCGCCCTCAGCTGCGCCGAAGAATGTGGTCGACCAGTGCCTACGCTTGTCCGGTGAGCTTCACCGCCCTGCACCGTAGTCTCGGTCTCGCGCCGAGCGCACTGACCGATGAGATCCTGAACGCCGCGACCACAGCGGGCGTCGTCGAGACGGACGACCTCGACTGGAAGTCGGAGCTACCGCCGGCGAAGGGGCTCCCTCAGACCGACTTTCCCAAGGACATCGCGTCGATGGCGAACAGCGGCGGCGGCATGATCGTGTACGGGGTGGAGGAGGACCAGAAGACTGCGACCGGCCGCAAGGACACCGGGGACCTGATCGAAGTCCACGAGCGCGCCCTGCACAGCGCTGCGATCACAGCGATCACACCGCCGGTGTTCGGACTCGAGATCCACCAGCTGGGCACCAATCCCCGTGCGGTTGCAGTCATCGTTCCCGCCAGTGTGGACGGCCCTCACCTGATCTACCGCGGCGAGTACTTCGGTGCCCCGATCCGGAACAACGCCGACACCGTATGGATGAAGGAACGGCAGATCGAGGCCATGTACCGAGCACGGTTCGATGAGCGGCGCAGGTCCAACGAGGCGATCGACTCGCTGTACGCCGAGGCCACAGTGGGCCGTGACACCGTGAACCGCGCCTGGCTGATCGCAGTCGCGCATCCGCGTATACCGGGGACGCTCGTTCGCCCCACGCGTGAAGAGGCGCAAGCGATCTTCAAGCAAGCGGAGAAAATCACGCTCACCTACTCGAACCGCAACGCCATACATCCTCTCGAGAACATCAACAGCCTCAACCCGCGGCCCGGCCTGCGGCGGTGGGTCGCACCCAACAACGCCACCGGCGAAAGTTCGCGCTGGCGGGAGGCGTGGGCGAGTGTGCACCACGATGGCTCGGTCACCCTGGCGGCGGCAGTCGGCGGGCACCGGAAGAGCAGTGGCGAGAACTTTGAGGGCCGGGAGGTCGAGGCCCGGGGGATCGAAGCCGCCATCGCGGACTTCACCGCCCTCACCCGTGCAACAGCGGCGGCACTGCACCACGGGGAGTACGACGTATGCGTGGGAGCCTCATGGACAGGCGAGGAGCCGCTCACGATATTGACCATCGACGGGCACGGATTCGTCTACGACGGGGTCTCGACACCGCTATCGAGCTACACGCCAGTGCGGTCGACGATCTACGCGGCTGCCTCTGACACGGAGTTCCATCAACAGGTGCACGAGCTCGCGCAGGACTGCGTCAATCAGGGCGGGATCACCTATCTGCACGTGATCACGGATCCGACGGAGGCGTAGGCCGTAACGCTGCTCCGGTATCGGCTATCACGCCAAGTCGAGTGAACGCTCGCCGCGATCGCGACGCGGACCCACCTCCGCGCGTTGGCTCGGTACGCGAATGTGCCGGAGGTGTGCGTGCAGGACCGACTAGGAGGCGCGCTCGCGGAGTGGTGCGCGATCGGCGGAATCTCGGTGCCCGAGTGATCTAACGAGGTCGGAAAGTGGTCGAGATAAGGAAGACATCCCTCATCTCCAATGCGGGACGAAACGGCGTACAGATGACACGGGAAGACACTCTGAACATGACAGTTAGCTCCACCAAAAACCGCAGGTCAAAGACCTGCGGTTTTTGTTTTCCTGCCCCTAAGGCAGCGAGATCTGGCCACGGAGCAGGCCGCCGAAGCCGTGACGCTCAAGGCTGTGCCGCATCGTTGGGCCTGGCTTATTTTGCTCCAGCCACTCCCGCACGGCTTCGCTCTGCTTCTCGAACGGCGCGTCCTTGACGTGAAGCCTGCGGAGCAGAATGGGCACAGTGGTCGGCTGGGCACTGCCTCGTGGCTTGAGCGGGATATCGTCGGAGAACCTACCCATCGCTCACCTCCATATCCACGATTGGCAGCGTGTCGCTCGTATCCACCGCGACGATACGCGCTTCCAGACCGGGGAGCAGGAGTAACTCGTTCTGGCGTGCCTCTTCTGGAACGCCGAGCGGAGGTATCCATACAGCCTCGGTGCCGGCTTCAATTGTGACTCGATAGAGCGCCGAGGCAGGTGCGGGCTCGGTAAACTCGCCCTCCGCGATGCCGCGGTCCACGGTCGTCGCGAAGAACTGATCGATCTCGAATGTCTGGCCGATGAGGGTATGAAGATCGACCAACGACACTCCAAATGTGTTGTGAATAGCTCTGATCCCGCGCCACACCACGAAGCGCTGTGTCAAAGGCGCTGCAAGGGAAGCGAGATCGTCTGCTACGTTGCGTGCTTCGTCGGACGCTGCGGGATCGTCTCGTGCAGCTTGTTGAACCTGGCGGTAAAACCTGTCGCGTCCCTGCCAACGGCGAACGGACTGGCGCTGCTCGGCGGTAGCAGTCGCGCTCTGATCCGCCAACATCCACGCCAAGCGTGCCGCGAGCTTCTCGGGTTCCTTGCCCTCCAGCAATGCACGCCCGTCCTCGTGGATCTGTTGGGCGGGCTTCCGCCCCAGGCTGACACTACGGTCGCCTCTTCAGTTCAGTGGGTTCGGCGAGGCAGCGTGTCGTGCATCGATCCCTAAGCGCCATTCAGACCTACGGTCGCTCAATCTGTGTTGACGTGGGTCACAGAACGTCCGTCAATATCCATGGACACCCATCTGGGACCGTGTTGACTCGTCAGGTGTCTCCGCAGGTCAGCCGCAGTGTATGCGGCTGCGATTCCCGGCAGCTCCACCGAAGAACAGACCAGGACGTGAGTCCTGGTCTGTTTTCGTTGTGCGCCGCGAATGCCTCCCACGATCTGGATTCGTCCCACTGAGTCGGGGAGACGTGGAACGCTGAGCGACGATGCGGTGCCGACGCGCACCGCGACGACAACAGAATGGAAGCCGTGACCCAGGGACCAGGACGCCTGCTCGGAAAGTCCGCTGTCATCACCGGGGCGGCGTTCGGCATCGGTCGGGCGACCGCCGAACTCTTCGCACGCGAGGGCGCGCGGCTGGTCGTGACCGACATTCAGCGCGAGCCGCTGCTGGCGCTGGCCGACGAACTGCGGCAGGCCGGGGCGGACGTCGAGGCCGTTGTCGGCGACGTTTCGGTCGAGGACGACGCGCTGCGGATGATCGGGGCGGCGGCCGACCGTTTCGGACGGCTCGACGTGCTGGTCGCCAACGCCGGCATCATCCCGCTCGGCGATGTGATGGAGATGACGACCGCCGGCTGGGACGAGGTCATGGCCGTCGACGGGCGCGGCATGTTCCTCACGTGCAAGTTCGCGATCGAGGCGATGCTGCCGACCGGCGGTGGCGCCATCGTCTGCCTCTCCTCGATCTCCGGACTGGCGGGGCAGAAGCGGCAGGCGGCCTACGGGCCCGCCAAGTTCATCGCCACCGGCCTGACCAAGCACCTGGCGGTCGAGTGGGCCGACCGCGGGATCAGAGTCAACGCTGTTGCCCCGGGAACGATCCGAACCGAGCGGGTCAAGCAGCTCCCCGACGAGCCCGGCGGCTCGGAGTATCTGGCGGCGATCGAGGCCATGCACCCGATGGGCCGCCTCGGCGAACCGGCCGAAGTCGCCAGCGCCATCGTCTTCCTCGCTTGCGACGACGCCTCGTTCATCACCGGCACCGTGCTGCCCGTCGACGGTGGATACCTCGCGCAATAGCGAAGGCCCACAAGATCGAGCGGTGGTTCGTGAGGAACCACCGCTCGGTCTGTGAGGCGGCGCTGCGCGGTGAAGCGCCCATAAGCGCGGCCCTACGCAGCGGCCTGCAGCGTCACTTCGGAGATTGCTGTGCGGCTCTGGCCATCGGTGGTGCCCAACGTGCTGATCCACACCAGCACATTCGATGTCTTGGTTCGGTCGCGGACTTCGATGCGGTTGCGTCCCGGCTGTAGTGGCGTCGTTGGGGTCAGCTCGGTGGTGTCGGCCAACTCGGCCGGGTTTTCGGTGGGCGACGAGCGGATCTGCACTTCGGTTCCCGTGCTGGACAAGTCGATGATGACGGCGCTCAGCGCTGTCGGTTCGGACAGATGCAACACCAGTCCCTCTCCCTCGATGAAATTCGGGAACGGGACGGGGTCCTTGTACGTGACGGTGGGCCACGACGTCTCGGGGTTGCCGTCGATTGCCAGGCCGGCTTTCTGCGGATTGTCCGGGACGCCGCTGGGTGAAAACACAGTTGCGCTCACTGGCTTGACGATTGGCCCTGGGCCAGTCCACCGGCCGAATCCGTCGGTGAACCACACAACCGCGGCCGCCGCCAACACGATCACGCCGATGACCGCGGCGAGTGCCGCCGCCCGGCCCCCGCTGCGTGTCGTCGACGTTTCCCGCGGCGCCTTCGTGCGGGACGGGGACGAGCGTCGCTTCCCGGGCGCATCGCCTGGGAAGATGCCGATCTCGTCGGCGTCGAGGGTGTGGCCGTCCCAGACACCGCTGACCTCGACCTCGTCGCCTTCGGAAAGTTGACCTGCGACGAGCTGGGTTTGTATCTCGACCGGAACAGGAGCACGCAGGTTGTCGGTCTGCTTATTCGGCATCAAATCGAACGACAAGGTTCCTAGCTGGCCCTGGGCGCCGACCGCCCTTTGCTTGACGCCGTGTGCTGTCCCCTGGAGGACCAACCGTTCGAGGCGCTGCGTGGCCGGACGGCCTTCCGAACCCCCCGTCTGTGAACCGAACTGCGGATGCGGTTGAGCGGCATCGCGGCGCGGACCGCGCTGCGTGAGGGCGTGGGCAAAGTCGAGGCAACTGGGGTACCGCTCGTTGGGATCTTTGGCCAGCGCTCTCGCGAGGACGTCGTCGAGGTGCGCGAGATCGGGTCGGCGATTCGATATCCGCGGGGGCGGGGTACCCAGATGGTGACTGATGACCACAGCGCGATTGGCGTCGTGAAAGGGTGGCGCCCCGGTCAGCAAGTGAAAAGTGGTGGCAGCCAGCGCATATTGATCCGCTCGGCCGTCGAGCGACTGGCCGCGGAGTTGCTCGGGGGCCATGTAGCTCACGGTTCCCACCGCGACGTTGTCGTCGGTCAGGTTGCTGACGTCATCGATCCGACGAGCGATACCGAAGTCGGTCAACAGAACCCTCCGGCGGCGCCCATCGGATGCGGTGACGAGGATGTTCTCGGGCTTGACGTCACGATGGAGCAGACGGTGTTCGTGGGCGAAGTCGAGCGCGTCGGCCACCGCGGTGACGATTTCCGAGACATCTTGTTCCGGCATTCCGCTGGGATACGACTCCTTGATCAATCGGCCGGCGTCGATGCCGTCCACGTAGTCCATCGAGATCCACAGCCGGCCGTCGTACTCGCCTCGGTCCAGAACACCGACGATATGGGGGTGTCGGAGCGTCGCGGCCGATTCGGCTTCTCGAATGAACCTCGCGCGAAACTCGGTGTCCGCCGTTGAGGTGGGGGACAAGATCTTGAGCGCGTCTTGACGAGGCAACCGTGGATGCTGGGCGAGGTAGACCTCACCCATCCCTCCGGTGCCGAGTAACCGCTGGATCAGGTATCCGGCGAATTCCTCGCCGTTGTTCAGCGGCATGCTCGGAAGCCTACAAACCGGCATGCGTACGCCGCAGTTCAGTAGGCCGATAGTCGTGTAGCCGTCGTCGACATCTCTCGTGTATGCCCAGGTCGTTTCGTGTGCCTTCGCGTCTTGGCGTCCTCAGGCCCGGTATTCCCCCTGGTCCGCATGATGTTGTTGCGGATTCGATTCCCGGTAGCTCCGGCGTTCTCGTGCCCGTCGGGACGGCCTCTCCGAGGGGTTCCGTCGACGGCCTCGGACCGGATTGACTCACCGGCCGCCGTGTGGTCGGCTCAGGCGACCTACCGTCGAAGGGAATGTTGATGGGCGACGCCGACGCCGCTGCAATTCGTGCCGAGCGCGGTGACTGGATGAGCGAGCATCTCGCGATGTACCTCGAGTCGGGTGGAACACGGGGTCATATCCTCGACCTGAGTTCTGTCGGTGGCCGCGAGATGACCACTCACTGTCTGATCAGGTACCAGGGCCGTAAGTCGGAGAAGACCTACGTCAAGCCGCTCATCTACGGCAACGTCGGCGGTGAGATCGTCGTCGTCGCGTCGAAGGGTGGCGCCGACACGCACCCGGAGTGGTATCTGAACATCTCGGCCAGCAAGACCGTCGGTGTGCAGATCGCCACCCAGGCCTTCGAGGCTACCTGGCGCGAACCGGAAGGCACTGAACGGCACGATATTTGGGAGTACATGTGCCACCTGTATCCGCCCTACATCGCCTATCAACGGTCGACGAGCCGGCACATCCCGCTCGTGGTGCTGAAGATCGCACGGCTCATCGACGTGTTCACCTCCGCAGCTGACTGAGCCCATACCCGGCCCTCCTCGGGGATGTCGATGCGCGCCACTCCGCTGCCCCCGAGTGCGGGTGCGATCCGAAGTGGTTGTAGAGCAACAACATCGAGTCATATCGCCGCGCGCTCTCGCGGCGGTCGCATCACGCGGGTCCACGTCGGTGAATCAAGCTTCTATTCCGCTGCTGCCGCGTATCATTTGACCGGACTGAACCAGGGGTCAGCCGGTCGGAGAAGCGGATGAAAGATGTTCTGATCGGCGTCGTTGTCTTCGCGGTCATATTCGGCGGCGCAATGCTGGGGATGTTTCTCGGGAAGGTCCTTCCCGATCCGCATATGAGCACCGAATCGCGCGACGCCATCAGGACCATCATGGCCATGCTCGGGACGCTGTCGGCAGTGGTGCTCGGCCTGCTCACCGGGTCCTCCATCAGCTCGCTCCCGAGAAGGAGAGTGAATTGCGTGGTGCGGGAGTGCAATTCATCATGCTCGATCGAACCTTGGCCGAATACGGGCCGGAGACCGCGAAAACCCGAGCGCTGCTCAAGGATCTGCTTGCAGGGCGAATCAATCAGATCTGGCCGGAGGAAGGCGGTGCGGTTTCGCTCACGGCGCTCAGCAGCGGGGCCGGCATCGATCTGGTTCAGCGGGATCTCTTTGCCCTGTCGCCGCAGACGGAGCAACAGCGGTGGCTCCGGTCCAAAGCGCTGGAGAACACCAACACGATTGCGGAGTCGAGGTGGACGACGGTCGAACAGGTCGGCAGCCGATTCCCCTGGGCGTTCTTCGTTGTCGTCGTGTCTTGGCTGGCGGTCATCTTCGCCAGTTTCGGGCTCTTCGCACCTCGCAATGCCAGCGTGATCGCGGCCTTGCTCGTCGCTGCGCTTGCTCTCGCCGGCCCGATCTTCATGATGCTCGAAACGGATCAGCCCTATGGCGGGCTGGTCAAGATCCCCAGCACTTCGTTGCGCGTCGCCCTGGATCAACTGGGTCGAGCGTGACCGCCCACCCGAGCATGCCGTTGCTTGCCTGGCGGACAGGAAATCCTTCCCTTCGGTCAGTAGATCCTGGCTTTCCGGCGATTACCCCGCCGTTTGCTGAGCCGCACTATTGCAGAACGGGTGAACTAGCTGGCCGATGAGCGAATACTCAGCAGGCACAGCCACGACATTCGCATGAAAGGCCGAACAGTCAAACCATCAACAACGTGCCTCGTCCGGGCTGTGCGCAGCGCCAACTCCTGAGCGCAGCCCCCGGGGCAGCGATCAACCCACAGGAGAAATCATGTTGAGCACCTCTCATCGCGGTGACGGCCGCCGAGGCCGGACCATCGCCGCCGTTCTGCTGGCGGCGTTTGCCGGCGTCATCGGTATGATCAGCACACCCCCACCGGCACATGCCGCCGACGCATTCATCGCACTGGCCATCGGATTCATCAACGAGAATCCGCCGGTCACGATGGCAGGGGGCTCGGCGATCAGCGCGACCCAAGACCAGGCCGCCATCGGGGCGCTGACGAACTGTCAGAACAACGGCGGCAGCCACTGCGTGACCCAGGTCATCGCCAAGAACGAGTGCGCAGCCGCCGCCTCGAACGACTACGGCGAAATGAAGGGCGCATCGGACCCATCGCGGTCCGTTGCCGAGTCCAAGGCCAGGAGCATGCTGGAGAACCAGCAGGGCGCAAAGGTCATCGTGTCGGGCTGCGCGAGTGGGTCCACCCCGCCGCCGCCGCCGAGCGAGCCGCCGGCGCCGAAGCAGGGGCCGACGGTGTCGTTCCAGACGATCGTGGGTGGATTGTTGGCCCGCATCACCGACCGCAGTGGAATGACGTCGCAGTGCACCTACGCGACGGACAACTACAGCCGCGGTTTCGGGCTGCCGGCCAACTCCACGTACGAGCTGAAGATCGTGCCGGCCGTTCCGCAGTTCCGGAACTGGACGGTCACCATCACCTGTGACAACGGAACGAGTACGACCGCGACGACGTACTTCTGAGCCGCGGTGCTGTCACCCGAACCGCCCGTACCGCCACGCGACGGTGCGGGCGGCTAGGGGTGGTCCGTCATCGAGACCGGTCGAGCGCCCACTGCCCGAAATCGGCGGCGAGAACCTCGTCGACGTCCACGTGTGTGCCGCCCATCGCGACGCCCGGCTCGGACGCGGTCACGACCACTGACTGATAGAGCACCGCCCTCGGGTCGCGCTGACCGCCGGACCACGCCTTGGTCTGCCATGCCCACCAGTGCCCCGGCGTGGTCGACCGCCCGATCACGCCGTCTGCGATCGCCCACGCACACGCTCGGGCATGACCGTAGATGCCCGTTCGGTCCACACCCAGCACCGAGTTGATTCCCTGAACCCACTGGACCGCAACGCTTTTCCACGTGTCGAGGTCGATGTCCTCGTCGGTACTGAAGAAGATCGGCGCCGACGCCGGGCCCCCGGCCGCAGCGTGCAGCCGTAGTGCTGTCTGCCCGTCTGTGACGCCTCCGTCGTAGCCGCGGGTGTAGTCCGACGGCGTGGGCCACCCCGGTTTGCCGTACTGGTAGCAGCTGACGACGTGAAGACCGGCCGCGCGGAGTGCATCCGCATAGCCCGGGGTGACGGGCTTGAAATCGAAATCTGCGCCCGGCCGTAACTCGGACACATAGACAAGCGCCCCGTCGAAGCCCGCAGCTTTGATCTGGTCCGGAGAGACCAGCCGATGGGTGAAATCGATCAGCCTCATGTTCGCCGCTGTTGCCTTCTGGGCGGCGAGTGCCGCAATCACCGACCCGAGCGTCAGGACGGCCGGCGCGGACAGGCCATAGATGAGTGCCTTGCGTCGGGAAAAGGATCGAAGTCCGTCACGGCCAGACGGCGCGGACGTATGGTGCACGGCGCGATGGTAGCAACGCACGAGCCACGTCCGGGCCAGGTCGGGCTGTGCTCGCTCACGATCCGTTACCAAGAAGCGCAGCTCATCGTTATCAGGAAACACCGCCCGAGGTTCCGTCGGCGTCGGCGGCGGTGTTGCACCATTTTCCCAGTGTCGCGGTACCGGGGATATCGCGCCACGTTCATGGGTTGGTTAGGGCTCGGAGGGGAGCTATACATGCGCCGATCGACGGCCGCACTTGCAACGGCAGCAATCTGTGTCCTCAGCGCCGGGTGCGCCAGTACCGGCAACGCCGAGTCGATGACACCCACCCGGACACTGATTCCGCGTCCCCTTGTCGAGCGAGAGCTCGCCAGCTTGTTGCTGACCCCCGAGGAGATCAACGCCGCGATGGGCACCACCGGAATGGCGGTCACCGGAAGCCAGTCCGCGATGAGCGACAACAGCACCACCATGTCGCCGCCGGAGTGCCTTGCCATCGACGGCGCCGCCGAGGCTCTCGTGTACGCCAACAGCGGCTTCCGGGCCGAGCGCGATGAAAGCCTCAACAACGGCGATGACTTCACCCACTACCTCAAGCAGGCCGTGGTGTTGTTTCCCACCGTGGAGATGGCGGCCGCGTTCTTCGACGCCTCGGCTCAGCAGTGGCCGGCCTGCCGCGAGTACACGCACACGCAGAGCGGAACGCAGTGGTTCCCGGGACAGATCTCGAACGCCGACGCGACACTGAGCACCATCGCGACCCAGAAGGACGCCGCGGCCCCCGGCTGGGGCTGTGGACGTGCGCTGTCGCTCAGAAACAACGTGATCGTCGACATCAACACGTGCAGCGCCAACCCGGCCGACTCGGCGGTGAAGGTCGCCCGCCTGATCGCCGACGACGTCTCCTCGCGGTGGTAGACGATTACCAGAGGGACGCCTGCTGCACGGCATGCTCCGCGGCCCGCCGGCCCGAGAAGACACAGTCGGCGAGGGAAAGACCGCTGACATACGAGTTCGCACAGATCCCGATTGCGGTGCGCCCGGCCGCATACAGACCCGTGATCGGTTCACCGGAAACATCTTTCACTGCGCCGGTGCATTCGTCGACGGCCAATCCACCGAGGGTGAACATGGGGCACGGGTTGACCAGACTTCGTTTCACCGAAAGGGCGATCAGCGAGAACGGGCCGCCGGCGACGGGGCGCACGAATTCGGCCGGCTTGCCCATCGGGGCCGGCGCCCCGGCAGCGGCGGCGGCGTTGTGGGATGCGACTGTCTCGCACAGCCCCACCGGATCGACTCCGGCTTTCGCTGCGACGTCCTCCAACGTGTCGCCGCGGACGCGGTCGACGCGCAACATCGCCTCCATCTGAAGCCGCTGGAACCAGATCGCTTGACTGGCAAGGTCTTTCCTCGCCCGCGCGAGCAGCCCTTCGTCGGCGAGGATCCAGCCCTTGCCGTCGTGGTCCTGGATCATCGCGTGACCGAGCGCCGCTCCGTACCGCGTTTCGTCGATGATCCGGTGTCCTTGCGCGTCGACGACCAATGCGTGCAGGAATGCACTCGGCGGCGTGATGAACCGCCACGCCGATACGTTGTCGAGGCGGTCGACGGCAGCACCGACATCCACGGCGAGAGACATCCCGCTGCTCGTCAGAATCGGTGAGCAGCGAAAGGACCCGGGTTTGCAGCAGGGCGCGCACTCCATGTCGCGCGGCCGCTGCGGCGAGCGGCTGGTAGATCTTCTTCCCCGACGCCCCAGGACCTTTCGCGCGGTGCCCCCGCTGTACCGGCGGGGTGATACCGCGGAACCGTCCGGAGTTCGCACTGCCGGAGAAATACAGGTAGTACTTGTTGTTGGGATAGGACGTCTTGTACGGACAGATCGACGGTTCGAACGGGACGCCGTGGGTGGTGAGCCACTCGATCATCTCTGGACTGGACTCGACGAACCGGCGGAGGGTCTCGGGTCGGACCGCGTCGCCGATCTCGGCGTGCAGGTAGGCGAACATCGCGTCGGCGCTGTCGTCGAGTCCGGCTTCGCGCTGTACCCGGTCCCGCCGCCGGCGTAGACGATTCCCCCGGACACCTCGGTGGCGCCGCCACCGTTGAAACGGTCGAGGGCCAGGACGTCAGCGCCGCGCGATCGGGCTTCGAGGGCCGCGCAGACCCCAGAGGCTCCATATCCCACCACGACGACGTCTGCGGTGTGCTCTGCGCTCATGGGGCCTCGCTGCGATCGGATCATATCTGGACGTGGAGTTTGTACTTAGAGTACAACATCACAGTTCAGCATCCGTAGAATGTCGATCCGTGGCTCAACACAGTGGACGTGCCGTCCCCGCGTCGGTGGCAGACAAGTTGTATGCCGCTGCTGATCTCATCGCCGAGAGCGGGTTGGCGAGCACCAAGATCGAGGACATCGCCGCGGCCTCTGGCGTGCCCAAGGCCACGTTGTACTACTACTTCACGGGCAAGGAGGAGATCCTGTCCTTCCTGCTCAGGGATTCTCTGGACGCCCTGGCCATCGAAGTCGCGGCCGCAGCGGAATCGCCCGGCCTCGGCGTCGAGAGGTTGGCCGCGGTGATCGAGGTTCAGATCGAGCACACCATGAACAGGCCCGGCTCCAGCCGGGCATTGGTCGGGGACCTCGGGCGGGCGATTCGACTACCCGAACTCGCGACGGCCGTGCAGAAGGCCTTCTACGACCCCATCGCCCTTGTTCTCGATATCGGAGCCACCGATGGATCGTTGCGGACGGTAGCGGACCCCCAGACCGGTGCGGTGAGCATCTTCGGTGCGGTGATGATGACGGCGATGCTGCACAACGTGGTGACCTCGGACAAGTCCGCGCGCGAAGTTGCTTCCGACGTGGCCGATCTCATTCTGAACGGGCTCCGGCCCCGGCCCTGACGCCTTCTGTCAGCGCGGTGCTTTCCTGGCCTCCCGCTCAGCGGCGTGATCCTCGATCGCCTTGCCGATCGCATGCGCGGCGCGGTCGACGAACTCGGTCCCGCTCGCGGTCACCCAGTCGCATGACGCGGTCGGCGCGGCCAGTTGGCCGGTGAAATGCGGCATCACGTACTGCGCGAACAGCTCATAGCTGTGCAGCTTCGCCGCGGGAGGGGCCCAGTCGTGGTCGAAGAGCAGGAATGCGCCGAACCCGCCGTTGCTTGCCTCGACGAGCTCGGAGATCTTGGCCACCGCGTCCTCGGGTGTGCCGATGACGGCGAAGCCGGATTCCCGGTTGTTGGCGATGATCTCCGCGGCCGTCTCGCCCTGCACCGGACCCGCGGGCAGGATGTGGCTGAAATACCTTGAGAACTCCGCGATTCCGTACTCGACGTCGCGCTCGGCCTGCTCGCGGGTGTCGGCGAGGTGCATCGGGCCGACCAGCCGCCACTTCGAGCGGTCGGCGACATGACCGTGCTCGAGGGCGACCTCCTCCCACGTCGTCCAGTGCTGGGCCAGCAGGTCCATACCCTGTTTCGCGGTCGCTGCGATCGACAGCATGCCAATGCCGTGCCTGCCTGCGCCGCGCGGCCCGGTGGGGGAGAAGGACGCCGCGACCGCGACGTCGAAGCAGGGGTCGCTGTAAGGCTTCAGCTGCAGGCGCGCGTCCTGGAGGGTGAACCCGTCGGTGTGCATCGTGACGGTCTCACCGCGCAGTAGGCGCATGATCGCGTCGAGGCTCTGCTCCATGCGGGGCCGTTGCTCGTCGGCAGGGATTCCCAGCATGTGCGCGTCCGAGGTGAGCTGACCGGGCCCGCAGCCGAGCATGGCGCGGCCGCGGGTGAGGTGATCGAGCAGAACCATGCGGTCGGCGAGCATCAACGGGTGGTGGTACGGCAAAGAGCTGACACCGGTGCCGAGCTTGATGTGCTTGGTGCGCTCCGCGGCGACGGCGATGACGACCTCGGGCGACGCGATGATCTCGAACCCGGCGGAGTGGTGCTCGCCGATCCACGCCTCGGCGAAGCCGAGGTGGTCCATCGCCACGATCAGCTCGAGGTCCCGCTCGATGGCGAGTGTCGGGTTCTGCCCGACAGGGTGAAAGGGGGCCATGAAGTTTCCGAAGCGCATCCGCCCATTGTGTCCTTGCGCATCTGCTGTGGGTGCCGTTTCGTCGGTCGGCACACCCGGAGCTTCCACACGGGGTTCCTCTACGTTGGAGGCGAGCGTCTCGGAGACGGGGCATCGGTGATCTAGGGTTCGCTTGCCGTTGCCCGTCGGTTTCCGGATGCGTCGCGGTGGCAATACGGCCACAGATCGCGTGGCGGCCGCTGCGCGCGCGGGTGTGAGATCTACAGAAGGAGGGTCATGTCGGAACTGGAGGAGTTCGGGGACGACCAGGCGCCAGAGCCGGTCGAGCCGACCTACGCCGAGCACCTCCACCCCGCCCGCCCCCGTACGTTACGGTTCCGGCCCCGCGTCAAGGCGCCGTTCAACCGCCGGTCCATCACCCAGGACGGGCCTGCCAACGGAACCAACCCCGCCTACGTGGAGTGGCTGCGGGCCCAGTCGATGCTGGCCGACGCCAACGAGATCAGCCAGCAGTTCTCCGGTCAGGGTTCGATGTGGCAGAACCCGTTTGCCACGCCCAATCCGCGCGGCGCGGTCGACACCGCGTCGGTCTGGTTCACGGCCTACCCGTTGTCGTTGATCACCCGAACGGACGAATCGTTCCTCAAGGCCATGGCCAACGAGGTGATGTGGCAGGCCTTCGCCGAGATCGGCATCGAAGCGATCCACACCGGTCCGGTCAAGCGGGCGGGCGGCATCTCGGGCTGGCAGTACACGCCGAGTGTCGACGGCCACTTCGATCGGATCAGCACACAGATCGATCCGGCGTTCGGAACCGAAGACGAGTTCCGTCAAATGTGCGCCACCGCAACGTGGTACGGCGGGACGATCATCGACGACATCGTGCCCGGCCACACCGGTAAAGGGGCCGACTTCCGCCTTGCCGAGATGAAATACGCTGACTACCCGGGCATTTACCACATGGTCGAGATCGACCCGCGTGACTGGCACGAGCTTCCCGAGGTCCCTGCCGGTGCGGACTCGGTGAACATCGATGCGGCCACCGAGGAGTGGTTGGACAAGGCGGGGTACATCATCGGGCGCCTGCAGCGGGTGATCTTCTACGCCGAGGGTGTCAAAGAGACGAATTGGAGTGTCACACGACCGGTCACCGGCGTCGACGGTGTCGCGCGACGGTGGGTGTACCTGCACTACTTCAAGGATGGTCAGCCGTCGATCAACTGGCTGGATCCCTCGTTCGCCGGGATGCGGATGGTCATCGGGGATGCCCTGCACTCGCTGGCCGACCTGGGGACCGGGGCGCTACGTCTGGATGCCAACGGGTTCCTCGGCGTCGAGAAGGCCGCCTCCGAGGGAAGCACCGCGTGGTCGGAAGGCCATCCGCTGTCCGAGGCGGCCAACCACCTCATCGCGAGCATGGTGCGCAAGGTCGGCGGGTTCACGTTCCAGGAACTGAACCTGACGATCGACGACATCCGCCAGATCGGTGAGGCGGGTGCGGATCTGTCCTATGACTTCGTGAACCGACCGGCCTACCACCATGCGCTCGCCACCGCCGACACCGAGTTCCTCCGGCTGACGCTGCGCACCACGCTGGAACTGGGGGTCGACCCAGCGTCGCTGGTGCACGCCCTGCAGAACCACGACGAACTGACCTACGAGCTGCTCCACTGGGAGAACGGCCACCGCGACGACATCTACACCTACAAAGCGGCCGACCTCACAGGCGAACAGATCGCCGCATCGGTACGCAGCGACCTGATCCAGCAGCTGACCGGCGCGGGGGCGACCTACAACCAGGTGTTCACCACAAACGGCATCGCATGCACGACAGCATCGGTCGTCGCCGCGGCACTGGGTATCGGTGACCTCGACGAGATCGACGACATCGACCTCATCCGGCGCGCGCACCTGCTGCTGGCGATGTTCAACGCCCTGCAGCCGGGAGTGTTCGCGCTGTCGGGCTGGGATCTGTGCGGAATGCTGACCCTGCCGACCAGTGCGGTGTCCGAACTCGTCGCCGGCGGGGACACCCGGTGGATCAATCGGGCCGCACACGACCTGATGGGCATCAACCCCCACGCCAAGCAGTCGGCGGCCGGGATGCCGCGTGGCCGAAGCCTTTACGGCTCCATTCCGGAGCAGCTCGCCGATGAGACGAGCTTCGTGCGGCAACTACAGGCGATCCTCAAGGTGAGATCGCACTACGGAATCGCCACCAGCCGGCAGCTGGACATCCCGGAGGTGTCCCACCGCGGCATGCTGGTCCTGGTTCACGAGCTGGAGGGGGAGGGCCGCCTCCAGCTGACGGTCCTGAACTTCGCGAACGAGCCAAGCGGCGGAACTGTCCGTTCCGAACATCTCCCGCCGGGTGCGCGGGTGTCGGACATGTTCACCGGTACCGAACTGGCAACGGTGGACGACCTGCACAGCTTCGGGGTCGAGTTGGCACCGCTGCACGGCATGTCCCTGTTGGTGGAGAGCCAAGTCGAGGATCTGGACGCTCCCGACGCTTCGTCCTGAGGGGCGAACCAGGGCCCCGGAAAGGTCATTGGTGGAGTGCTGTGACCTGTGGGTTTGTGGCGGTGTGACCGGCGTGGCTGCTGTGACGGGTGTGACCTGCGGGCTTGGATGGGAGGTGTCAAAGCTTCCACCAGAACCCGAGGTCACACCCGTATGTCATCTTCTCCGACATCTCCTGCCGAGGCCAGCCCGACCCGCCACGAGCGGCTGCTTTTGGTGCTGGAGTCGGTGCCCGACCCGCGTGATCGGCGCGGGGTGCGCTACCCGCTGGCCGGGGTGCTGGCCGTGGCGGTCACCGCGGTGATCGCCGGTTGCCGGTCGTTCGCCGCGATCGGTCAGTGGGCCGCGCAGGCCACCGCCGAGCAGCTGGCCGAGTTCGGGTGGACCCGCACCAGTGCGCCGGACGAGTCGACGTTGCGCAAGCTGTTCGCGCGGATCGACGCGGACGCCTTGGACGGCGCGGTGGGGCGGTGGATGTGGACGCGCACCCGCATCGCCGGCGGGCGGCGGGTGATCGCCCTGGACGGCAAGACCGTCCGCGGCGCGCGCACCCGCCCGGACGGGAAGGCGCCGCATCTGATCGCCGCGTTCGACCACGCCGCCGGTGCGGTGCTCGGGCAGGTCGCCGTGGACGCGAAGAGCAACGAGATCCCTGCCGCTCGAACGCTATTGGCCGGGCTGGA
>Ga0209347_1003834_pt1 | contig 16717 bp, 13 predicted proteins | sample AutmiccommuBRH23_FD_187382 | JGI IMG/M metagenome (GOLD analysis project Ga0209347, IMG submission 187382) | Deep subsurface microbial communities from Mt. Terri, Switzerland - Autotrophic microbial communities BRH/23 (SPAdes) (version 2) | ecosystem: Environmental > Aquatic > Deep subsurface >...
GCGTGTCACAGTGAAATCAATGGTTTGCCTTCTCACGAAGCGAAAGATTGGGAAGTGGTTCACGGAAAGAGCGGCAGGGGGAATATTGATGAATGTACAAGGTGTCACTCAATTCCTGGGGAACGGAAATTTGTCGAACCTAGCACTGGTGATAAAGTAGCCGACTTTGCGCGGGCTAATAATTTCTGTTACAAGTGCCACTCGCAAAAACCAGAAAGCCACAGCGGAGATGTTTTACCAAATCACCCGAGTTTAGCCTTTAACAGAGGATTAGTTAATTGTTTCACTTGTCATGATAGAAATAGACCTGGTGTAGATGAAAACGTAACTGCTACCTATTGCAATCAATGTCATTGGTTCGAAAAAGGTAAGCCGGCGATACAGCAGCAGAAAGATGTCGGTGACACTGAGGAAGAGGAACAAAAAGATTGATAAAAAAAGGGACTCTTTAAGACTTTGAGAGTCCCTTTTTTTTATCTTTAAATGAGCTGAAATAATTTTTATTAAAGGGAAAACAGGTTTTTGCAAGACAAGAATAGAATAAGTGAAAACAGGTTCAAAGTGTAGGAGGAAATAACAAATTGTCCAGGGGGTATTCATATGGTATTTGGCTTGTTTGGTCCTATTGGTATTCCAGAATTAGCGATTATTTTAGTTCTGGCATTGGTCATTTTCGGTGCTGGGAAATTATCCGGTGTCGGTAAGGCATTGGGTACCAGTGTAAAAGAATTTAAAGAATCGGTTCAAGAGGAAGAAAAGGAGAAAGAGGAGAAGAATAAAGAGGAGTAAACGCAAATTAAAAAGATTAGGGACCTTATCTATGAATTTGGATAAGGTTTTTTTTGCCTGTTTTTGGTAGCAAGACGGGGATTATTTAGTTAAAGTATAACTTAATGTCGAAAAAGGCCGAAATAATGCACATATTTAGCAGGAAATATGTAAGTAGTATAGAACATTTCATAAGCAATCATAACGCGAAAACTTACATCAGGTGGGTTTTGTTCCCCATCTGATGTTTAGTTGAGCCTATCAGATTAACTGTATACAAGATACTTTGAACATGAAGGGGAGGCATATGGAGAAAAGAATGCAATTATTAGGTTTAGCTAACGCAGGTAAGGTTCATTTTAATTTATCAGTTTCAGAACTAGTGGAGAAAGCGCTTATTCGAGGTGAGGGGATTATTACAGAGAGTGGTGCATTATCTGTTTTAACAGGCAAATATACCGGAAGATCTCCTCACGATAAATACATAGTTGAGGATAGCGGGACAAAGGATAAAATTGATTGGGGAACGGTTAATAAGCCCTTCAGTGAAGCGGCATTTGATAACCTATATGGCAGGTTGCTAGCATATCTTCAAAGAAAAGAACTATTCGTATTCGACGGATATGCCGGGGCAGAGGATGAATATCGGCTGCCTGTTCGTTTCATTAATGAATATGCCTGGCAGAATCTTTTTGTTCATCAACTGTTTGTAAAACCAGATGAGAAGGAATTGGCGCATTTTCAACCTGAATTTACTTTAATCGCAGCACCAGGTTTTAAAGCTGACCCTAAAGTAGATAAAACTCAATCTGAAGCTTTTATAATCGTTAACTTCGCAAAAAAAATTATTATCATTGGCGGCACTCAATATGCGGGTGAAATGAAAAAATCTATGTTTAGTGTCATGAATTACTTACTCCCCTCCCAGCACGTTCTGCCAATGCATTGCTCAGCTAACGTTGGTGATGATGGTGATATCGCACTATTTTTTGGTTTATCCGGCACAGGAAAGACCACTTTATCCGCTGATTCGTCCAGGCGATTGATTGGCGATGATGAGCATGGATGGTCTAGTGAAGGTATCTTTAATTTTGAGGGTGGCTGCTACGCAAAATGCATAAGACTGTCGGAGGAAAAGGAACCGCAGATTTGGGGTGCGGTTCGTTTTGGCTCTGTTATAGAAAATGTAGTTGTTGACCCCCAGTCACGTAAAATGGACTTTGATAATGACAGGTTTACGGAAAACACTCGTGCAGGTTATCCGGTTGAATTTATTCCAGATGTTGTCATGCCAGGAATAGGTGGGCACCCAAATACCGTAATATTTTTAACTGCTGATGCTTTTGGCGTTCTACCCCCTATTGCAAAACTTAATTCAGATCAGGCGATGTACTACTTTTTATCAGGTTACACTAGTAAACTAGCAGGTACGGAACGCGGTATTGTCGAGCCGGAAGCTACGTTTTCGTCATGTTTTGGAGCACCTTTTTTACCATTATCACCTATGGTTTATGCGGAAATGCTTGGGGAACGCATTAAGCAACATAATACACGTGTTTATTTAGTTAATACCGGATGGACCGGTGGCCCTTATGGTATTGGGCAAAGGATTAATCTCGACTATACTCGTTCCATGGTCACCGCTGTTTTGAACGGTCAATTGGATCAAACAGACTATATTGCCGATCCAGTATTTAATTTATGTGTTCCTACTCATTGTCCCGGTGTACCTGATCATCTACTAAATCCCCGTAATACCTGGCAGGATCGAGAGGCTTACGACCGAAAGGCTAATGAGCTTGCCAAGAGGTTTTTGAATAATTTCTCTAAGTTTAGTGGGATACCTGAACAAGTCTTAGAAGCGGGACCGAAGAAGTAGACTATTAGTATGTCGCTGAGGGAAAAAGCATCTTAAACAAGTTTTATTTTAGGATAATGTAACTTTATAAATTATCTGAGAAGGAAATGGCTGTTATTTGTAGAAAGATGTTCCTTGAAATAAATAAAAGGAGGTGACTAGATTGCGAAAAGGTAAAATTCTAATTCTCTTGTTAGGCATATTGCTTATAACGGCATTGTTTGTAGCCGGCTGCGGCGGTGGTCAAGCTGAAGAACCTAAAGAAGATCAACAGCAGCAGGCGGAGGAACCAAAAGCTGATGAGCAACAGGCTGACAAGCAGGAAGGCCAGAAAGAAGAGGCCGCAGAAGAGCCGGCTGAACAGGATAAAGAAGAAGCCAAAGAAGATTCTTCTAAAGAAGAGGGGAAAATGGTTTACGTATCCTCTGACGAAAAACCTGAAGGTTGTGTGAGCTGTCATACCAAGGTAAGTGAAGAGAAAGATTACTCACTTACTGCTGAATTAACCGCTATGAGTGACGAGTTTGGGCATCCGAAGATGGATATTCAAGGTCCTGAGCAATGTCAAATGTGCCACCCCGACGGTGAAATCTCCTTCGATAAGGTAGCTCATAAGATTCACCTAACCGGTGGAGAAGAGAACCATTTTATTACCAGTTACGAAGGCAGTTGTCTCCAATGTCATGCTTTAACCGACGAAAATGAAATGGTCGTTAAAGGTTTGGCTAAGGATGCTGAATTGCAGGTAATTAAGGCAGCCAGTTTGGATCTTGAAACAGAAAGCTGTGGCACCTGCCATCAGAACGATTACAGCTTAACTAACGAATTAACTAAAATGAATGAAGAGTTTGGCCATCCTAAAATGGAAATATCTAGCGGTGAAGACTGCTTAATGTGCCATAAACCAGATGGTAACATGCCTTTGGACAAGGTGTTACATGAGGTACACCTGACTGGAGAAGAAAACCATTTTGTAGCTAACTATGGTGGAAGTTGTCTTAACTGTCACGTCTTAAATGATAGTGGTAAAATGACAACAAAATTGTAGTAAATATAAAAGAGGAATGCTTAAGTAGCATTCCTCTTTTTTGACATTTATTTTAAGATGTCAGAAAAACTCACAAATTCTTAACAGATTCATCAAGGTTCTCTCATAGTTTTATGGCAGTATATATATAGCACCCTAAGATTTTAGGAGTGTCCCACCCCTTTAATAATTTGAGTTTAAATTGTTTAAATACAAAAGCCCAGCTTAGGCTGGGCTTTTGTATTTATTTTTGTTCGGCAAACTTCTTGCTCAACATGACTCCGCCGCTGCCGATATTATCCGGATTATTTTCTTTAATTACCACTACGAATGCGGCCTCCGGTATTTCAAGAGTTTTACTGGCAGTGATTGTGAAGTCTTTAATTAAAGCTTCTTTTTGCTGTTTCTCCATTTTGCCTGCTTCGATTGTGATGATTGGCATTCTAACCCCTCCTTTACTAATATAGTTTTAATAGTGATATGAATGTATTCTATATTATGAATGATTGAGCTCAAATAAGCGTACATTCTTAGGTCATCAGTTTAATTCTTCTTATTCTTCGGTAGATTGGCAGAACATTCCTGCAGTACTTTCTAAACAAATTAGAAATACATAAAGTAAAGGTGGTTTTTGACGAGTAAAAACTATGTGTTTTTACGAGTGGCAATCTGTGACTGCGTCTATTGCATTTTAGCTTATTTAGGTTATAATAAGTAAGTTGAAGGATTAACAGTAGGAAGGGAAGATTTAATGGAACAAAATCAGTTACGAAACTTAGCAATTATTGCACACGTTGATCATGGAAAAACTACTTTGGTGGACTGCATGTTGAAACAGAGCGGTGTTTTTCATGAGAAGCAGGTAGTTGAAGATAGGGTTATGGATTCTAACGACTTAGAGCGCGAACGGGGCATTACTATTATGTCCAAGAATACGGCTATTTTTTACAAGGATATGAAATTTAACATTGTGGATACACCAGGTCACGCAGACTTTGGTGGAGAAGTTGAACGAATAGTGCAAATTGTGGATGGGGTACTATTGGTGGTTGATGCTGTTGAAGGCCCCATGCCCCAGACTCGTTTCGTGCTTGGAAAGGCTTTAGAGGCGGGCTTGAAACCGGTTGTTGTGATTAATAAGGTGGATCGTCCAAACGCACGACCTTCGGAAGTAGTAGATGAGATATTAGAGCTTTTTATCGATTTGGGAGCAGATGACGAACAATTAGAATTCCCAACAGTTTTTGCTAGTGCTCAAAAGGGTACGGCAAGCCTTGCACATGAAGAATGTGAAAGCGGCAGTCTAGAACCCTTGTTTGAAATGATAGCGGAATATATTCCTTGTCCCCGTGGTGATAAGATGCTGCCACTTCAACTAGGGGTGACTCTTGTAAGCTATGACACCTACTTGGGCCGCCAAGCAATTGGGAGAATATCCAATGGTGTTTTGAAAAATAAGCAGGCGGTTACTGTAATTAATGCTGATCACCAGAAAAGCTATCGAAAGGAAATATCTGGCTTGTTTTCTTTTGAAGGCTTAAAAAAAGTGCCTGTTTCAGAGGCATCTACCGGTGATATCGTCGTAGTATCCGGGTTAGATCCAATAAACGTTGGTGATACCATTGCCTGTTCTGAACACCCTGTACCGTTGGACTTTGTCGCTATTGACCAACCGACCGTATCTATGAAATTTCAAGTAAATAAGAGTCCTTTTGCAGGGAGAGAAGGTAAGTTTGTTACTTCACGTAAATTAAATGAAAGATTATTTAGGGAAACAGAATCGGATGTTGCCTTACAAGTTGTGGAAACGGATAGTCCGGATGCTTTTAATGTATTCGGCAGAGGAGAATTACATTTAGGTATTTTAATAGAAAAAATGCGACGAGAAGGATTTGAATTTGAGGTATCTCGTCCACAAGTGGTTCTTAAGGAAGTAGACGGTGTTAAATGTGAGCCGATTGAGGAATTAGTTATAGAAGTACCCGAACAATATATGGGTTCGGTAATGGAAAACTTGGGGCAACGCAGGGTTACAATGCAGAATATGGTCCAAAAGCAGGATGGTATCGTGCGATTGGTATATGATATTGCTACCAGGGGGCTCTTTGGTTTCCGGTCAGAATTTTTGACAGATACTAAGGGGGAAGGAATAATGTACCATTCTTTCAAAGGCTACGAACCTTTTGTCGGTGATATCGAAACCCGTAATCGTGGGGCGCTGGTAGCTTTTGAAGGAGGAGAAAGTAATGCTTACGGTTTGGAAAATGCTCAGGAAAGAGGAGGCCTGTTTATTGGTGTGGGGGTGCCTGTCTACAAGGGGATGATTGTTGGCGAAAATTCTCGGGGGGCAGACTTGGCAATAAACGTTTGTAAGAAAAAACATCTTACAAATATACGCAGCTCCACGTCGGATGTTAGCGTAAAATTGACACCGCCAAAAAACATGAGCCTTGAGCAATGCCTGCAGTTTATTTCAGACGATGAACTTTTGGAAGTGACACCGCAAAATCTCCGAATGAGAAAAAAGTAATGTAGTTAACTAATGCTAAAATCTCCTTTCCGGGGATTTTAGCATTTTGGGTTTAAGGGGTCCTTCGAATTTACCCATATTTTTCTTACATTCCAAGAAATCGTTTGAGTTTTTTAGCTTGGTTGCGGCTGACAGGTACCTCATTGCGCTCATCATCATTGACAATAAGGTTGTAGGTGCCATTAAAGAACGGAATTATTTCTTCTACCTTGTTAAGGTTTACAATAAATCGCCTGTGTGTTCGAAAAAAGGATTTGTCACTAAGCTTATTTTCTAGTTCCTTTAAAGTGTATTTGGACAAGAGTTTTTCGTTAGTCGTCTTTAGATAAACGTTTTCGTTTTCTGTAAAAGCAAATATAATATCTTCCTCTGGGATAAGCAGAGTTTTATCATCTCGCTCTACGGGGAGACGGCCCAGATTGGGTATGATTGTGCTGGAGGCTTCTTGTTTGCTTTGTTTATTCTTTTCAACTAACGTGAACAACTTTTGCATAGACTGATAAAAGCGTTTTTCGTCGAAAGGTTTAAGTATATAGTCAATGGCATTTACCTCGAACGCCTTAACAGCATATTCTTCATAAGCTGTAACAAAAATGACGTATGGTCTTTTCGGGTGTTCTTGAAGCAAAGTGCTTAGTTCTAATCCGTTCATACCGGGCATTTCAATATCTAAGAAAATAATTGAGTAATCCAATGCCGAAACCAACTTAAGGGCTTCCCGGGCATTGGCGGCCTCTCCTACAACTTCTATATTATCAAATTGTTCCAACATATAACGTAATTCTTTGCGAGCAGGATATTCATCGTCAACGATGAGCGCTTTCAATTTCATAATAACTGGGCCCCCCTCTATTTGAGGTGATTATATTTTCGCTGTCAACTATCAGAGGAATGCGCATTTTTATAGATGTGCCTTCATCAAGGTTGCTGGTAATCTTTAAGCCATAATCTTCACCAAATAAGTTCTGGGTTCTTTGATGTACGTTGCTTAACCCGACACCATTGCCAGACCCATAACCAGGCTTAAGCACTTTATCCATTTTCTCCGGAGCAATTCCTATACCATCATCAGAAATAGTTAAGACAAGATGATTTTTCTCCTTAATGGCTATAATTCTTACTATACCCTTACCTACCTTCGGCGTTATTCCGTGCTTTACGGAATTTTCTACCAGAGGTTGAATGCTTAAAACGGGCACTTTATAATCCATCAACTCTTCCGGAATTTCCTCGACAATTTGTAGTTTATTGCCAAAACGTGCCTTTTCTAATTCCAAGTAGGTATTAACGCATTCTAACTCTTCTCTGAGCGTGATGAAATGCCCATGACGTTTTAACGTTTGCCTAAAAAATTCTGCCAAACGAATTAATAAATGGCGGGCCCTGTCGGGGTTAGTACGGCTGTACATAATAATAGTGTTAAGAGTGTTAAAAAAGAAATGCGGGTTGATTTGGGCGTGTAAGGCATCTAACTTTGCAACAGTTAATAACTGGGTTTGTCTGTCCAGTTCGGCTAACTCAACTTGCATACTTAACAGCTGGCCAATCCCAATGGCCAATCTAATAAGATGGGGTGGCAGTTGACCGTGTTCCGTTTGATATAATTTAATAGAACCGACTACTTCATTGCGATTTTTTAATGGAACTATTATTGCTGCTTCTAAGGGACACTTGCAGTTTTCAATAGGGCAGTTTAACTGTTTCGATGTTCTAACAACTTTGTGGTGACCCGTTCGGATAACTTCCTTAGTGGCTTCCGTCAGGATTTTATCGCCTGGCTGATGTTTTTCGCAGCCTGCACCAAGATAAGTAAGCACCTGTTCCTTGTTTGTTACGGCTACTGCCGGTACCTCGGTAATTTTTTGAATAATTTCAGCTATTTGTTGGGCAGATACTTCTGTTAATCCTCCTCGCAAAATTGGTAAAGTTTCGTTTGCAATCTTTAAGGTTGGGTCATAAGAAGTAAATGATTCTTCTGCGTTCTTATTTTTGTTTTTCAGTTCATACAACCAATCGTGGGCAAAATAAAGAGCTAAGGTGTTAAATAAGGTCATAAACAAGATTACTTTCATATGACCTAAGAATAACAATTTAACAAAAATGATTATTTGTATTCCGCTTAAAGCTAGACCAATTAATACCAGTTTTAAAGGCATAAGAACCCTCCCGTTGGCGCAATGAAATTTTAACTAGGTTTCGCCACTATCTCTTCTTTTTCCTGCACTTGTAAGAAGTGATGATTTAGTGTATGCAAGAATCTTACTATTTTAACCCAGGGAAGGCAAATGGAAATTAGAGGATCTTTTTTAGGGTCCCAACGTAGGGACCCTAAAAATTTAACCCTGTTCCATAAGTTTTTTCACAACGGAAGGATCTGCTAAGGTAGTTGTATCTCCTAATGCACGGCCTTCTGCGATATCACGTAACAAGCGACGCATGATTTTTCCGCTGCGCGTTTTCGGAAGTTCGGCAGTGAAGAAGATGTCTTCCGGACGTGCGATAGCACCAATTTTTTCAGCTACGTGTTTCTTTAAGGCATTTAGCAACTGATCGTCCCCTTCAAAACCCTCTCTAAGAGTTACAAATGCTGAAACTGCTTGCCCCTTTAGTTCATGTGTTTTGCCAATAACCGCTGCTTCTGCGACACTTGGGTGGTCAACCAGAGCACTTTCCACTTCCATAGTACCTAAACGGTGACCTGAGACGTTAATAACATCGTCTACCCGACCAAGAATCCAAATATAGCCATGTTCATCGCGTTTTGCACCGTCACCGGCAAAATACATATTATCAAATCTGCTCCAATAAGTGTCTTTATATCGATCAGGGTCACGGTAAATTGTGCGTAACATACCTGGCCAGGGAGATTTAACTACCAGATAACCCGAGTCGCGGCTATTTCCTTGTTCATCCACCACATCTACTTCGATTCCTGGGAATGGAACGGTTGCGGTACCAGGAGTAGTGGCGGTTATGCCCGGTAAAGGAGTAATCATAATATGGCCGGTTTCTGTCTGCCACCATGTATCGACTATGGGACATTTGTCGCCGCCAATATATTTATTGTACCATATCCATGCTTCTGGATTAATAGGTTCCCCCACGGTGCCAAGCAGGCGCAGGGACGATAGATCACGGTTTTCCGGCCATTTAGTTCCCCACTTCATGAAGGCTCTAATAGCAGTAGGGGCTGTGTAGAAAATGTTTACCCCATATTTTTCTACTAACTCCCAGAAACGATCTCTCTGGGGATAATCCGGGCCCCCTTCGTACATAACAGTGGTAGCACCATTGGCCAGCGGTCCATAAACAATATAGCTGTGTCCGGTAACCCAACCTATGTCAGCAGTACACCAGTAAACGTCATTTTCTTTGATATCAAAAACATAATTATGAGTTGTAGAAACACCTACCAGATAGCCGCCGGTAGTATGAACTACACCTTTAGGCTTACCGGTTGTGCCGCTGGTATAAAGTATGAACAACATATCTTCCGCATCCATAATTTCTGGTTTGCATTTGTGGGAAGCTTTTGCCATTAATTCGTTCCACAGTAAGTCGCGTCCTTCAAGCATATTGGCTTTAGATTTTTCTAGGCCGACCCTTTCCACCACTACAACGTTTTCCACAATTGAGCAGCCTTCTAAAGCTTTATCGGCATTTTCTTTTAAAGGAACCACGTTCCCTCTACGCCATCCACCATCGGAAGTTATTAGTAACTTAGACTCGGCGTCTTCTATCCTATCACGGAGGGAATCAGCACTAAAACCGCCGAATACGATACTGTGGGGGGCGCCAATGCGAGTACATGCCAACATGGCAATAGCAAGCTCCGGAATCATTGGTAAGTAGATAGTGACACGATCCCCTCTTTTTACCCCCAGCTCTTTTAAAACATTAGCAAACTTACTGACCTCTCTGTGCAAGTCTTGGTACGTTAGGGTAACACTGTCCCCAGGCTCGCCTTCCCATATAATGGCTGCTTTGTTACGACGATGAGTTTCTAAATGTCGATCTATACAGTTATGGGAAACGTTAAGTTTTCCATTAACAAACCATTTTGCGAAAGGGGCATCATCCCAATCTAATACTTTATCGTACGGCTGGAACCAATCAATTCTTTCAGCCTGCTTGGCCCAAAATCCTAAGCGATCGTTTTGTGCTTCCTCATAGATACTGGTATCATTGGCATTAGCTTGATCAGTGAAATTTTGGGAAGGAGAAAACACCCGGTTTTCCTTTAATAAGTCTTCTAATCCTTGAGATTTATTTGTCATAAATGAGCACCTCCGGTGGATTTAATTTTTGAAGCAAGTCCTTAATTCAGACTTATCTGAATTCTAGAACTGCAAGTGCATGACTTAGTTGGCGTTTATCCTTCACTTGTAAAAGTGGCGGATTTACGGCAAGTTAGTCGGGTAAAACATTCAAAATAATTAGGTAATTATATAATAACAAGACCGTCGAGATTTTTAAATGGGTTTTCTGTGAACGACATATATTAAGGGTTGAAGTTGTAGAAAAAAGCGGTGAACGGTTAACCGACTTTTATACTTAGTAGACTAGGTTGGCCTCCCTGGTAATTGTCATTAATTTATCTATTGCTTTTAATGCGTCCTTAAGTAAGGATTTCTCCCGTGGGGTTAAAGTCTTCAGATCAAGATAGTTATCAAGCGGAAGCTCTTTTTTCATCTTTTCTACATTAGAACGGAGTCTAAACAACATAATAGTTTTATGAGCTGTTTCAACCAGGTCGACTAAGTCTTTTGATAAGGTATTAGTCTCTTTTAAATAGGATAATCGTTCCAAGGTATTTGTAACAGTGGCCTTTTTCTTTAAACTGAGCAGTCTGGCACAATCAATAAGATGGACTGAAGCGGAGGTTTTAAGGTTAATTTCCGATCTATGCTCACCGGAACGTTCGCCTACAGGCTGACCGAGAAGTCCCAATGGAACTCTTCCTTGGGCTGCATCCTCAGCCAAAAATCCTATTGTAAGAGATTGTTTAGAGAATAGCTTATTAGTGAGGTCACGTAATTGTTCGGCTAGCGGGAAGTAACCATAAACCGGTCTGAAATCTAAGTAGATACTTAATAGCCTTATGTGGTCAGTCTCTGCTCCATGTACCCAGTCGGATACCTTAGCATGCCAAGATGATTGGTTTCCGCGCCATAAACTATTAGACGCCATCACTCCACCGGGACATGGTTTGAAGCCGCATTCGGTTAGGCCGGATACTATTAAACCGGCTAATTTTTCAAAATATTGTTTTGCTTTATCGGCCAGGTTAACATCAGTTGTATCTTCGTAGATAAGTGCGTTATCCTGATCGGTTCTCAAGAACTGTTCTCTCCGACCGCTGCTTCCTAAATTAAGCCAACAAAATTTTACGGGAGGCGGCCCATATTCAGGCTGCAATTTTTCAATAGAAATATCAATTATCTGTCTGGTTAATCGATCATAAAACTCTGTTATAATGTCCAGTATCTCGGGAATGGGAGCTTTTTCTGCGGCTAGACCAATCAGTACTTGGTCGATTTCTTTGCCGACCAGGGCTAGGTCTTGGAGATCTAATGTAGACTCCAATCTGTCAAGGATACTAATAACACCGGTATTTCGGGCGCGTATTAGATCCCGGATGGTAATGATGCCAACCGGTTTCTTTTTTTCAGTAACGATAGCGTGTTTTTCCTTTGCTTTAATGAGTTCAAGTAAAACTTGATAGTAGTATACCTCGGCACTGATGCATACCGGATGACTAACCGAAATTTCTGATGCGATTATGCTGTTGGGGGTCTGATTTTTTGCGACAACTCTTTGGACTAATTCTTTTTCGGTAACTAAGCCTGAAACAATGCCATCGTCGTCAGTTAATACAACTGCGCTAATATGGTTAACTTCCATTACTTTTGCAATTCGGTCGCTGGGTTCTTCGGGAGAGCACGTGATGACTGGTTTGCTCATTAATTCGCTGGCCCTTTTAAGTGCTGCATGGCCCTCATAAAAGAAGGCCGGTCCTAATTCAAAGGATATTTCATGAAATAAACTGCGAAAACGTTCGGCGAGTTCCTGTGTGAAGAAACTGGCAAAGCTGGCGTTTGAAGTTAAAAGATTTTCGAAATCTTCTGCCTTAACCAGCATGCACTCTAAATTCGTCAAAGCCCTTACAGACGCTGGGTAAGTTTTATCGGATAATACTACTGTTTCACCAAAGAACTCTCCTTGTTTTCTATAGCCGGCTACTGTTTCTCTGCCTTTTTCACTTTTGACCCTTATTTCAGCCATGCCGGAAATAATGATGAAGAGTACTTTTTTAGAACGTTCCCCTTGGGTAAAGATAAAGCTATCCGCCGGGAATGTATCATAAGTAATTTTTGGAACCAGGTAATCCAGAGTAGACTTATCCAGCAAAGTAAAAGGCTGGGCCTCCTCTAGAATGTGATAAATATTTTTATTTGGGATTACTTGGCTTTCCAAGTGACTGCACCTCCTGGTATTGATTTAATCTTTACGAATAAAATGGCCCGAGCCGAGCCATGCTGACAATGCAAAAATTAAGTAGATGGCTTGGGTTGCCTGTTTTCCTTGCAGTGCTAATTGCAATCCTATTCCTAGTCCCAGAGAAGGGATGAAAATAAGAAGTGTTCGCATTATCCGTTCAAAACCTGGTTTGGGGGCCAAGGGCCAGATACGTGAAAAAACCACTCCTAAAGCCACACCAAGACCTACAACAATAAGGATTTGAAGGAGAACAAGTGGAGTAGGGAAAGGCCAACTTTCAGAAAGAAGGGCGCCAATAACATAAAAAATATCCAGAAACAGTGCAATGCCTACGGCCTTACGGATTACTAATGTACTTAAATATGGATGAAACCAGTAAAGCAGTACTAATAGCAATGAGAATACAAGAGTCCAAATTGTCACTTCAAAACCCCCTTATCTAAATTAACTACCAAGATAGGTTTAACAAATTGCCAAGAGAAAGCCCCTTCTTACTAGGGCATTAGCCTTAATAAAAGAGTATTCATTTTTTTCAAAAACTTTACCTGCAAATTATAATAGTTTTTTAAAAAATCTAACTTACTCTTAGGCATGGAACATAAATAGTATTATTCTATGCTATATAGAAAGCCGGGAAGGGGTACCCCTTCCCGGCCTTGGGGAACAGATGTATCTTTTGCTTACTAGTGAGACTGTGCCTCGCCTACGCCTCTGGGGATACGAATTTCCTCTACAAGATCTTGAATTTCTTGAGGCGGTGCTTCAGTAGAGCGGGATACAAAGTAAGATATTACAAAGTTGAGCAGTGCTCCAACTGAACCGACGCCCTGGGCATTAATGCCGAAGAAACTGTTAAGAATAGGTTTAGCTGTACCGAAAATTTGTGGAGATCGCATTAATATAATCATTGTGAAGGTGAAAACCAGCCCGACGGCAATACCCCAAGTTGCCCCTTCTCGGTTCATCCGTTTGTCAAAGATGCCCAAGAGAATTGCCGGGAATAGACTGGCCGCAGCTAAGCCGAAGGCGAAAGCCACCACCTCTCCCACAAATCCTGGTGGATTTATTCCAAACCATCCTGCAACTAAGACTGCCACCAAGATGCTGATTCGAGCAACTTTTAACCTTTGTTCTTCAGTGGCATTCGGCCGCATGATGCGGAAATATATGTCGTGTGAAGCTGCACTGGACATGGCCATTAAAAGACCTGCTGCAGTAGATAGGGCTGCGGCTAGACCTCCGGCTGCTACCAGAGCAATAACGAAGGGTGCCAGTTGCGCTACCTCGGGGGTAGAAAGAACAATAGTATCTCTGTCAATAGTTATTTCATTGGTGTCGTCATTAGTCATATTAAGAACGCCGTCACCATTTTTGTCTTCAAATTTGAATAGACCCGTCTCTGCCCACTTGGAGGCCCATTCAATTTCTTGAACTTCTGCCACGGTCCTATTATTCAGGGAGTTTATCAGATTATATTTGGCAAAAACACCCAGCGCCGGCGCTGTGGTATAAAGCAGGGAGATGAAAATAATTGCCCAAACTCCGGACCAACGGGCTGCCCGGACAGTCTTAACTGTGTAGAAGCGGACAATAACGTGGGGCAAGCCTGCCGTACCAATCATTAACGCCAATGTTACCGCAAATACGTTTAGACCCGACATGTATTGGAACGGCTTGATGTATTCCATGAGCCCGAGATCAATCTGTAAATCCGTCAGCCTTTGCGCAAAATTTGTAAAGGTTAATGCGAGCTGCGGAACCGGTATGCCAGTCAGCATGGCTGAAATGGCTCCCGCCGTAATCAGATATGCAATAATTAGTACCGAATACTGGGCAACCTGGGTCCAGGTAATCCCTTTCATACCACCTAAGATAGCGAAGAAAGCGACGATGGCCATACCTATAAATACACCCACCGTAATGTCTACCTGGAGGAAACGGCTGAAGACGATACCTACACCGCGCATTTGCCCAGCAACATAAGTCATGGAAATAAATATTGTAGCTAGTGCTGCAACGGCACGGGTTTTGTTGGAATAATAGCGGTCGCCGATAAAGTCAGGAACAGTGTATTTTCCATATTTCCGCAGGTAGGGGGCCAACAGCAATGTCAGTAAAACGTAACCGCCGGTCCAACCCATCAGGTAAACAGTGCCGTCAAAACCCATAAAGGAAATAAGTCCTGCCATGGAGATAAAGGAGGCACCGGACATCCAATCTGCAGCAATGGCTGCACCATTCGCTACTGCGGGAATTTCGCCGCCGGCAACATAAAATCCTTTAGTGTCCCTTACGCGGGCCCACCAACCAATCCAGAGATAAAAGGCAAACGTGATAGCAATTATGATTAAGGTTAAAGCTTCAACACTCATAGGGAGGCCCCCTTCTTCTGGTCAGTTAGTTTAATTTCGTGGAAATCGTATTCTTTATCCAATTTATCCATGCGGACTGCGTAGGTGATAATAAGAGCGATAAAGACTAGAATGGATCCTTGTTGGGCTATCCAAAATGATAGAGTTACGCCGAAGAATGGAATGTTACTAAAAGGTATTGCGAAGAGAATACCGCCTACGTAGGAAACTAAAGCCCAGATAATTAGCAGAATACGAATTAGGCCCATATTCTTACGCCAGTATGCCTTCTGTTGTTCGGTAATTTCCTTCGTTTTACTCAAAACTAGCACCTCCATTAGATTTAGTTTTAAATATGAGGCTATGCGTTTCTTTCTGTCCTCAACAAACAGCTTTTGTGGGTGCCCCACTTCAATACTAATAAGCTATGTCATTAACACACCTCCCTTGAAAAATATAATTAATTATTAAGGGGAGCCAGGGTTGGGCTAAACAGTTGGTGATAACGAAAAAAACTTTCTAAATCTTTATAGGTTTCCAGTCCCTCGCGCTCCAACATCGCTAAAAATACCTCAAACAATCTTGCAGCTGAAATAGCGTCATTTAACGCGTGATGTCTTTTGGCGCAGGTAATGCCTAAGTATGCACATAAGTCTTCCAGCGAATAGCTTCTTAGGCAGGGGAAAATACATTTTGCCATTTTATAAGTGTCAATATAGCTATGTCTAAGCTTAGTCCCGCAATGGGCAAGTAGATGCTTATTGATAAAAGTTAAGTCAAAATTCAAAACGTGCCCTACCAAAACGCTGTGATCGGCCCAGGAAACAAAATCATTTAGAACGGTGGTGAGGTCAGGCTTATCTTGGACCATTTCTTCTGTAATACCTGTCAACTTAGTAATCTTTTTCGGTACTGTTCTGCTGGGGTTAACCAATTCATAAAAAGTCTGGTCCTTTTGGATGCGCCCATTTTCAATAACTACAGCACCTAAAGAAAGAACTTCATCTCCCTTGTAAGCCCTTAGCCCGGTTGTCTCGGTGTCTAAAACGACAAAACGAATATCTCTTAACAGTTTTGTAGCGCTAACTTTTTCGCCATCTTTAACATTGGATTTGAGCTCTTTTTGTGTTATGGTTCGTGAGGAAAGGCCGGAAGCAGAGGATAAGGTTTGTAGAAATAACGTAAACATACCAGTTACCTCCTTTATTGTATTATTATAAAAATTCTGAATAATTTAAAATTGAAATAGAAGTGCCTTTAGATGATTTTATTATAATCGGAGAGAAGGCGTTAGTTAAGTAGAATTCCGTCAGTGGGGGAAACATGACTGTGAGTTGTATTATAAATTGCAGTGAGTTGTTAGAAATACAAAAAACATACTACTGCCGGCAAAAAACCTATCAATAACGTATTTTTTACCGGTTAAATAGCTATATGACAGCTTAAGACTTAAATGCGACCATTCGGTTATACTGCTAAAAGGGAAGTGAGTAAAAAACCAACTATATTATGCAGGTGCCTTAAAAAGAACGAAGAAAGTAAATAGATATTGGAACAGTAAAGAGGGGCGATAAATAATGGAAGGTGTTGGAGTGGACATTGTTGAAATAGAACGTATTAGTAATATTATCGAAAAAAGAAGGGACAAGTTTTTTGGGCGTGTTTTTACGGAACAAGAACTA
>Ga0209347_1003836_pt1 | contig 16715 bp, 13 predicted proteins | sample AutmiccommuBRH23_FD_187382 | JGI IMG/M metagenome (GOLD analysis project Ga0209347, IMG submission 187382) | Deep subsurface microbial communities from Mt. Terri, Switzerland - Autotrophic microbial communities BRH/23 (SPAdes) (version 2) | ecosystem: Environmental > Aquatic > Deep subsurface >...
GCGTGGCCATAGCGGAAGGGGTCGCCACATGAGTGATAACAAACCCAAAACGCGTGGGCTGGGGCGCGGCTTGTCCGCGTTGATGGCCGATGTCGCGGCGCAAGACGAGCGGATCTCGGATGCCGGGCAGCCGCGCCGGCCTGACCTTCTGGTTCCGATCGAGAAAGTTTTCCCGAACCCGCAACAGCCACGGCGCAGCTTCGGGGCCGAACAGCTCGAAGATCTTGCCGCCTCGATTCGTGAAAAGGGCGTCATTCAGCCATTGATCGTGCGCCGTCGCGCAGGCGAAGATGGCACGTTCGAGATCGTGGCCGGTGAACGCCGGTGGCGTGCCGCGCAAATGGCGCAACTTCACGAGTTACCGGTTCTGGTGCGGGATTTCGATGATACCGAAGTTCTGGAAATTGCGATCATCGAGAATATCCAGCGCGCAGACCTCAATCCAGTGGAAGAGGCTGTTGGCTACAAGCAGTTGATGGAAAAGTTCGGGCACACACAAGATAAGCTATCTGCAGTCCTTGGGAAAAGCCGAAGCTACATCGCCAATCTTGTGCGCTTGCTGCAATTGCCCGAGGAGGTCCAGACCTATCTTCGCGACGGTCAGCTATCCGCCGGCCACGCGCGGGCCTTGATCACGGCACAGGATCCAGCCGCCCTGGCGCGCAAGGTGATCCAGCTTGGACTATCCGTGCGCGATACAGAGCGTCTGGCCAAGAAGGCGGCCGGCGACGCTGTCGCGCAAGACGATGCACAGCCCAAGGCGCGCAAAGCCACCGAAAAGGACGCAGATACGCGGGCCCTTGAAGGGGATCTGTCGGCCAATCTTGGGATGAAAGTCACGATCCAGCATGACAAAGGGCAGGAATCGGGTCTGATCTCGATCCGATACACGTCCCTGGATGAGCTGGACGATCTTTGCCAGAAACTGGGCTCCTGACCGGATCAGTCGGCCAGAAGGTCTGACAGGATCGCGTTCAGGACCATCCGCCCTTGGCGTGTCACTTTCAGCGCGGTGGCTGTTGTTTCGACCATGCCAATCTCTTGCAGATGTGTGAGTCGGGCAGCGGGCAAGTCACGACCGGCCAGCGCAGCATACCGCGACGGATCTATGCCTTCCGACAGGCGCAGACCCATCATCAGGAACTCGCTGGCCTGATCTTCGCCGGTCAGCGCCGTTCTCTCTTTCTCACCAAAGCCATGATCGACAGCGTCCAGCCATCTGCCCGGATTGCTCCATGCCTCTGTGGCGTGGCGCTGGCCATTCAGGGTCAGCCGACCATGGGCACCCGGTCCGATCCCGATATAGTCCCCATACCGCCAATAGACCCTGTTGTGCCGCGACTCGGCCCCGGATCGTGCGTGATTTGACACTTCATAGGAAAGAAAACCTGCATCCTCGCAGATATCCTGCGTCACCTGGTACATGTCCGCTGACAGATCATCCTGCGGCAGACCTTTGAGTTTCCCCCGGGCATAACGATCACCAAAGGCAGTGCCTTCCTCAATCGTCAGCTGATACAGGGACAGGTGATCTATTGCCATCCCAAGTGCTTGTTTCAACTCGCTTTTCCAAGCTTCAAGCGTCTGATCCTGCCGCGCATAGATCAGGTCGAAACTCACTCGTTCGAACTGTTGGCGGGCAACGTCAAACGCAGCGAGCGCCTCGGCAGTAGAGTGAATGCGTCCCAAACGCTGCAGATCACGATCGTTAAGTGCCTGAATTCCCATGGAAACCCGGTTCACGCCCGCCTCTGCATAGGCTTTGAACCGTCCCGCTTCGACCGAGCCGGGATTGGCCTCCAGCGTCACTTCCAGATCATTGGCGCGCGGCCAATGTTGTCTGATCCGGTCCAGCACACCATGCACGACCTCGGGATTCATCAGGCTGGGTGTGCCGCCCCCAAAAAAGACCGAGGTCAGCACACGACCGGGTGTCAGCGCAGCATAGCGATCAATCTCGGCCAGATAGACGCGCAGCCAGCGAGATTGGTCAATCTCGCGGGCAACATGGCTGTTGAAATCGCAATAGGGGCATTTGGCCTGACAAAACGGCCAGTGCACATAGATGGCGAAGCCGCCCTGTTGCCAATCCTCAGGCAAAACAGCCTGCAACCAGTTTTCTGAAGGCATCGGCGCGGTGGCTGATGCGGTTCTTTTCCCAACGGTCCATCTCGCCAAAGGTGATGTCATATCCATCCGGCTGGAAAATCGGATCATAGCCGTGACCCTGATCGCCCCGCATGGGCCAGACAACCTGACCCGGCATCACGCCCTCGAACACCTCGTCATGACCATCCGGCCAAGCCAGAACCAGGGTGCAGCAAAACCGCGCGGTTCTGGGATGGGGTGCGGCAATAGCCTCCAGTTCGTCATGCGCGCGGGTCATCGCCATCACGAAATCCCGGCCCTGTGGGGTTTCAGCCCAATCAGCGGTATAAACCCCCGGCGCACCGAGCAGCGCATCAATGGCAATACCTGAATCATCCGCCAAAGCCGGAAGGCCCGTGGCCTGCGCGGCGGCATGGGCCTTGATCCGGGCATTCCCGATGAAATTGTCCTCGGTCTCGGCCGGCTCGGGGAGGTTCATCTCGGCAGCGCCGACAACCGCAACGCCGAAAGGCGCGAGGAGATCGGCGATCTCCTCAAGCTTGCCCTTGTTGTGCGTCGCGACAAGCAGACGGCTGCCCGAGAATTTACGCATCGACCGCAGCCCGCTGTGCCGCCACCAGATCCTTGACGCCAAGTTCCGCCAGATCCAGCAGTTCGTTCATCTGGGCGCGCGAATAGGTGGCGCCCTCTGCCGACATCTGCACTTCGATCAATCGGCCACTGGCCAGCATGATGAAGTTTCCATCCACACCCGCTTCGCTATCTTCGGGGTAATCCAGATCCAGAACCGGCTGACCGGCATAAATCCCGCAGGATACGGCCGCCACGGGCTCGATCAGCGGGTCACTGATCACGGCACCGGATTTCATCAGCTTGTCCACGGCAAGGCGCAACGCGACCCAACCCCCGGTGATCGACGCGCAACGGGTGCCGCCATCGGCCTGGATGACATCGCAATCCACGGTGATCTGCCGTTCGCCCAACGCCACGCGATCCACGCCAGCGCGCAACGAACGCCCGATCAGGCGCTGAATCTCGACCGTGCGGCCACCTTGCTTGCCGGTCGTCGACTCGCGGCGCATCCGGCTTGTGGTCGACCGCGGCAGCATGCCATACTCGGCCGTCACCCAGCCAAGCCCGGTTCCCTTGATGAAAGGCGGGACGCGATCCTCAATAGTCGCTGTACACAGGACATGGGTATCCCCCATGCGGATCATGCAGGAGCCTTCCGCATGTTTCGTGACGCCCGTTTCGATTGAAATCGGACGCATTTCGCTTAATTTTCTGCCAGAGGGGCGCATGTCGGAACCTTTCCTGAGTTGACCGAGGGGATACAGCCCGCAGCGCCCGAAACGCAAGCATGATTGACCTTTGACCCCCATGCTCTTTAATGGCGATCCATCAGGGAAGCCCGACATGAAAGAAGGAACCTCCATCCTCGACGAGATGAACGACCGGTCGCGCGAAGTGTTCCGTCGCGTCGTCGAAGGCTATCTGGAAAGCGGCGACCCCGTCGGAAGCCGCACCCTGACCCGCAGCATGAGCGAAAAGGTCAGTGCCGCGACCATTCGCAACGTCATGCAGGATCTGGAGTATCTGGGCCTTCTGGGCAGCCCCCATGTCAGCGCCGGCCGGATACCGACTCAGCGTGGTTTGCGAATGTTCGTGGATGGTCTGCTTGAAGTCGGCGATCTGAACGCGCAGGACCGTCAGAAGATAGACGAGACGATGGGCAGCAACACCTCTGATGTGGGCGGCATGCTGGACCGGATCAGTACCGCGCTGTCCGGTGTCACCCGCGGTGCATCCTTGGTGCTGGCCCCGAAACACGAGGCCCCGATCAAACATGTGGAATTCGTCAGCCTCGGGCATGACCGTGCCCTTGTTGTGCTGGTCTTTGCCGACGGACATGTGGAAAACAGGATCTTCACACCGCCCGCAGGTCAGACTCCCTCGTCGATGCGCGAGGCCGCGAACTTCCTGAACGCCCTGATCGAGGGCAAGACCCTGTCCGACCTGCAAACGGCGATCCGCCGCGAGATCGACGCCCGTCGTCAGGAAATAGACGGTCTGGCACATGCCATGGTCGAAAGCGGTCTGGCCGTCTGGGCCGGTGAAGGCGAGGCGCCTGAACGCCTGATCGTGCGAGGGCGCGCCAATCTGCTGCATGTCGCTGGCGGGGATGAGGAGTTGGACAGGATTCGCACCTTGTTCGATGATCTGGAGCGGAAGAAGGATATTGCCGAATTTCTTGATCTGACCCAGCAAGGCGAAGGAGTCCGCATTTTTATTGGCTCAGAGAACAAACTTTTCTCACTTTCGGGTTCCTCTTTGGTTGTCAGTCCATATATGAACGCTGATCGTAAGATCATCGGCGCGGTTGGTGTCATCGGACCCACGCGCCTGAACTATGGACGGATTGTGCCGATCGTGGACTACACGGCACAGCTGGTCGGCAGAATGATATCCGACCGGAGCTAGAGGTGAGTGATGGCAGAGCCGAAAAAAGACGATTTCCTTGACGACATCGAAGCCGCCGAGGCCGAGGAATATGCCGAGGATTCGATGGAATACAGCGATGAGGCGATCGAGCTGGACAGCCTTCGGGCTGAACGTGATGAGCTGAAAGATCGGTTCATGCGTGCTCTGGCCGATGCCGAGAATGCGCGCAAACGGTCTGAAAAAGACCGCCGCGAAGCCGAGCAATATGGCGGGTCCAAGCTGGCACGCGATCTGTTGCCGGTGCATGACAACCTCAAGCGGGCACTTGAAGTCGCAACCGAGGAGCAGCGCGCCGCCTTCGGACCGCTTCTGGAAGGTGTCGAGCTGACCCTGCGCGAATTGCTCAGCGTGTTCGGCAAGCACGGGATCACCGTGATCACGCCGCAAGTGGGCGACAGGTTCGACCCGCAACTGCATCAGGCAATGTTCGAAGCGCCAGTCCCCGGCACCAAGGCGGGTGACATCATTCAGGTTTCGGGCGATGGGTTCATGCTCTACGACCGCCTTCTGCGTCCCGCGCAGGTTGGTGTGTCGTCAATGCCCGCGAACTGACCGCGACTCGATCAGAAGACAAAGGCGTCGCGGTCAGGACTGCGACGCCTCTTTCAATTCATAGAGCAGCTGCAACGCCTCACGCGGACTCAGCTCGTCCGGATGAATGGCGTTCATCCGCTCCTCCAGCTTCGACACTTTCGGCTTTGCCGGCGGAGGAGGGGGTGCCGCCATCGAAAACAGCGGCAGGTCGTCGATGATCGCCTTCTGTTTGCCCGCACCCTCGCGCTCGCCCTTCTCCAAGGCATCCAGAACCACGCGGGCACGGTTCACCACCGCCTCGGGCAGACCTGCCAGTTTGGCCACCTGCACGCCATAGGATCTGTCCGCCGCACCCTTTCGCACCTCATGCAGAAAGATCACGTCACCCTCGAATTCCTTCACGGTCACCGTGGCGTTATCCACCCGTGGCAACTTGCCCGCCAGCGCGGTCAATTCGTGGTAGTGGGTCGCGAAAAGCGCGCGGCAGCGGTTCGCGTCATGCAGATGTTCCAGCGTCGCCCATGCGATGGACAACCCGTCATAGGTCGCGGTGCCGCGCCCGATTTCATCCAGGATCACCAGCGCATGATCATCGGCCTGATTCAGGATCGCGGCAGTCTCGACCATCTCGACCATAAAGGTGGACCGCCCCCGCGCCAGATCGTCAGACGCTCCCACGCGACTGAACAACTGGCTCACCAGTCCGATCTCGGCCCGCGTTGCAGGCACGAAACTGCCCATCTGCGCCAACAGCGCGATCAACGCGACCTGTCGCAGAAAGGTGGACTTGCCCGCCATATTCGGCCCGGTCAGCAGCCAGATATCCGACCCATCGCCCAGGTCGCAGTCATTGGCCACGAACGGCACGCCACCTTGCTTGCGCAGGGATTGTTCCACAACCGGATGCCGCCCGCCTTCGATCAAAAGACGGCGTGATCTATCGACATGAGGCCGCGACCAGTTCTCGCCCCGCGCCAGATCGGCCAGGGCGCTGGCCAGATCCAGGTCCGACAAGGCCCGCGCCGTGGCGCTGATCCGGGCCGCACTGTCCAGAATGGCTTGCCTCAGCACGGAATAGAGCCGCTTTTCAATCTCAAGCGCATGGCCACCGGCATTGAGGATGCGGGTTTCCATCTCGGTCAGATCCGGCGTGGTAAACCGCAACTGGTTCGCCGTGGTTTGGCGGTGACGGAACATATCCGACAAGGGTTCCGACAGCATCCGCTCGGCATGGGTGGCGGTGACTTCGATGAAATAACCCAGCACGTTGTTGTGCTTGATCTTCAGCGACGGGATTCCGGTCTGCCCCGCATAATCCGTCTGCATCCGCGCGATGACCGACCGCCCCTCATCCCGCAGGCTGCGCATCTCATCCAGTTCGGCGTCATACCCCGCCGCGATGAAGCCGCCATCCCGCACCAGAAGCGGCGGTTCCGCGACAAGGGACTGTCCCAACAGATCCAGCAACTCCCCATGGCCGCGCAGATCGGTTGCCGACTCCGCGAACAGCGTTGGCAATTCCTGCCTATCGATCAGCCCCGCGATGCGGTCTGCTTGCTCCAATCCGTTGCGGATCGCCGCCAGATCGCGCGGCCCACCCCGATCCAGCGCCAGTCGTGACAGGGCACGGTCCAGATCAGGCACTTTGCGCAGCGCGTCCCGCAAATCAGCGCAAAGGCGACCGTTCACAAAAGCGAAAGCAACCGAATCAAGCCGATCCTGCACGATCTGAAGATCCCGCGACGGGCTGGACAGCCGCCGCTCCAGCAACCGCGCACCGCCTGCCGTCACGGTCCGGTCGATTGCTGACAACAGCGATCCCGCCCGCCCGCCTGACAGGGCGTGTGTCAGTTCCAGATTGCGCCGCGTGGCTGCGTCAATCTGCATTACCCCCGCCTCGGCCTCGCGCAGGGGTGGGCGCAGAAGCGGAAGTTTGCCCTTCTGCGTGATGTCCAGATATTCAACCACGGCCCCGAGAGCCGAAACTTCAGCACGGCTGAAGGTGCCAAAGGCATCCAGCGACCCGATTCCATACAAGGCGCAAAGCCGTTTCTCCGCGCCCGTGCTGTCAAAGGCCGCGCGGCCCAAAGCCGTCAGGGACGCGCCAGATTCCGTCACGATTCCCGCCAGATCAGCCTCGGCGGCTTCGGATACAACGACTTCCGATGGCATCAGGCGGGCCAGTTCCGGCCCCAACCTGACCGGTGACAAGGGCATCACATGACATTCGCCGGTCGAAATATCGACCCATGCCAGCGCCGCTTCATCACGCACCAGCGCATAGGCACAAAGATAGTTGTTCCGCCGCGCTTCCAGCAAGGTTTCCTCGGTCAGCGTGCCCGGAGTCACCAGCCGGACCACATCGCGCTTAACGACGGATTTCGCGCCGCGTTTCTTGGCCTCGGCCGGGTCCTCCAGTTGTTCGCAAACCGCAACCCGGAATCCTTTACGGATCAGGGTCAGCAGATACCCTTCCGCGGAATGAACCGGCACGCCACACATGGGGATGTCCTGCCCCTCATGCTGCCCACGTTTTGTCAGCGCGATGTCCAGCGCCTGCGACGCGGCCACCGCATCGTCGAAGAACATCTCGTAAAAGTCGCCCATCCGATAGAATAGCAAGGCACCCGGATACTGTGCCTTGATCCCCAGATACTGCGCCATCATCGGCGTCGCGGCGGCATAATCAGATGTCACGGAAGCTCCCTCGGTTGCCCGCCAGACCTTACAAATCCCGCCCATGTGGTGAAAGCCGAAAACGCAAAAGCGTTGAGGCGCGCGGACGGGCAGGATATGACGCCTAGACCCGCAAGATAAACAGGCCAGGCACATGACAAAGACCAGATTGACCCGCGAAGAGGCTTTGGCCTTTCACATGGAGCCGACCCCCGGCAAGTTCGAAGTGACGGCGACCGTCCCGATGGCGACCCAACGGGATCTGTCTCTGGCCTATTCTCCCGGCGTCGCCGTCCCCTGCGAAGAGATCGCGGCAGCACCGGAAACCGCCTATGACTATACCAACAAGGGCAATCTTGTGGCTGTGATCTCCAACGGCACTGCCGTTCTGGGATTGGGAAACCTTGGGGCGCTGGCCTCCAAGCCTGTGATGGAAGGCAAGGCGGTTCTGTTCAAACGCTTCGCCGATGTGAACAGCATCGACATCGAACTGGACACCGAAGATCCCGAAGCCTTCATCAACGCCGTGCGGCTGATGGGCCCGACCTTCGGGGGTATCAACCTTGAAGATATCAAGGCGCCTGAATGTTTCATCATTGAACAGCGCCTGAAAGAGGTGATGGATATTCCCGTCTTTCACGACGATCAGCACGGCACCGCCGTAATCTGTGCCGCCGGCCTGATCAACGCACTGCATTTGTCCGGCAAGAAGATCGAGGATGTGCGCATCGTCCTGAACGGGGCAGGGGCCGCGGGGATCGCCTGTCTGGAGTTGCTCAAGTCCATGGGCGCAAAGCAGGACAACTGCATCATGTGCGATACCAAAGGCGTGATCTATCAAGGCCGCACTGATGGCATGAACCAGTGGAAATCGGCCCATGCCGCGCGCACCGATCTGCGCACGCTGCAAGAGGCGATGAGGGGCGCGGATGTGTTTCTTGGTGTGTCAGCCAAGGGTGCGGTGACGGCGGCGATGGTCGAATCCATGGCCCCCGATCCCGTGATTTTCGCCATGGCCAACCCTGATCCTGAAATCACCCCGGAAGAAGCCCACGCCGTCCGCCCCGATGCAATCGTTGCGACGGGGCGTTCGGACTACCCCAATCAGGTCAATAACGTCCTTGGTTTCCCCTATCTCTTCCGGGGTGCGCTGGATATCCACGCCCGCGCCATCAACGACGAGATGAAAATCGCCTGCGCCGAAGCACTGGCCGCCCTCGCGCGTGAGGACGTGCCGGACGAAGTCGCCATGGCCTATGGCAAGAACCTCAGCTTTGGACGGGATTACATCATCCCGACGCCCTTCGATCCGCGTCTGATCTATCGCATTCCGCCCGCCGTGGCGCGGGCCGGGATGAAGACGGGCGCGGCGCGCCGTCCCATCATCGACATGGATGCCTACGAAGTCAGCCTCAAAGGACGCATGGACCCCACCGCCAATATCCTGCGCGGCATCCACGCCCGCGCGCGGGCCAATCAGGCGCGCATGATCTTTGCCGAAGGCGATGATCCGCGTGTTCTGCGCGCTGCCGTCACCTATCAACGCTCCGGTCTGGGCAAAGCGCTGATCGTCGGCCGCGACTATGATGTGAAGGCCAAGCTGGAAGCCGCCGGAATGGCCGACGCCGTGGCCGAGCTTGAGGTGGTCAACGCCGCCAATACGCCACATCTCGAGGTTTACAAGGAATTTCTGTATCAACGCCTGCAACGCAAAGGCTTTGACCGGCACGACGTGCACAGGCTGGCCGCGCGCGATCGCCACGTGTTCTCCGCCTTGATGCTGGCCCATGGACATGGGGATGGTCTTGTCACCGGTGCCACGCGAAAGGCGGCCCACGTGATGGACCTCATCAACCACGTTTTCGACGCAGATGCCGCGCATGGGGCGGCGGGTGTGACGGCGCTGCTTCACAAGGGGCGGATTGTCCTTATTTCGGATACGCTGGTGCATGAATGGCCGGACGAAAAAGATCTGGCCACCATTGCCGAACGCGCCGCCGATGTGGCGCGTGATCTGGGGCTGGAGCCGCGCGTGGCCTTCGTCAGCTTCTCGACCTTCGGCTATCCCCGCTCTGAGCGGGCGGAAAAGATGCATCGCGCGCCGAAGGTTCTGGAAACCCGCGGTGTCGATTTCGAGTTTGAAGGCGAGATGACCGTCGATGTTGCATTGAACCCGCGCGCGCAGGCAGCCTATCCGTTCCAGCGGCTTACGGGCCCCGCGAACATTCTGGTCGTGCCCGCCCGCCATTCCGCCTCGATTTCGGTCAAACTGATGCAGGAAATGGCCGGGGCGACAGTAATCGGGCCGATCCTGTCTGGCGTGGATGCATCCATCCAGATCTGCTCGACCAGTTCGACGGCGAATGACATCCTCAACATGGCGATGCTGGCCGCCTGCAAGACAGGCTGACCGGCGAAACGGGGGCGATATGGCAATCTACAATCTCGGCTCGATCAACGCCGATCTGCTGTATTCCGTCCCGCATTTGCCACGACCCGGCGAAACCCTGGCCGCAACCGGATTTCGGCGGGGTCTGGGCGGCAAGGGTGCGAACATGTCCGTTGCAGCAGCCCGCGGCGCGGCGCGGGTTGTCCACATCGGCGCAGTTGGCGACGATGGGCGCTGGGCGCGTGACGTGCTGACCGAATACGGGGTGGATACGCGGCATATCGCGGTAGTCGCGCAGGCCACCGGCCACGCGATTGTCCTTCTGGACCCTGTAGGAGAGAACACGATCGTCATCTCTCCGGGCGCCAATCATACGCTGACCGAAAACCAGATCGGTCTGGCGCTGGCCGAGGCATCGCCGGGTGACATTCTTCTGATGCAGAACGAAACCAATTTACAGGCGTTTTGCGCCAGAACAGGCTCTGATCTTGGCCTGCGCGTCGTCTATGCTGCGGCTCCGTTCGACGCGGATGCGGTGCGGGCCGTGTTGCCGCGTATCGACATGCTGATCCTGAACGCGGTCGAGGCGGATCAACTGACAGTGGCACTGGGCAAAAGGCCCGAAGACCTGGGTCTACCCGATGTGATCGTGACGCTGGGGGCGCAGGGCTGCCGTTGGTATCATGCGGCCACACGGCAGATACGCGATTTTCCGGCACTACCGGTTACCCCTGTCGATACTACGGGCGCTGGCGATACCTTTACCGGATACCTGTTGGCCGGTCTGGATCGTGGCATGCCGATGGAGCAGGCGATCGCTCTTGCAACACAGGCCGCCGCGCTGATGGTGATGCGGGTCGGCACCGCCGATGTGATCCCAGACCTGCTCGAGATCCAGCAGATGAAACTCTCGCGTTAAAGCCGTCTTTCCGCCGCCCCTGTTCCGGTCTACCCTGACTGAAAACAGGAGAGGCGGATGACCGATCACGTAACCACCCATCAAGCGGCCGAGGATGCCCGGAACGAAACCATCCGGATCTGGCTGAACGGTCGCATCGTGCCCAAGGCCGAGGCCGTGGTCAGTGTCTATGACAGCGGCTTCATGCTGGGTGACGGCGTGTGGGAAGGGATCCGCCTCTATAACGGCAAATGGGCCTTTATCGGCGAACATATGGACCGTTTGTTCGAAGCAGCCAAAGCCATTGATCTGGATATCGGACTGACGCGGGAACAGGTGATTCAAGCCGTATTAGACACTCAGTCTGCCAATGGCATGACCGAGGATGCCCATGCCCGCCTGATGGTCACACGCGGTGTCAAGACGCGCCCCTTCCAGCACCCCAAGCTATCGCAGCAAGGGCCGACGGTCGCGATCATCATGGAACATTCCAAGCCCAGCATTCCGCGCCCGATCCGGCTGGCGACCGTGCCGCATCTGCGCGGATTGCCGATGACACAAGATCCAAAGCTGAACAGCCACTCCAAGCTGAATTGTATCCTTGCCTGCATTGCCGCCGAAAAGGCCGGCGCCGATGAGGCGTTGATGCTGGATGTGCATGGCTTCGTGAACACGACCAACGCCTGCAACTTCTTCATCGTCCGCAAGGGCCAAGTCTGGACCAGTACCGGCGACTATTGCATGAACGGAATCACGCGGCAAAAGGTGATCGACCTGTGCCGTGAAAACGGAATCCCGGTGTTCGAGAGGAACTATTCGCTTGTCGACACCTACGGCGCGGATGAGGCGTTTCTGACCGGCACATTCGGCGCGCAGACCCCTGTCGGCATGATCGACGGACGGCAGATCGGTGACGGGCAGATGGGGCCACTCACCAAGCATATCAGAATGCTATATCAGGCACTGATCCAGCGGGAAACGGCCTGATCATGCGGATCGCCATGTGGTCGGGTCCACGCAATCTATCGACGGCGATGATGTATGCCTTTGGCGCGCGCCCTGATTTTGCGGTGGTGGACGAACCTTTCTACGCCGCTTATCTGGCGCGGACGGGTCTGGATCATCCGATGCGCGATCAGATCATCGAGTCGCAACCAACCGACCCCAATACGGTGGCAGCGACTCTGACAGGGCCGGTTCCGGGCGGAAAGCCTCATTTCTACCAGAAACACATGACCCAGCACATGATCCCCGGCGTTCCACGCAACTGGTTCGGACAGGTGCGCCATGTATTTCTGATCCGGCACCCCGCGCGGGTCGTGGCCAGTTTTGGCGCGAAATACGACAACCCCACGCTGGCCGATATCGGCTTCACCCAGCAGACCGAGATCTTCGATGAATTGACCGCGCAGGGTATCGTTCCGCTGGTGATCGACTCCGCCGATATCCGCCGTGACCCGCGCGGGATGCTGGCACGGTTATGCGCTGCGCTCGATTTGCCCTTCGATCCCGCGATGCTGTCCTGGCCCAAAGGCGGGCACCCCTCGGACGGAGTCTGGGCGCCGCATTGGTATGGGGCCGTCCACGCCTCAACCGGGTTTGCCCCGGCCGAAGGTCCACCACCGACCCTGACAGGTGCCGCTGGCGATCTGGTCGCGCAAGCCCTGCCACATTACCATCGCCTTGAGGGGCTCAAGCTCTGACCCCAAGCAAAAGGGCGGCCGAAAGCCGCCCTTCACGCCAAATCAGTGTCTAATTCAGCCTTTGACGCGACGGTTCCGTGTGGCGATCAGCTTCAGCCGCAGCGCGTTCAACCGAATGAACCCCTGCGCGTCCTTCTGATCATAGGCCCCGGCATCGTCCTCAAACGTCACATGCGCTTCGGAATACAGGCTGTGATCCGACCAACGCCCCACGCAGGTCGCCAGACCCTTGTAAAGCTTCAGCCTGACGGTCCCGGTCACATGTTCCTGGCTCTTGTCGATCAAAGCTTGCAGCATCTCACGCTCGGGGCTGAACCAGAACCCGTTATAGATCAGCTCTGCATAGCGCGGCATGATGCTGTCCTTCAGGTGGCCCGCACCGGCATCCAGCGTGATCTGCTCGATCCCGCGATGCGCCTCAAGCAGGACAGTGCCGCCGGGCGTTTCATAGATGCCGCGCGATTTCATGCCGACAAAGCGGTTCTCCACGAAATCCAGCCGCCCGATGCCATGCTTGCCGCCCAGTTCGTTCAGCTTGGTCAGGATCGTCGCCGGGCTCATCGCCTCGCCATTGATCGCCACGGCATCGCCCTTTTCGAAGCTGACTTCGATGTATTCGGGCGTATCCGGCGCATCCTCGGGCGCGACGGTGCGCTGATAGACATATTCCGGGGCCTGCTCGGCCGGGTTCTCCAGCGCCTTACCCTCGGACGAGGTGTGCAGCAGGTTCGCATCCACGCTGAACGGCGCCTCGCCGCGCTTGTCCTTGGCAATCGGGATCTGGTTCGTTTCGGCAAATTCGATCAGCTTGGTCCGGCTGGTCAGATCCCAGATGCGCCAAGGCGCGATCACCTTGATCTCGGGGTTCAGCGCATAGGCGGACAGCTCGAACCGCACCTGATCGTTCCCTTTGCCTGTCGCGCCATGCGCCACGGCGTCGGCCCCGGTTTCGGCGGCAATCTCGACCAGACGCTTGGAAATCAACGGCCGCGCGATCGAGGTGCCCAGCAGATACAGCCCCTCATACAACGCGTTGGCGCGGAACATCGGAAAGACGAAATCGCGCACGAATTCTTCGCGCACGTCTTCGATATAGATGTTCTCGGGCTTGATCCCCAGAAGCTCGGCCTTCGCGCGGGCAGGCTCCAACTCCTCACCCTGACCCAGATCGGCGGTAAAGGTCACGACCTCGCAACCATACTCGGTTTGCAGCCATTTCAGGATGATCGAAGTATCAAGGCCGCCGGAATAGGCCAGCACGACTTTCTTGGGCGCGGACATGTGTTTTTCCCCACTGAATGCGTTTTGCGGCGATTACCGGGTTTTGTGACGCAGGGCAAGGTGGCGACACGGGCGCAGCTTTGGCTTGCGCCACGGGGCAAGCTGCGCCAGAGATCGGGAATGACCCAGTTTCAAGATCAGGCCCGAGCTGCCGAACGCGCCATGCGCGAGGTTTTCCCCGCAACCCCGCTGCTGCGCAACGCGCATCTGTCCGACCGGTTCGAGGCCGATATCTGGCTCAAGCGCGAGGATCTGTCCCCCGTGCGTTCCTACAAGCTGCGCGGCGCCTTCAACGCGATGCGCAAGGTTCTGGCCGCTGATCCGGGCAGACGACTCTTCGTCTGCGCCTCGGCAGGCAATCACGCGCAGGGCGTGGCCTTCATGTGCCGCCATTTCGGGGTGAAGGGCGTGATTTTCATGCCCGTGACCACGCCGCAGCAGAAAATCCAGAAAACCGGCATGTTCGGCGGCGACGCGGTCCAGATCAAACTCAAGGGCGACTATTTCGACGATACGCTTGCCTCGGCGCAGAAATTCTGTGCCGAACAGGGCGGTCACTTCCTGTCCCCCTTCGACGATGCTGACGTGATCGAAGGGCAAGCCTCCGTCGCCGTGGAAATCCTCGAAGAACTGGGGCAGGTGCCCGATCATATCCTGCTGCCCGTGGGCGGCGGCGGTCTGTCCGCCGGCGTCCGCAGTTTCTTTGGCACCCAGCCGGGTTACACATTCGTCGAACCTTTGGGCGGCGCCAGCTTTCAGGCGGCACTTTCCGCCGGACGACCCGTGATGCTGGACAAGGTCAATACCTTCGTCGACGGCGCGGCGGTCGCCTGTATCGGCACCCAGACCTTTGCCCGGCTCAAGGATGTCGATCCGCATGACGTTGTGACGGCACCCGAAGACCGGATCTGCACCACCATCCTCGAAATGCTCAATGTCGAAGGTATCGTGCTCGAACCCGCAGGCGCGCTTGCGGTCGATGCGCTTGTCGATGTCGCGGATCGGATCAAGGGCAAGACCGTCGTCTGCGTCACCTCGGGCGGCAACTTCGATTTCGAACGCCTGCCGGAAGTCAAGGAACGGGCGCAGCGCTATTCCGGCGTGAAGAAATACTTCATCCTGCGGATGCCGCAGCGACCGGGCGCCCTCAAGGAATTCCTCAACATCCTTGGCCCTGATGACGACATCGCCCGCTTCGAATATCTCAAGAAGTCGGCGCGCAACTTTGGATCGGTCCTGATCGGGATCGAAACCACCGAGGCGCAGAATTTCACCTCGCTTCTGTTCAAGCTGAACAAGGCGGGCTTCACCTATCGCGACATCACCAATGATGAAACGCTGGCCGAGTTCCTGATCTGACGTCAGCCGATCTCGGCCAAAAGCGCATGATGCCGCGCGGTATAGTCATTGCGCACAGACACGGGCGGGCGCAAATGGATCGAAAGCCCACGGATCAGTGACTGTTCCGGCCTACTGAAAAGCTTATCCGCCTCCGCCTCGGTGAACCCCGCAATGGCCACGGCCTCCATCCACGCGCTGATGCGGTCCGCCTGCTTGATCTGCTTCTTGATCGCCGCGGGGATCGTGGCCGGCAGCCCGAAGCGGATATGAATCGCGGCGGTCAGCCGGGTGTCCAGATCCTCATAGCCCGGACCGACAGCCGATTTGACCGGGCTGATCATGTCGCCGATCACATATTCCGGCGCATCATGCAGCAGCGCGGCCAACTGCCATCTGGGCGAAATGCCCGGTGTCATCCGGCTGAACAGCGTTTCGACCAGCAATGAATGCTCCGCGACGGAATAGGCATAATCCCCCCGCGTCTGCCCGTTCCAGCGCGCCACGAAAGCCAGCCCATGTGCGATATCCTCGATCTCGATATCCACCGGGGTCGGGTCCAGCAGGTCAAGGCGGCGACCCGACAGCATCCTTTGCCAGGCACGTGGTGGTTTCGGCATCTTGTGGCTCCTGTAGGGGTGCGTCGTCTTTATGGTCCGCTTGCGCGATCCGGTGCAAGTCGATGCCTCTCAGAGCATGACATCTTCGCAAGCCGGGCTATGTTGCAGCAGCGTTGTGGCACGGATCAAAGAATGATACGGCCAGCCGCAAAAGAGTTCTGATGAAGGGTGCCCAGATGGCCAAAGATTACATCGTCAAGGATATCGCGCTTGCCGCTTATGGCCGCAAAGAGCTGGATATCGCTGAAACCGAAATGCCGGGCCTGATGGCCTGCCGTGCCGAATACGGCGACAGCAAGCCGCTGAAAGGCGCGCGGATCGTCGGTTCGCTGCACATGACGATCCAGACCGCAGTTCTGATTGAAACGCTCGTGGCGCTGGGCGCGGATGTGCGCTGGGCGTCCTGCAACATCTTCTCGACCCAGGACCACGCGGCGGCGGCGATCGCGGCTGGCGGCACGCCGGTTTTCGCGGTCAAGGGTCAGACACTGGAAGAGCATTGGGACTACCTCGACAAATCCTTCATGTTCCCCGAAGGCGCGAACATGATCCTCGACGATGGCGGCGACGCGACGCTCTACGTCCTTCTCGGTGCGCGCGCCGAGGCGGGTGAGGACATCATCCCCGTCCCGCAATCCGAGGAAGAAGAGGTCATCAAGGCCCAG
>Ga0209347_1003837_pt1 | contig 16714 bp, 20 predicted proteins | sample AutmiccommuBRH23_FD_187382 | JGI IMG/M metagenome (GOLD analysis project Ga0209347, IMG submission 187382) | Deep subsurface microbial communities from Mt. Terri, Switzerland - Autotrophic microbial communities BRH/23 (SPAdes) (version 2) | ecosystem: Environmental > Aquatic > Deep subsurface >...
TCAGCCTGCCGGGCGGTGCGTCTGATTCCGCCGCGTGGCGGGGCGTGATCAGGCGAAGCCGTCCACCGGCACCATCGTGCCTTGCAGGATCGCGATCAGGGTCAGCTTGTCCGCCTGTCGGGCATGCACTTCGGCGCTGACCACCATCAGGCGGCGACCCGGCTTGATCACCCGGCCCGTCGCGATCAGCAGATCGCCCACGGCCGGGGCCAGCAGGTTGATCTTGATCTCGGCGGTCAGCACGTCGCGGTCGGGCGGCATCAGGCTGAGTGCGGCATAGCCTGCGGCCGTGTCACCCAGCGAGAAGGTCAGCCCGGCATGGCCAAAGCCCTGCTGCTGGCGCAGACCGGGCAGGATCGGCGCTTCGATCCGCACCTCGCCGGGGCCGAGTTCCGCCAGTCGCGCGCCAAGCGTCTGCATCATCGTCTGCGCCTCGAAGCTGCGGGAAATGCGGTCGGAAGTAATCTGGTCCATCTGACATACCGTTCTGGGTTGAATTCTGGTGACGGCCGACCGACCCGGCGCGGGGACGGCCGCATTGTGCAAGCTTGCCGGATCAGGACAGACCAAATAAGTATGCGGAAGTATAGCCATGTCTTTGACATAAGGGACAGCCATCGATGCCAGAGGCGTTCATCTCTGCGGCGCGCGCATTGTCGATGCGGGGCAACCTGTCGCTCGGACTGCTGGCCATTCTGGCGGCGGTCGTGACGGGCCCGTTCGACACGCACCGGACGCTTAGCCTGCCGATGCAGGTTGGCTATTGGAGCGTGATCGTCCTGGGTTCGATCTTCATCGCGACCCTGGTTCAGGACTATCTGGCGCCCCATATGCGGCACCTGCCGATGTGGCAGCAGGCATTGGCGGATTCGATCGGCATGGCGGTGCTGTTCTCGCCGCTGGCCTATGGCTGGACCTATCTGCTGGTCACGCCGCTGGATGGAAGTCTGATGGCTTTTCACTGGTTCGTGCTGGATGTCGCCCTGATCAGCTTTGCGATCTTTGCCGCGCGCCGGATCATCATCACCCGGGTCCGGCTGGCGGCGTTCGAGGCCTCGGACAGCGGGGCGATGCCGGGGCTGACGCCCGAACAGGAGGCGCGTCCGCGGCTTTATCGCCGGATTGCGCCCGATGATCCCGGCCCCATCATCCGGATCGAGGCGATGGACCATTTCGTCAACGTGGTGACTCCGCAGGACATTTATCAGTTGCGGCTGCGGTTTGCGGATGCGGTGGATCAGATGGACGGGGTGGACGGGCTGATCACCCATCGTTCGCATTGGGTGGCGCGCGAGGCGGTGGATGATGTGGAGCGCGAGAACGGGCGCGTCTTCCTGCGTGTCGCCTGCGGGACGCGGGTGCCTGTCAGCCGCAAGCAGATCCCTGTGCTGGAGCAAACCGGGTTGATCTGATGCGCCGTCAGCGCGGCATGGGCACGGCCACGGCCTGACGCCCGGTCAGCACGGCGATGGCATCGGGCGCCATAAGGGCGTCCAGCACCGCATCCGTGCTGCGCAAGCCCCCTGTATAGGTGCCATAGGCGGGCAGGATCACGCGGGAGGCGTCGATCAGAAAGGCCGGGCGGCTGAGCGTGCCTGCACGGGTGCGGATCTGCGCCTTGGGGTGATAATGGCCCGAGATTTCGCCTTGCCCGGCGGGATCGGCGATATGGAGGAAGGTCAGCGGGGGCAGGCGCAGCTCGGCCAGATGGGTGCCGCCCAGATCGACGGGGCCGGGGTCGTGATTGCCCTCGGCCCAGATCCAGCGCCGCCCCGCCTGTAGCCGCGCGATCCAGAGGCGGGCGTCATCCGTCAGGCCATCCTGCGCGGCCAGATCGTCGAAACTGTCGCCAAGGCAGATCACGGTGGTTGCGCGGGTCGCGTCCAGATCGGCCTGCAGGCGGGTCAGGGTGTCCTGCACCTCATAGGGGGGCAGAGCCATGCCGCCGCGCCGCACACGCCGTTCCGATTTGCCGAAATGCAGGTCCGACACGGCCAGCAGCCCCTGTGCGGGCCAGTGCAGCGCGCCAGAGGGAAGGGCATGCAGGGTTTCCCCGGCAAGGGTGAAGGCGTGATGGACCATGATCCGCCTCTTGGCAGGCGATCAGACCCAAGGCAAGAGGATCAGCTCAACCCGGCTTCGCGCATCAGTTCCTCTGCCGCCTCGGCCATCAGGCGTTCGCGGGCCATGCCCTCGACCGGAACGCGGCCCATTTCAAGAAAGAGCGGCGCGGAGAAGGGCGTCAGGCGGCTGAGGCGGATCACGTCGATCCGGTCGCCCACCCGTTCCAGCATCTCGCGCACGCGGCCGAAATCGACAAGGCCGCGCATCGCCTCGGTGCGGGTGATCTTGAGCAGCAGGTGATCGGGGTCGTATTTGACCAGCGTGTCATAGAGGATGTCGGACGAGAATGTCGCCTGCCGCCCGGATTTGCGCTGCCCCGCGCTGATGCGGTCGATCAGCCCGGCGATGGTGGCCGAGGCGCGGAAGGTGCGTTTCATCACGGCATTGCCCTTGAACCATGCCTCCAGCCCATCCTCCAGCTTTTGCGGATCCAGCAGGGCGCGCGCATCGGTCAGGGGTTTCAGCCCCCAGATCAGGGTCGCGTAATCGGTGGCGACGAAACCCAGCGGGTCCAGCCCCATCTCCTCCATCCGTTTGGTCAGCAGAAGGCCGAGGGTTTGTTGGGCATTGCGCCCGGCGAACCCATAAACGCAGGCATGTTCTCGCCCGTCATGGGGAAAGCTTTCGATCAGAAGCCGCCCCGGCTCTGGCAGGCGGCTGACGCGGGCCTGCAGAGCCAGCCAGTCGGTGATGTGCGCGGGCAGGTCCGGCCAGTCGTCCTGTTGCAGCATCCGCAGGATACGGGTGCTGAGCTGGGTGGAGGTGGCGAACTTCGTGCCCATGAAGGTGGCGATCTTGGGCTTGCGGCCGGGGTCGGGGCTGACTTCGACCGTCATCTCGCGCAGACCCTCATAGCGGACGATCTGCCCGCCGATCAGGAAGGTGTCGCCGGGGGTCAGGGTGGCGGCAAAGGCCTCCTCGATCTCGCCCAGGGGTTTGCCGCCGCGATTGCGCCGGAAGCGGACCTTGAGCGTGTCTGTGTCCTGTATCGTGCCTATATTCATGCGGATCTGGCGCGCGGCGCGCGGGTCGCGCAGTTGCCACAGCCCGTCCGGGCGCTGCATCAGGCGTTGCCAGCGGTCATAGGCGCGCAGGGCATAGCCGCCGGTGGCGATGAAATCGAGACAGGCGTCGAAATCGGCGCGGGTCAGGGTGGCATAGGCGCCGGCGGTCGTGACCTCGGCGTAAAGCGTATCGGCGTCAAAAGGTTCGGCGCAGGCCGCGATCAGGATCTGCTGGCAGAGCACGTCCAAAGGCCCGTCCCCACGTGGTTCGCCGTCAAGGTCATGGGCTTTGACGGCCTCCAAGGCGGCCAGACATTCGATCACCTCGAAACGGTTGGCGGGCACCAGAAGCGCCTTGGAGGGCGCGTTGTAGCGGTGGTTGGCCCGCCCGATGCGTTGCACGAGGCGTTTGACGTTCTTGGGTGCGCCGATCTGGATCACCAGATCCACATCGCCCCAGTCGATCCCCAGATCAAGGCTGCCGGTGCAGACGATGGCGCGCAACTGTCCTGCCACCATCGCCGCCTCGACCCTTGCGCGCTGTTCGCGGTCAAGGCTGCCGTGATGGATGCCGATGGGCAGCGCGTCCTCATTGGCGAGCCAGAGGTTGTGAAAGAAGATCTCGGCCTGCGCGCGGGTGTTGTGGAAAATGAGCGTGGTGTTGTGGGCCTTGACCTGCGCCAGCACGGCGGGGATCGCATAGGCGGCCCCTCCGCCGGACCATGGGGGCGGCTGGTCGGTGGTCAGCATGGCGATATCGGGGTCTGGCCCCGGATCGGCGGTCAGGATCGGGCAGGGGTCGGGGTGGCGCGCCAGAAAACGCGCGATGGCGGCGGGGTCATCCACGGTGGCCGACAGGCCCACGCGGCGCAGATCGGGACAGAGGGTTTGCAGGCGGGCCAGCGCCAGCATCAGCTGATCACCGCGCTTGGAGTCGGCCAGTGCGTGGATTTCATCGACCACCACGCGCTTGAGGCCCGCGAAGATGCGGGGGGCGTCCTCGTAGGAGGTCAGCAAGGCAAGGCTTTCCGGCGTGGTCAGCAGGATATGCGGCGGGTCGGCGCGTTGGCGGCGTTTGGTATGGGCGGAGGTGTCGCCGGTGCGGTCCTCGATCCTGATGGGCAGGCCCATCTCGGCCACGGGGGTTTGCAGGTTGCGCTTGATATCGGCGGCCAGCGCCTTGAGCGGCGAGACATAGAGGGTGTGCAGGCCCGTGTGGTCCGCGGTGGCGAGGTCGGCCAGCGTGGGCAGAAACCCTGCCAGCGTCTTGCCGCCGCCTGTGGGGGCGATCAGGAGGAGCGCCGGATCATGGCTGCGCGCCAGCATGTCAAGCTGATGCGGATGCGGCGCCCAGCCCTTGGTCTGGAACCAGTCGGTGAGGATGGGGGGCAGGGCGGTGCTCATGCGGGCTTAGGTAGGGCAGGCGCGGCGGCAAGGCTAGGGGGTGAAGAGAGACGGCGATGGGAATGGTGCGCCATCCGTCATGGATCGGCACCTTTTGCGTGCGATCAGGCGAGAGGAGCAAGAAAGAGGGAGGCCCGGATGAACAAAACGGGTTAGCCGCCAGTGTCCAAGGGTCATGACCGGGCGCACTGGCACGGGCGGTTATGCGATGCGGTGGCGCGGCGGGCCTTGTTTTCGCCCGGTGTGATTGCATCGGCTGTGGATGCCTCCGGCGGGGATATTTGGGGCAAAAAGAAGCAGGTCTTGCGGGGTGAAGGGCTGGGTGCGGGGAGCGGTCATCTGGGAGCGCCTGCGGGCCTCTGTCGCCGGGGTGACAGTTTGGCGGCCTGCGCCGCATGCTGCGTCTTGCGCCTGTCACCAAGCGGCGCTAGGGCCAAGGCATGAGCATTCCGATGACACCGACGCAGCACATGCGCGCGATTGCCGTGCTGGGGCTGCCCTTGATCCTGAGCCATGTGGCGCAATTCTCGATCTCGCTGACGGATGCGCTGATGCTGGGCTGGTATGATGTGACGGCGCTGGCCGCGCAGGTTCTGGCGGGGATGGTGTTTTTTGTGCTGTTCCTGTTCGGATCGGGCTTTGCCTGGGCGGTGATGCCGATGGTGGCCGAGGCGGAATCCGCAGGGCAAAGCCAGCAGGTGCGGCGCGTGACACGCATGGCCATGTGGCTGTCGATCCTGTTCGGGGCGGTGTCGATGCCCCTGATGATCTGGTCCGAGGCGCTGTTGCTGGCTTTGGGCCAGACCGAGGAGGTCGCGGGTGAGGCGAGCCGTTACCTGAACGTGGCGGGCTGGGGGATTTTTCCCGCGCTGCTGGTGATGGTGCTGAAATCCTATCTGGCGGCGCTGGAGCGCACGCAGGTCGTGCTGTGGGTGACGATCGGCGCGGTTCTGGTCAATGTCATCGTCAATTACGCGCTGATCTTCGGCAATTGGGGCGCGCCGGAGATGGGGATCGTGGGGGCGGCCTGGGCCTCGGTCTCGGTGCAGATCGTGTCGCTGCTGTTGCTGGCCATCTATGCCGCCGTCGTGACGCGGGAACATGCGTTGTTCATCCGCTTCTGGCGCCCCGATTGGGAGGCCTTCGGGCAGGTGTTCCGGCTGGGCTGGCCCATCGGGATCACCACGCTGGCCGAGGTGGGGCTGTTCGCGGCGGCCTCGGTCATGATGGGGTGGCTGGGCACGCTGCCGCTGGCGGCGCATGGGATCGCGTTGCAGGTGGCGTCACTGGTGTTCATGATCCATCTGGGGCTGGGCAATGTGGCGACGGTGCGGGCCGGGCGCGCGCTGGGCGTGCAGGACTGGGCCGGGCTGCGGTTGGGCGCGCAGGTGGTGGTGGCGCTGTCGCTGCTGCTGGCGGGGCTGACGGTTGTGTTTTTCCTGCTGATGCCCGAATTCCTGATGGGGCTGTTCCTGTCGCCGGACGAGCCGGACCGGGCGGGCGTCATCGCCATCGGTGTGGTGCTGCTGGCGGCGGCGGCGCTGTTCCAGCTGGCGGATGCGGCGCAGGTCATGGCCCTGAGCCTGCTGCGCGGGGTGCAGGATACGAAAGTGCCGATGATCATCGCCGCGCTGTCCTATTGGGCGCTGGGGATGCCTGTGGCCTATGTGCTGGGCTTTGTTCTGGGCTGGGGCGGCGTGGGGATCTGGCTGGGGCTGGCCGTGGGGCTGGCAGGCGCGGGCGTCTTCATGATGCTGCGCTTCTGGGGCGTGATCCTGCCGCGACTGACGGCGCAGCGCTGAGGCGCGCTTAGTCGCCCTTCATCAGGCGGTCGGCCTTCTTGCGCACCAGAACGGTGCGCAGGTCATGCATCGCCAGAAGCAGCGTATCCGTCACGGCGTCAAGCTGTTCATCCGTGGCGCGGGTCTGCGCCCATTGCGTCGTCAGGTTCATGTGATCGACGGCGCGCAGGATGTCATCCACGTCACGCGCCGCCAGAAGGGCGGTGCGCTGGGTCATCCAGTCGGTGATGGCGGCCATGTCCGCCTCGGTCAGGCGGCGGTCGCCATGGGGTTTCACCTCGCCATTGCGGATGTTGATGGTGGCGATCTGGTCCATCTCGATCCGCCGCTGGCGGTTCTCGGTGTCCACGCGGAACACTAGAGCACCGTTTTCCCGCACGCGGAAGTAATAGTCGGGAAGATCACCTGCCATGGGGGCTGCTCCTGTTCAGGTCAGTCCGGCGCAGAAGCGCTGGATGCGGGCACAGGCCTCGGTCAGGGCTGCGTCCGAGGTAGCGTAGCTGATGCGGAAGTTGGGTGAAAGACCGAAGGCGGCGCCGAAGACCACGGCGACGCCGGTGTCCTCCAGCAAGGCGCGGGCGAAGGTTTCGTCATCGGTGATGACGGTGCCGCCCGGCGTGGTCTTGCCGATCAGCCCTTTGATCGAGGGGTAGACGTAGAAGGCGCCCTCAGGCGTGGGGCAGGTGACGCCGTCTATGGCGTTCAGCGCGGAGACGACCAGATCGCGCCTGCGGGCGAACATCACGTTATTGGGGGCGATGAAGTCATGGGGGCCGTTCAGCGCCTCGACTGCGGCCCATTGGCTGATGGTGCAGGGGTTCGAGGTGCTTTGCGACTGCACCTTGCGCATGGCGTCGATCAGCGGTTTCGGCCCCGCCGCATAACCGATGCGCCAGCCCGTCATGGCATAGGCTTTGGACACGCCATTCATCGTCAACGTGCGGTCATAGAGCGCAGGTTCCACCTGTGCGGGGGTGCAGAAGGTGAAATCGTCATAGGCGAGGTGTTCGTACATATCGTCGGTCAACACCCAGACATGCGGGTGACGCATCAGCACATCGGTGAGGGCTTTCAACTCGTCCCAGCTATAGCCCGCGCCGGTGGGGTTTGAGGGTGAGTTGAACAGGAACCATTTGGTCGCGGGCGTGATCGCGGCCTCCAGCTGGTCGGGCGTGATCTTGAAGGCATTTTCCAGCGTGGCCTCGATGAACACCGGCGTGCCGCCCGCCAGCAGGACCATATCGGGATAGCTGACCCAATAGGGCGCGGGGATCACCACCTCATCGCCGGGATTGAGCGTGGCCATGAAAGCGTTGTAAAGCACCTGTTTGCCACCCGTGCCGACGCTGACTTGCGCGGGGGTATAGTCCAGCGCGTTGTCGCGTTTGAACTTGGCGCAGATCGCGGCTTTGAGTTCCGGGATACCATCAACGGCGGTGTAGCGGGTCTTGCCGGCGTTGATCGCGGCAATACCTGCGGCGCGAATATGGTCGGGCGTGTCGAAGTCAGGCTCGCCCGCGCCGAGGCTGATGATGTCGCGGCCCTGCGCGGCCAGTTCCATCGCCAGATTGCTGACCGCGATGGTCGGTGACGGTTTCACGCGGTCAAGCGTCTTGGACAGAAAGGACATGGGCGTGGGCCTCTGGTTTGAATTCGGCAGATCAATGTCTTAGGATGCACGGATAGGCCGATCAAGCAGGATCGGCGGATGGGAGTAAAATGGCAGCGGACCGCACCGAAATCGACGACATCAATGACGTGAGCGAGATGGCCGACAACTGGTACGGACCGGATACGGCCACTTTCGGGGACCGGGTCGCCGCCGCGCGCGAGGCGGCGGGCATGACCCAGAAGCAGATGGCGCGCCGTCTGGGGGTCAAGCATGGCACCGTGCGCGACTGGGAGGATGATCTGTCCGAGCCGCGCGCCAACAAGCTGTCGATGATGGCGGGGCTGCTGAATGTCTCGATCGTCTGGCTGCTGACAGGCGAGGGGGACGGTGTCGCCGCCCCGGTTGACGAAACCCCGATTTCGCCCGATATCAACGCCCTGCTGGTCGAGATCCGCGACCTCAAGACCCAGATCGGGGCCGCGGCCGACCGTCTGGGGCGGCTGGAGAAAAGCCTGCGGATGAAGTTGAAGGGCGAATGATATGCTGATCGAAGAAGCGCCGCAGGGCGAGTCCCGGGAGACACGGCTGCGGCGTCTGGCCATGCGCTCGATGCGGCGCGGGATTAAGGAGATGGACGTGATCCTGTCGCGCTATGCCGAGTTGCATCTGGCCGATCTGGATGAGGCGATGCTGGACAGCTATGACGCGCTGCTGCGCGAGAATGATCACGACCTCTATTACTGGACGAGCGGCGTGCAGGAACCGCCCGCGCATTTCGCGCCGCTGGTGGGGCAGATCCGCGCCATGCTGGCCGCGCAGGGGGGCGCCGTGCCGCGCTGAGCGGGACCGGTCTACGGATAATCAATCGGATTTTAGGGATATCGGCCGGGGTTTAACCGGTTATTGGGATTTTTGCGTCATCTTCGCCCTCGGTATCAGAAAGCCGACGGAGACGCCCCATGACGATGCACAAGACCCTGACCACGGGTACGCGATCCGGCTTCATGGGCGGGTATCTGGATGCGTTGTCGCTGGTGGAACGGTTGCACCGCCTGTTGCTGGACGTGATCAAGGATGAATTCGAACGCGTCGGCATGCTGGAGGTGAATGCCGTGCAGGCGCTGCTGTTGTTCAACATCGGCGATAACGAAGTGACCGCGGGGGAATTGAAGACGCGCGGCTACTATCAGGGCAGCAATGTCAGCTACAATCTCAAGAAACTGGTGGAAATGGGGTTCATGCATCACCAGCGCTGCGAGATCGACCGCCGCTCGGTGCGGGTCAGGCTGACGCCGCGCGGCTGCGAGATCCGCGATGTGGTGGCGGGACTGTTCGCGCGCCATGCCCAAGGGCTGGAAAGCCGTGGCGTGCTGGGCCCTGACGGGATCGAGGAGATCACATCCGCCCTGCGCCGGGTCGAGCGTTACTGGGCGGATCAGATCCGCTATATCTATTGATGCATCGGGTTGCGTCCGTGGATGCCTCCGGCGGGGATATTTGTAGCAAGGAGAAGCCGGTGTTGCCCTGTGGCGGCGCTGGGCACGGGGCGCATCGGGCGCGGCGCCGGGTGTTCCGGGCAGGCATGCGGCACCGGTCACAGCCAAATGCGACGCGGCGCGGGTCAGGGGCGGTGGTGACCGATCCGGATTTCCAATTCGCGCAGCAGTTTGCGGCGCATCGCGCGCTGCACATCCTCGAAGCCTTCGGCCACCTCGACAAAGGCGGCTGGTCCACGGATCACGACTTCGCGGAAATAGGCGGCCAGACCGGCTTCGGCCCCCTCGGTCAGCCCATGGTCCGTGGCCAGTTCCCGCACTTCGATGGCCAGCGCGTTCACCGTGATGGCGCTGTAGTCGAAGGTTGCATAGGCGACATCGGGGCCGAACCCGTCATTGTTCACCCCGTCGCCCGAGATGTCGAGGACACGGGCATCGCAGGCGGGACCCTGACGGAACAGCTCATGGGCATATTCCAGCGCGTGACCGATGGCGGTGGAGAATTCGGCATAGCTGCGGCGACTGGTGGCGATCCGCTCTGCAGTGGCCAGAATCGTCGCCTCGTCCCGCAGCATGATCCAGGGCAGGACCATGTCCTGCTGGACCCGACCGCTCCATTCGAACATGGCCAGCGCCACGGGGCGGTCGGGTTGGCTGAGAATGGCATCGACCACATCGGGGGCCCGCAGGGCCTGTGCCAGACCGCCACGCTGCAGGGCATCCTCCAGCGGATCGACCGAGGAGGAGATGTCCATCGCCAGCACAAGGGCAAGGCGGCAGGCCTCCTGCGCCATGGCGGGGCCGGTCGCCACGGCCATCCCGGCCGCAGCGATGCAGGCCCGCAGGGCGGCCGCGCGCCGCACGCCCCGCAGCCCTTACCAGTGGCCGGTGTTTGGCATGCTGAGCCAGGGTTCTGCCGGGGTCAGGGCCTCGCCTTTCTGCAGCAGTTCGACCGAGACGTTGTCGGGGCTGCGCACAAAGGCCATGCGCCCGTCGCGCGGCGGCCGGTTGATGGTCACGCCATTGTCCATCAGGTGCTGGCACATGGCGTGAATGTCATCCACCTCATAGGCCAGATGGCCGAAATGGCGGCTGTCCGACGGCAGGCCGTCATCGCCGTCCCAGTTGTAGGTCAGCTCGACCGGGCATTCCTCCTGACCGGGAGGCGCCATGAAGACAAGGCTGAACCGCCCGGCCTCGCTGTCATAGTGGCGGGTCTTGACCAGACCCAGCAGTTCGAAGAAAGCTTGTGTCTTTTCAAGGTCTTTCACGCGCACCATTGTGTGCAGATAACGGATGGTCATGGGAGAGTCCTTTCTGTTCCGGTTCGGGTGGCACAGTCAGAATCGCGACCTGACGCCAAAGGAGACCGCGATTTCGCTTGCCTCGAAGCGGCTGACATTGGAGCGGGTTTTCTGTGCCCTGACAGTCATAGATGGCACAAATCCGGCATAGTCAAATGCTTCAAAAAGCATTTCGACGCTTCCGAAGACGGTTTCATCCAGCCGCCCGCCCGGAACGACGATGAAGCCGACGGCATAGTCGGGAAAGTCCGAGGTCGCCGCCCCCAGCGCAAAGGACAGCCGGGCCGGGCCGACGGGCGCGGCCATCGCGTATTGCAGATAGGCCGCGGTTCGGGTGTTGACGGCATTGCGGGAGTCGCTCTGGCTGTCGCGCCACGAGAGGGACAGGCTGATCCTGTCGCCATTGTCCAGACCATGCGCCAACGTCCCGCGCAGCGCGAGGCTTTCGATCGGTCGATTGGCGCTGGTCTCGAAGCTGCGCCGTTCGATCTCTGCGCCGACGGACAGGGTCGTGGCGGGGGTGAGGGACAGGCCGCCGGACAGGCCCAGCCGCCCAAAGCGCTGATAGGGGCTGCCGCCATACCAGCTGCGCCCTGCAACCAGATCGGCCGAGATCAGCCCCCTGCCGTCCATGCCACCGGGGCGGACCGCGTGCCGCAGCCCTGCCTCGACCGAGGAAAAGGCGAAATCCTCGTTCGAGACATCGGCCCCCGGAAAGCTGTTTGCCAGCGCGAGGGAGCTGTCATCCAGCCAGACGCGGGAGGAATAGAGCCGGGCGAGGGCCCGTGTTTCGCTGCTCTGCGTCCGGTGAAGCCGGTAGCCCAGTGCCAGATCCGCCGCGGCGGTGACACCGGACAGGGCCTGCGACAGCCCGTCGAAAATGCCGATCACCGGCACGCCTTCGATCAGCGCATAGGGGCTTTCGCTGCCGTTGTTCACATTCGACGAGGGGGCGAGCGAAAAGCTGAACCTGAGTTGCAGGGGGTCAAGGGCGCGGACGCGGCGGTAATCCTCTTCGATCCGGGGCAGGAATGCGGGATCGGGGGCGTGGATCAGGGAGCGGCGCAGCCAGACCTGGGCTCGGGTGAAGCGCTGCTCCTCGACCGAGATGCGGGCAGCCAGTTGCGCGGCCTGAAACTTCTCGGAGGTGGTCTCGGCATGGCGATAGGCCAGCGCAGCGGCGCGGCGGGCCGCGGCCGGTCTGGCCTGCTGTCGAAAGGCCGAGGCGATCAGGTAATGGGCGAAGGCGTCATTGGGGTCCGCCTGAAGCAGGCCATAGCCGATCTGGAGGGTCAGTGTCGGGTTGCCCTGTTCAAGCGCCGCAACGCCGATGTTGCGGGCCTGATCGAGGGTCATGTTGATCTCGGCCTGCGGGGCGGTGGGGGCTTGCGCATAGGCCGCGCCCCCCCATGTCAGCGCGGCGCAACACAGGCCGATGAACCAGCTTGACCTGCGCTCAATTGACATCGGCGCAGAGCGTGGGATCGGAGCCTGCCACACCGCAGCGGCTGAGCACGAAAACGCCGATCTCGCGCTCGCCTTCGAGGTTTCGCAGATTGCCCTCGCCATCAAATTCGGTCAGGGAGACGACGCCGCCGACGGCGGCGGCATCCGTGCCGCCGAAGATGCCACCGTAGTCGCCGATATCGGGGCTGTCAGAGCCGCGATACTGGACCAGACCCCCGAAGAAGGTGCCATCCGGGGCGATGTCCGCGACACGCAGGATCACGTCCGGCAGGTCATTGGGCTGCGTGTTGGGCAGGGTCGCGCCATATTGTGCAAAGACACGGTCCGTGATGGCCCCGTTCACCGCGTTGTTGGCGAAATCCACGTTCAGGAAGATGGTGCCCGTGGTCTGGGCGCTTTGACTAGGGCGCAGCACATCGGATATGCCGGGATCCACTGGCGATAACTGGTCGCCGGGCGCATTGACGTTCGTCACACCCGTATAGGTGCCCGCATAGGAGACGAGGCCACCATCTGGTAGGGTGGACGGAGTCGTGAAAGTGGCGTTGCGTTCGTAGAACCCGCCGCTGAAATAGGTGTTGAACTGCCCGCCATCGGACACGACACCGGCCTGCACGGATTGCTGCGGATCGCTGCTGCGCGCGACCATGGCGGTATAGTGCCGGTCCAGCGGATCGTCCTGCACGGTGAAGGCGATGTAGCCGGGTCGATCGAGATCGGGTGTCCTTTGGTAGGTCGCATTGACGATACCGGAGTCCAGGGAATTGAGGCGCAGCACGAGGGTCCCGGCGGCGGCGTTATAGGTTGCGGCTTGCAGGTTCAGGGCCAGAGACGCGGGGATCGGATTCTCGGCCGACGGCGGGGCGGGCGGAACCGGAATGTCCTCGCCGCTGTCCTCGTCCACGGGCGTGAAAGGGTTTCCACTACAGGCCGCCAACAGGCAAGCGGCCAGAAGGAAGGTCGGGAACTTGATCATGGAAATGGCCCTTTGAACGCGCGGAAATGTGGCGGCAGGGTTTCGTCTGGGCACCCGAAAGTCAATCGGGCACACTTCAAGGCAGAGTAAATTTCACCGGGTGTGGCCATTGGAACCGCCCCACTATTGTGGTTTCCGAGGGGGGCATCCTCAAGATATAGTGATGGCCGACTCATATCCGCAGACAAAGGAGCCCCCGACATGCCGCTTACACCAGACCAGCAGGCCGAGGTTGATGCACAGCGCGCGCAGACCGTGCCCACGCGGCGCGCGGTGTCGCCGGGGATGGAGGCGCATCTCTATACCGCGATCCCTGTGCTGGATCACGGCTTTGTCCGGGTGATCGACTATATGGGCGACGATGCGGCGATCTGTCAGGCCGCAAGGGTCAGCTATGGCCGCGGCACCAAATCGGTGCAGAATGACGAAGGGCTGATCCGTTATCTGATGCGGCACTGGCATTCGACCCCGTTCGAGATGTGCGAGGTCAAGCTGCACGTCAAGCTGCCCGTCTTCGTGGCGCGGCAGTGGATCCGGCACCGGACGGCGAACGTCAACGAATATTCGGCGCGCTATTCGATCCTTGACCGCGAATTCTATATCCCCGCGCCCGAACATCTGGCGGCGCAGTCCGTGGTCAACAATCAGGGGCGCGGTGCGGCGCTGGAGGGTGAGGAGGCGGCACGGGTGCTGGACATCCTCAAGACCGACGCGAACCGGGCCTACGATCATTACGAGCAGATGATTTCGCAGGACGGGCAGGCGGGTCTGGCGCGCGAGTTGGCGCGGATGAACCTGCCCGCGAATATCTATACCCAGTGGTATTGGAAGGTGGACCTGCACAACCTGCTGCATTTCCTGCGCCTGCGCGCCGATGCCCATGCGCAATACGAAATCCGCGTCTATGCCGATGCGATCTGCAAGGTCGTGGCCGACTGGGTGCCCTTTGCCTACAAGGCGTTCGAGGATTACCGCATGGGTGGCGCCACGATGAGCGCCACCGCGCTGGACTGCGTGCGCCGGATGCTGAAGGGCGAAGAGGTCACGCAGGAAACCTCGGGCATGAGCAAGGGGGAATGGCGGGAGTTCATGGATACGTTGGGGTGAGGAAATCCCCCGCGCGGCTTGATGCCGGTGCTGGAGATGGGCGGGTGTCAAGTCTTGCAGGGCTGCCGGTCACTGCATAGTTCAGTCGAGTAACCCGAAAAGGAGAGCGACCATGCAGTTCCAGCTCAATACCGACCACAACATTCAGGGCGATGACCGACTGGCCGAGGTGGCCGAGGCGGTTGTGACCGGGGCTTTGGGGCATCTGACCGGGCGGCTGAGCCGGATCGAGGTGCATCTGGCGGATGCCAATGGGGCCAAAGGCGGGGCGGATGATATCCGCTGCACCGTCGAGGCGCGGCCCGAGGGGATGCAGCCGCAGACCGTGACCCATAACGACGCCGATGTGGACGCGGCGCTGCGCGGCGGGGCCAAGAAGATCCGCGCGCTGCTGGACTCGGAGTTCGGCAAGCTGGACAAACGGCGGTAGCGCGGGACGGGGGGGCGCGTCTTTCATCCAAAACGCGCGGCCGCCCGTATCCCCTTGAACCACGTGAAAGGCCGCCCCCCGTGCAACTGATCATTCTCTATGTCTCGACCGCCGCTGTTTTCCTGATCCTTGACGCGATCATGTTGAGCCGCGTGATGAAGCCCCTGTTCGAGACGCATCTGGGCGACCAACTGGCCGCGCCGATCCGCTTTGCGCCTGCGGCGGTGTTCTATCTGTTCTATGTGGGGGGCTTGCTTTATTTCGTGTCGCTGCCCGCCCTGCGCGACGGGATCGCGGTGCAGGCGCTTTGGGGTGGGGCGCTGTTGGGGGCGATGGCCTATGGCACCTATGAGTTCACCAATTACGCCACATTGCGTGATTGGCACTGGCATATGGTTGCCGTGGACCTGACCTGGGGGGCTGTCCTGACGGGCGTGTCGGCCTGGGCGGGGGTGATGATCACCCGCGCCCTTACCTGATCAACGGAATGCCGGGACCCGGTCCGGTTACAGAAGCCTGAGATCGGCCGCCATCTGGCGTCCGTCCCGCCCCTCCTGCAACTCGTAGGACAGTTTCTGATTGTCGGCGAGGCCGGTCAGGCCGGACCGCTCGACCGCAGAAATGTGGACGAAAACGTCCTTGCCGCCATCATCGGGGGCGATGAACCCGTAGCCTTTGGTCGTATTGAACCACTTCACGGTGCCGTTGGGCATGTCCCGTGTCTCCTTCACGTATCATCGTTACCACGCCTGTCTGAGGCGTGCTGCGCGGCGCGCATGATGAAAAGATTGCATGGGTTTTGTAAAAATCAAGAAAAAGACCCGTGAACTTACGGTGTTTTGACGGTATTCAGCCGCGGATGACCGATTGCGAGGCGATGATGACCCTTTACGGATTGAAAACCTGTGACACCTGCCGCAAGGCGATCAAGGCTCTGCCGGCGGCGGAGTTTGTGGATGTGCGCGCGGCGGGTGTGCCGGCCGATCTGCTGGCGCGGGCCCATGCGACCTTCGGGGACAGGTTGGTCAATACCGCCTCGACCACGTGGCGGGGCCTGTCCGAGGCAGAGCGGGCGCGCGATCCGCTGGCGCTTCTGGCCGATCATCCGGCGCTGATGAAGCGGCCGCTGATCGTGGCGGATGACGGCACGCTCTATCTGGGTTGGGGCAAGGATGTGCAGGCGTCTTTGCTTGCGTGAGGGCGGCGCGGTGCCTATCTGGAGCGGAACGGAGGACGGATCATGCGCAACGCGGCCCTGATGCTGGGGATCATTGGCGGGCTGATGGCCATGCTGGTCGGTTTTTTCAGCTATGGTTATACCGAAGCCGTCGAGAGATATGGCGAGATCGAGGGGCTGTTCGAGCAGGTCGCCAATATGGAAGTGATCCGCGCGGCCAGTTTCCTGTCTCCGCTGCTGGCGATTGCCGGGGGGGCGATGGCCAAGGTACGCGCGCTGTGGGGCGGTGTCTTGCTGCTGCTGTCGGCGGGGGGGATGTATTACGCCTTTGGATTCAACGTGTTTACCATGTTCCCCATCGGGTTCTGTCTTGTCGGTGGTCTTCTGGCCTTGGCCGCCGGGAAACCCGACGAGCCGAAGGCGCATTTCTGATCAGCGCTTGAACAGGCGGTCCAGCGACAGCGGGCCTGCGCCCTTGATCACCAGAACCATTAGTACCAGAAGCCACAGCGCCCGCTGGTCCATGATCGGGCTGTCGGGGATGCGGTCGAACCAGGCGCCCAGCGTTTCGGGATGTGCCAGCGCGCCATGCCCCACAAGATCGGTCAAGGTCTGCACGAGGACGAAGCCGATCATGCCAATCGCGGCAAGGCGGGTCATCAGACCCAGCAGGATCAGCAGGGGCAGGAGGAATTCGGCCCATGTTCCCGCCAGCACCACCAGTTTGTGCCACAGGCCGAACTGGCTGATGTCATAGCCGGCGGACTCCATCGCGCGGGGGAAGATCTGCGCAAAGGCCCCGACCGAAGGC
>Ga0209347_1003839_pt1 | contig 16711 bp, 17 predicted proteins | sample AutmiccommuBRH23_FD_187382 | JGI IMG/M metagenome (GOLD analysis project Ga0209347, IMG submission 187382) | Deep subsurface microbial communities from Mt. Terri, Switzerland - Autotrophic microbial communities BRH/23 (SPAdes) (version 2) | ecosystem: Environmental > Aquatic > Deep subsurface >...
AGCCCACTGGTCAGCGCAATCCGCACCGCCTCCTGCTTGAACTCATCTGAATGCTTCATCATCTCGTCGGTCTCCTGTTGCGAGCTCTAAACGCTCAGGTGACCGGCGCAAAACCGTTACAAGTCCAGATCTCCTGTTCGCGGCCAAAAACACCAGGCTCAAGGCGCTGCTCGACCGCGATGTCCGCCAGTTCCTCTATACCTACGACATGGGCGACAACTGGGAGCACATCGTCACCGTCGAAGCGGTCAGGGATGGCGAAGCCGGAACCAAATATCCGTGCTATGTCGAGGGCGAGCATCGCGCCTCGCCCGATGACTGCGGCGGCACCCCCGGCTTCGAAGCCTTCCTTGAAGCCGTCACCGACCCCAAGCACCCCGAGCACAAGGATGCCACCGAGTGGCACTAGGGCTGCTATGGCAAAGCCTTCAATCCTGACGAAATCAACGAACGCGATGCAAAACTCAGGATCGGCGCCATCGCCAAACGACGCGCCGCCAGAAAAGCCGCCCAAGCCAGAAAATCACGCTGACAAGGCGGCCTCCACGCCACGCTTACCAACATAGCGATCTCAAAGCTTTCGAAAATGTGGGGGGAAATTATCGCTTACGGTCGGTATCAGCCCACCGGGATCGCATGTCGCCACCCTGTGGCTTGCTAGCGAGATTGCACATGTTCCGCGTCCTACAGCAATTCTGGAGGCAAGAGTTGTCAATCGCAATCGGTGATCGGCTTGGTCAAATGTTTATCGATCTTGGTTCCGAGCCTTCAAGACCCGGCCCCGCCTCCCCTGGCGCCGTCAAGAACCCGGATGACTTTTCAAGGTATCGCCGAACCGAGATATCATTTTCGCCTTCGTGGAAAGCGCGCGCCAAGTTCTGAATTTCGCGTTCGGCTTCTGTATGGCGCGTTCGGTGCCGCATGTAATCGAGCCAGGTCGGCCATTGATACCGCTCGGTCCAGATCCACGTATCGGAAAGGCAGCGAGCGATCTGCCATGAATGAGCTCCAAGACGAGCGCGCGAAGCGCGAACCTTTTCCATCGTCCAGTAGAATTCCTCCGCATTCTGCGGATCGACCCGATAGTCAATTTCGACCAGGATCGGTCCGCTTCTGTCGATCGGCTTGAATGCCGGTTCGAACGGTGGCAGTTCCACCGTGTCGTGCATTCTATCAACAGGGATCACATCTTCACTCCGCCTTATCAGGATGGTCACCGCAACCGCGCCAGCGGATATGATGAGAGCTTCGGAAATAGTGGTCCGGTCGGCCACGATGCCCCACAGCCAACTGCCCAAGGCAATGCCGCCAGCAAGGCATGCCTGATAGGATGCAACTGCGCGCGCTGTAACCCAGCGTGGGGCGGACAACTGGATAGTGATGTTGAGTGTGGTCGCGATAGCCAGCCAACCGCCGCCGAATATCACCAGAGCGAGAAGGGTCACAGGCGTTGTTCGCGATAAGCTAATGATCACTAGAGCCATCGCCATCGCCAACAGGCAGCAAATTATGATCCGCGAGTCATTGAAGCGCGCGCGCAGGCGCTGGATCAGAAGCGCAGCAAGGATTGCTCCGAGCCCATAAGCGCCCAGGCAGAATCCGAACGTCTGTGGATCTCCGCCCAGGAGATCCCGGGCGACCAAGGGTAACAGCGCCAGCAGCGAAGCTGCACATGTGCCGGTTACAAAAGCCTTTACCAGCATGCTTCGAACAATTGGAGAGTTGCTTGCGAAGCGCACTGCGGATCCCATTGCTCGCAGGAAATTCTCCGGAGCGAGACGTGAGTGCAACGACGCCCGTTTCCAGGCAATCAGCACAAAGAGCAGCGGGAGATACAACATCGCTGTCAGGCCGAACGCCACGGTCACACCGCCCGTTGCCACGATGACTCCGCCTAGCGCGGGGCCGATAGTCCTGGCCGCGTTATAGCTCATTGAGTTGAGGGCGATGGCCTGGGGCAGTTGCGAGCGTTCGACGATTTCCGCCGCCGAAGCCTGCCATACGGGTCCGAACACGGCATAACCCGTTCCCATGACGAAACACATGAGCAACAACAAGAATGGCGAGAGTATGTCGAAAAGTGCCATAGCGAAGAGAAGGCTTCCGCCAGTCAGCGACAAAAGGACGGCGCAGATTGCCACGGTGCGGCGATCGAACATATCTGCCAGCGCGCCAGACGGTAAGGCGACAAACAGAAGCGGCAACATGAGTGATGTCTGCACCAGCGCCACCATCTCGCTGTTATCGCTAATGCGGGTCATCATCCAGGCGGTCCCTACGGACATAATCATCAGGCCTTGGTTGCCAATCATGCTTGACAGCCAGAGGCGGCGGAAAATCAGTTCGCGAAACGGCGACAACAGCGTGACTTTCCCTGCTCCCAGGATGGATCCGGATGGGCTGATGTCAGACAAGGATTTCCCCTTTATTCCGGACCGTCATGGCTAGTCCAGCGAAGCCATTCGGCCCTGCAGCAATGGGCGTATTCACTTCCGATAAGATTCACGACAATGCTGTCCGCATGATCTGCCGCGAGATGTGCAACCACTTCTCGATCAAACTCCCCGATCCTGTGCTACCTTCCGCTTCCATCCGTCCAAAAAGCCCGGAATTCAACCCGATCGAGAAGGCGTTATTGAGACTCAAGGCAATGCTGCGCACAAGGCTGGTGAGCGCACAGTCAGCAGGGTGTGGGACCCTATCGGCAGGTTCGTCGCCATCTTCAGACCTAATGAATGTGCCAATTACTTCAAATCTTACGGGTATGAACCTGAGCAAACGGAAACCGCTCCAATGCCTCAGCTGACGGGCTCGTCGGGGAGTGTTCGCCACGCCATTGCGAAGCAAATGACCGCGAAGAAGATGAGAATAGTAGTACTGACCATCGCCCACCGAAGGGCATCACCCGACGCCATAAAACCGCCCAGAAAATCGCTCATGGCTCCCAGAATCACCGGGCCGAGACCAAGACCGACGCCGTTCATCACCAGCAGGAAAACCGAAACCGCTGTTGCCCTGGCTCGAGATGACACAAGACTTTGGAAAGTGGCGAAAACCGGCCCGATCCACATGCTCTTGAGTAGCGCCGCAAAGGCGAACAGTCCCAACGCTCCCGGTACGCTCGGAATCAGCAAGGCTCCTATCGTGATCGGTGTGCCAATTGCCGTGGCCAAAGTTGGCACAAGCATGTAATCTCTGAATTTCTTTACCCCTCGCCAATCTCCCAGTCGGCCGCCCAACGCGGTGCCAATTGCCCCCGTGAGACCAACTGCAAGTCCCAAAGATAGTCCGAGAAAGGCGATCGGCCCACCCATATTCGTAGCACTCGCCAAGCTCTCAAGTTCAGAGGCATGATTGCGAAGGAAGAATGAGGCGTAAAACGTCATGTGCCCGTACCCAGCAATACTCAGAATTGTTGCACCAGACAACATCCACGTGAAGCTCCGCGTAGTCCACAGAATCTTGAGTACGACCAAGAGGGGGGGCACTTCCGGCTGCTGGGACGCGACACTGCTGGTGTGGGATGCATTCAAAGTTTGGCGGGGATCGCGAACGAAAATCACCAGCATGAGTGCTAGAATGATGCCAGGTAGCCCCACGATAAAGAAAGCTGTCCTCCAGTCGAAGTGGTGGGCCACGATACCGCCAATCGCCAACCCCAAAAGTGAACCAAGCGGAAGGCCTGTCGAAAACAGCGCAAGAGCGGTTGCGCGTTCCTCTCTCGGGACTGAATCGCTAATCAGCGATTGGGCCGCCGGCACACATCCAGACTCGGCCGCTCCCACTCCAATGCGTACTAAAAGCAAGTGAAAGAAACTGGTGGCGAAACCGGATAGGGCAGTGAAGCCACTCCAGATGGCTAGAAGTGCGGAGAGAATATAGACTCGATTCAAACGTTCGGAAAGACGCGCCAAGGGAATCGCGCCCAGTGCATAAAACAACGCAAATGCAGGGCCAGCGAGAACCCCAATTTCCCAATCGGCCAGACCGAGTTCCTGTTTGATCGGTTCTGCTAGGATATTGACGATTTGCCGATCGATAAACGCCAGCGCATAAATCGTCGTAAGTAACAGCAGAATAACAAGCCGCTGACCCCTAGAAGCGATGGCCGTGTTCGTTGAGGCGGGTGCCATTGTATCCAACCAAGTTCTCCTCTCAAAGACACCGTCGCGAGGTTGCACTGACTAAAATTCAAGCAGAACAAATACAGCACGGACATCTCTGAATAAGCGCCAGTTTGGTACAAACTGCCACCTCTCGCGAAAAACATCACATCCGTGATTTTTGACGGCACCGGTGTGCCGCGGTGTTGACTTTGTGGCACGCTACGGTTTTTGATGAGATCATAAATCATGCTCAAAAGCATCGCTATACTCAGTTCAAATAGATCGTTATGATCAGGAGGAATCCTTGAAAAACAATCCGAATAACGTATTCAATAGCGTCGGACCAGGGACTGCGATGGGCGAATTGTTCCGGCGGTTCTGGTTGCCTGCCTTGCTCTCGGAGCAGGCTGTCGAGCGAGATGGATCGCCTGTGCGGTTGCGTATCTTAGGGGAGGACCTTCTCGCCTTCAGGGACTCCAGCGGCAAGGTTGGCGTTATCGGAGCTTACTGCCGTCACCGGCTTGCGCCGCTTTATTTTGGCCGTAACGAAGAATGTGGCCTGCGCTGCATCTATCATGGATGGAAGTGGAACACGGAAGGCGATTGCGTCGACATTCCAAATATTCCGCAGGCCGCAAATATCGAGCAGCTGAAGGAGAAGGCCCGGATCAAGAGCTATCCTACGTTTGAAGCGGGCGGCATAGTCTGGGTCTACATGGGGCCGGAGGGCAAACAGCCGCCCATCCCCAACTTCGAATGGCTGAATCTCCCTGAGGGCCATGTTTACGTTGCCAGTTGGATCCACCATTCCAACTGGCACCTGCCGATGGAAGGTGAAATTGACACGTCTCATATCAGCTTCCTGCACAGTTCGAAGCCGGACCCGGATTCCCCAACCGCAGGTCTGCTGCAAATGGCTTCTGACGGGGCCCCCGAGATAACCCTGCGCGAAACGGACTACGGGTATGTGTATGGGTCGCGACGCAAATTTGGGGACCAGTATTATTGGCGTGTCACCCAATGGATGTTGCCGATGTGGAGTGCAATCCCCGGTACGACCGAATTCTTTGCTGGGAATGGTCGTGGTTGGGTGCCGATTGATGATCGAACGACGATGGCATATTGTTACATGTACAACCCTGACAGGCCGCTAACCCCGGAGGAACTGAATTTTGCCAAAAGCGGAGCTATATTCCCGCCGCGGACAGAATACAGACCGGTGGAATTGCATGACGGCTACGTCATTGATGCCTACGATACTGTTGCCAATAAGAAAAATGACTATCTAATCGATCGCGAGGTGCAAAAGACCAAAACCTACTCAGGTATCTGGGGTATCAGTGAGCAAGATCGTGCGTTGATTGAATCAATGGCTTGGGCCTGCCCAGATCAACCAGGCGTGGTAGATACATCGCAAGAAATGCTCGTTAAGTCTGATTTTTCCATCATGACGGCGCGCCGCATTCTGACCAAATTGGTGAGTGACCTTGAGAAAGGGATTGAGCCAGCGGCTGCCCAATGCGGTGATGTCGGTGTGCGAGCGATAAGTATAGTTTCGCCGATCGCAGACTTCGATGAATTGATGGAGAAGCATGGGGATCTCGGCAAGGCCCAAGTGACAAAGAGCGCTACGGTTACTGTCTAATTCGAATCAAGCGCGGCGGCGTTTTTCGTGCGTCGCCGCGCCGCCCGTTGGCCAAAAAAATTAGCGAAATCCAAAGTTGGTTCGCTTGGGTTGTTGCTGGAACGGGGAAATAACGCATGAGTAATAATAGTGATCGTGAGCAGGTCCGGATTGGAATTGTCGGGCTTGGGATGGCGGGTTCAATCATGATTCCTGCTATTGAGGCTCATCCTGACGTGATCCTCGCCGGAGCAGCGGAGCCGAACGACGAATTACGCGAACGGTTCGCGCGTGACCACCAATGTCCCGCAACAGCAACAGTCGAAGATCTGGTCGGGCTGCCCGATATCGACGCAGTGTATATCGCAACTCCCCATCAGATGCACTGTGATCACGTTTTACTGGCGGCTGCGCACGGCAAGCATGTCATTGTCGAAAAGCCGATGGCGTTGAAGGTAGACGATTGCGATGCGATGATCCGCGGCTGCGAAAAGGCTGGTGTCGCATTGATTGTGGGTCATACTCACGGCTTTGATGCACCCGTTGCTGCCATCCGCGAGATAGTCGGAAGTGATCGGCTCGGTCCTCTGCGATTGATCGTGTCCTTCAACTACACTGATTTCATGTATCGGCCACGTCGGCCGGAAGAACTGGATACCAGTAAGGGTGGAGGCATTCTTTTTAACCAGGTGCCACATCAGGTTGACATGGTGAGGACAATAGCGGGCGGCGCAAAGGTCATCGCTGTGAATGCGACCGCCGGGCGGTTCGATGCCGAGCGCGCCACCGAGGGAGCGGTAATGGCCATGCTCGGCCTCGAAGGCGATGCCCACGCGAGCATTGTCTACAGCGGTTATGATCATTTCGACAGTGATGAATTGCATGGCTGGGTCGGTGAAGGCGGTAACGCCAAGAAAGGGGCTCAGGGCCAGACACGGATCGGGCTGGAAAATATGCGTTCGCAAAGCAGTGAATCCGTGCTGCGAAATCAACTTTACGGTTATGGTGGTAAACTTTGGTCCCAAATGAATGCCATGTCCAACGCAGCGGACCATCCCCATTTCGGTACCCTGATTGTCAGCTGCGAGCGGGGCGACCTGCGCAGCGTGCCAGGAGGCATCATGGTTTATTCGAATTCCGGTCCGGAGTTCATCAAGCTTCCGCCGCCCAGGGTTGGAGGTGGACGCAGTGAGGTGCTCGACGAACTGTGCGACTTCGTGATGCGTGACCGGAAGCCATTCCACGATGGTCATTTCGGGCGGGAGACACTTGCGGCCTGCCTCTCGATCGTGGCGGCAACACAGCAGGATTAACACACCATGCTTTTCCGAAGGTCCAACAGGGACCAATAAGAAGGAAGAAAAATCGATGTATAATGACGTAAAGGTTCTGGATATTCATGGCCATGTTTCTGCTCCCATGCACGGCACCCCGATGCTGGGCATCATGCTTGCTTCAAACACACCGTTGAGCATTGATCCGCGTAAGGCTATCGACCCGCGATTGAACCTGACCGAAGAAGCATGGGCGGAATCAGTAGGTAAGCATGTGGACTTGCTTGATGCCTACAGTATCGATGCCCAATTAATTGGCCCGCGCCCGTTCTTGATGCTGGGATGGATGAACCATCATTTGCTGCCTCAATGGACTCGCTATGTAAACAACATGATCTCGAAGCAGGTTTCGATGGCCCCGACCCGATTTGTGGGTGCGGCGCAACTTCCTCAGAATGCCGATGCGGACGATCTTTCGCACTGCCTCCCCGAACTTGAGCGTTGTGTGAACGAGCTTGATTTCAAGGCTGTCTATCTCAGCCCTGATCCTACAGGAGACCGGCGATCACCCGGGATGGACAAACCATATTGGTTCCCGGTTTACAAGAAGTGTGAAGAGTTGGGCATCCCGATTGTGGTGCACGGAACCAATTGCATGGATTCGCGCATCGACATCATCCCGCACAACTACCAGATCGGCTTTGTCTGGGAACAGTATCTTGCGACCCAATTGCTGAGCCATGGCGATGTTTTTGAACGCTTTCCCGGACTGAAGGTATTGATCTGCCATTGCGGCGGCGCGCTTGATCGATTTATAAAGACCGATTACCATCTTGCGCAGAAGGATCTTTCGAAGAACCTGTTTTTCGACACCAATGCTCCTGAGTTGAATTTTCTTGAAGCTGCTATCAAGCAACGAACGCCGGCGCGTGTTTGCTTCGGTACGGAAGCGCCTGGATCTGGGGCCTCTGTCAGGCCGGAAACCGGTCGCCCTGGGGATGACCTAGTTCCTGTTATCGGTGGGTTTGATTTTCTTACGGAAGAAGAGAAAATCGGCATTTTCAATAAGAACCCTGCGCATGTCTGCCCGGGCCTTGGAAAGCTGGGCTGTTGATTGATATGCACCTTTCCAAATCGGGTGAGTTGGATGATCGTCTAGTGGATCGCGCTAGTGCGCTTTCCACGGCGACTATTCACGAGGTAAGCGGGCGCAGAGGAGCCCTGCCAGCGAAGATTCGCGCCCTTGACAAGGGGATGCATTTCGCTGGTCGGGCTCTTCCGGTCCGCTGTCCGCGAGGGGACAATCTGTGGATTCACTACGCCCTTGATGCGGCTGAGCCCGGAGATGTACTTGTGGTGGACGCTGGCGACGGTGGCGAATTTGGTTACTGGGGCGAGATTATGGCGAGCATGGCAATAGCTCGCAAGCTTGCTGGCTTGGTCATTTCAGGGGGAGTTCGAGACAGTTTGAGGCTGATCGACTTGGGCTTCCCTACCTTCTCAAGTTACGTGTCAATTCTAGGAACTGGCAAGGATACCACGCTCGATGGGGCCGTGGGTGAACCCGTAAGAATTGGCGAGATCGTGATTAGACGAGGTGATCTGGTGATTGGTGACGCGGATGGAGTCGTTTCTTTTCCGGCGGCGCAGGCTGCTGAATTGATTGCCGCTTCGGAGGAGCGCGACGCGAAAGAATTGGATATCATTGAGCGGCTTAAAAATGGCGCAAGTACGATGGATGTCTATAATTTTGATTGAACGTCGGGACGATGAAAATGATATTTTTCAACGGCGTTAATTATATCTGAGGCGCAGGAGAGTACTGATGGCTAAAATAATTCTTGGTATTGGCACTTCGCATAGCCCGTTGTTAACTATACCGGGAAGCGAATGGCACAACCGCGCCAGTGCGGACAAACAAAACCCCAACTTGACGTTGGCGGACGGTCGCTCGCTTTCCTATGACGAACTGGTGGCGGAGCGGGGCGAAAAGTACGCAGACGTGGCGACTCCGAAAAAATTCGAGGAACTTTCGGATGCCTGTCAGGCCGAACTCGATAACCTCAAGCAAGTGATAGCGAATGCCAGTCCGGATGTCGTCGTTATTGTCGGTGACGATCAGGACGAACTCTACACTCCCGGAAACACACCGTCGGTCGGTGTCTTCTGGGGAGATACAGTCGTCATGCACAATCATAACGTCGAGCAGTTCCCTGACTGGATGAAGTCCATGGCGCAAGGATATGCCATGGATGCCCAACACAAGTTTCCTGGGCACCCGAAACTGGCTTTGGAGATTATAAATGGCTTGATGGACCGGGATGTTGACATTGCCGTGTGCAAGGATGTTCCTGACCCTGAAAAGGCGGGATTTGGCCATGCTTTCGGCTTTCCTGTCAAGCGCCTGTTCGGCGGACGAGAGATTCCAATCATTCCCATAATGCTGAACACCTACTTTCCCCCAAATGTCCCTACCGCCCGGCGCTGTTTCGATGTCGGCCAGCAACTTCGGGACACAATTGAGGAAAGTGACAGCGATCTGCGAGTGGCAGTATTGGCTTCGGGAGGACTAAGTCATTTTGTGGTCGAGGAGGAACTCGATCGGCAGGTGTTGGCCGGGCTGGGCGATCCGGATGGTGAGGCGCTGCGCGCCATCCCGCGCGAGGCGTTGCTTGAAGGCTCTTCAGAGATCTTGAACTGGGTTCTTACGGCTGGAGCGGTCTCGCACCTAAAATTACAGTCTGCGAATTACTTCCCTGTTCGGCGTACGCCTGCCGGATCAGGTGTCGGAATGGGCTTTGCAGTGTGGAGTTAGGCCGATGTCTAGAAAAAGCATAGAAGTCGCGGGCTTCAGTCATGGCGGATTACCTATACCTGCCGCCTCGCGCATCGGTCCGCTTCTCGTGACCGGCGGGATTCACGGCTTGGATCTTGAGGCTGGCGAGCATGGTGATGCCGAAGATCAGACCAAGCGAATGTTCGCGAATCTGCGGAATATCCTCGAAGCCGGTGGGGCTGGATTTGATGCGGTGGTCAGGATGACTATATATGTGAAATCTCCCGACGCACGGCAGGCAATCAATGCTGAATGGCTTAAGGCATTTCCCGATGAAAAATCGCGACCAGCGCGCCACACGCTTACTTACGAGTATCTGCCTGGACCAATGATAGTTCAGTGTGATGCCCTTGCCTATTTGGAGGTATCTAATCTGTGACTGGTTCTATTGCCTCGCGATTGGGAGTACTCGACACACCGACATTGTCCGATGCGTTGGATAAATTGGGAATGTCAGGGGCGGTATTCGGAATCAAGCCGATGACAGTTATGCAGACTGTTGTGGGGAAAGTGGTGACGGTCAAGCTGGGGGCACCAATGGATGGTTTGCCTAAGCGCCATTTGGGTGCGGGGGCGATAATGGCGGCCAGCGCAGGTGACGTTATCGTTGTCGAGCATCGGGGTAGAACCGACGTGTCGGGATGGGGTGGGCTTCTTTCGCGAGGAGCGCTCATGAAGAAGGTGTCCGGCGTTCTGATCGACGGGGCTTTTCGCGATATTGACGAGGCGAGAGAACTCGGGTTGCCGGTCTATGCACGTGCTGCCGTTCCGATCACGGCCAGAGGCCGGGTTGCCGAGCACGATTTCAATTCGCCGATCACCTTTTCCGGTGTAGCCGTAGCTCCGGGGGATTACGTCATCGCCGATGGAAGCGGGATCGTATTCATCAAACAGGATGTCGCAGAGCGAGTTCTTGAAGCAGCGGAAGATATCTTTGCGCGCGAACAGATCATGGCAGAAGCAATTGAGGCAGGAACTCCGATCGGAGACGTCCTGGGTGCCAACTACGAAGATATGTTAAAGGGAAAATGAGTTCACATGAAAAATGCAGATCTAGCTGCCAAGCTTTTGAATGCAGGGACAACTGCGCTCTCAGATGCTTTGGACCGGTTAGGTATTGATGGCCAAGCCTTGGGCATCTTGCCGATTGTCCGTTCGATGAAATTCGCGGGGCCTGCCTTCACGATCCGGATGGCACCTGTCGGAACCAAGGGCGGATCGGTCGGTGATTATATAGACGACGTGAAGCCCGGAGAAGTCGTCGTGATAGATAACGATGGCCGAATGGATGCCACGGTCTGGGGAGACATCCTGACCTGGGTGGCGAGCGAGCGGAAAATTGCGGGAACCGTGATTGACGGGGTGTGTCGAGATTCGGACCGATGCGTCGAACTCGACTATCCGGTTTTTGCGCGGGGCACCACCATGCGCACGGGCAAGGATCGCGTTACTGCTGACGCCTATAATGTGACAGTGCAGATTGCACGGGTCCGAATTGATCCGGGCGATTGGCTTGTTGGAGATGCTGACGGCGTGGTCTCTATTCCAGCCGACAGAATCGAAGATGTCCTGCATCTCGCCGAGGAGATAGAGGCCGCGGAAGAAGCAATTCGAGGCATGGTCGCGCAGGGAATGCGGTTGGACCTTGCGCGCGAAGCTCTTGGCTATCATGCGCTTCAGACAAAGCAAGAAAACTGAAGAAAGTTGTCTAATATTATTATAAAAATATAATGGGAGGAATTAATGGAAAGTATCGTAAAATATGCCATTCTGCTGACGGGCGTGGCCGCAAATGTATCGCCAGCGTTTGCACAAAGTGCTGCGGAGGAGCCTGCCAATCGAGCGGAAAATGATAGCGGTATGATCATTGTTACTGCGCGAAAGCAGAACGAAACCGCTATCGAAGTGCCGGCCAGTATCACCATTCTTGATGCCGGTGCTCTAGGGACGAAAAATATAACCAGGGCGAATGAGCTTACCGGGATTGTGCCGGGGCTGGTGCAGACGAACGGTAACGGAAGCCTGCCTGCCACAACTTTCCGTGGACTGGGGACAAATTCGTCAGTTCCCAGTGCAGAAGCTTCGGTCGCCTATTTTGTCGATGGTGTCTACTTTGGTCACCTACGCGACTACACGTCGCCAGTATATGACCTTAGCCATATTGAATTTATCAAGGGCACGCAATCAACTCTGTTGGGCAAGAATACCAGTGTAGGTGCCATAAGTGTGCAAACCAATCGCCCATCACGTTCTCTGGAAGGCGGGATTAACTATACCCATAGTTTCGAACTCAACGGCAATCGGTTGGAAGGGTTTCTGAATGTCCCTGTAACCGAAACGCTCCAAGTCCGTGCTGCTTTTCTCGCAAATGACGAAGAAGGAATGGTGCGCAACCTCTTCCGGGATCGGCGGGAACCAGATTTACGTGACCTTTCAGTAAGGTTGAGTGTCGGCTGGCAACCTACCGACACGATCGACATCCTGGTGCGTTATCAGCATGATGACCGCGACCAGCTCGGCTTTCAGTGGGAACTGCTGCAGGACCCGGCAGGCATAGTTTCTGCTTGGGCAGCCTCCTTCGGGCAGGTTATCAACACCGTTCCAGACAGACGTAACAATTCCGGTTCGGCCGCATTGGGCGTGCCAATCTCTGGCCCGGAGCAGTTCGAAAAGCAAAACACAGATCGCGTTCATATGATTGCGGAGGTCGAGCTTGGCGACCACACGCTTACTTCACAAACTGCCTATCACGATTGGCGAAATCCGCGTTATACCGAACTCGACGGGATTGGGGCTTTTCTTTTCGGCATCGAAGAGGATGAGCACAACAAAGCATTCACCCAGGAAGTGCGGATCAATTCACCATTGGGGGGTAGGTTCGAGTATCTTGCCGGGCTATTCTACTACTGGAATAAATGGGGCAATAATCCTAGGACCGGTGGGCCAATCTCAAACACAGTGGGCTTTCCCATCACAGGTATTGCCGATACCACTCTCACGCAAAGGACAGAGGCGTTCTCGGCATTTGCTTCGGGCAGTTATGAGGTTGTCGATAATTTCTTTGTAGACCTTGGTGGAAGATTTACGCGCGAAGAAAAAAGTGGTTCAATGTCAAGGATTTCAACTGGAACCATCGCCTTCTTGAGTTTGCCTAGTGTTCCTTTAACCGCCTTTGAACCTTTGAGTGTTAATGCATTCGATTATAGCGCCGGTCTACGTTACAATCCGACGCCTGATCTTCTGCTGTACGGCACGTATTCGCGAGGCAGTAAGAGCGGTGGCTACCAGGATGGGGCAGCCCTTCCCGAACTGGCTCCTTACGATCCGGAAGAAGCCATCAGCATGGAAGTCGGCGCGAAGCTGACAATTGATAGAGGTTATGTGGCCCTTGCGTTGTTTAATACCGACGTCAATGACTTCCAGAACAACTTTACCGCATCGGTAAATGGTGTAAGTCGCAGCTTGATTGGCAATGCGGACATCCGTTCGCGCGGGTTCGAGGCTAGTGGTTCGATTGGTCTGGCACCAGGCTTGCGCGTTGATGGCAGCCTGGTCTATGCTAAAGGTGAATTCCGGGAAGACTTTCCGGTTGACGGTTCGGTCGCTCTCAAGGGGCAGCCCCTGTCGCGAAATCCGGAATGGTCGGGTCAGCTTAACATAAATTATGAAGGCGACATATCCGACAGCATCGAATTCTTTAGTTCGGCGACCTTCGATTTTGCCAGCGAAGCCATTCTACAATCGCTGGTTACTCAGGCCAATGCACCACGGATGGACGCCTATCAGACTATCAATGCCAGTATTGGCTTGCGATTCGTTAATGGGTTGGAAGTATCTGTTATTGGCACCAATCTAACAGATGATGATTATGTGACTTTCGCAACCGGGGTCAGTGCCTCGGGCGGAGCATATGTCGGTTCTCTCAATCGCGGAAGAGTTATCGCCATGCAGGTGGGGTACAGTTTCTGAAGCACTGTACGGCTGGGCGAAAAATTTCGCCCAGCCGTCCGACTTTTTGGCTATGATCGAATGAATCGGGCATGCAATTCCTCTTTGGTTCTCAGTGTGGCTCCCTCGGACTTGAGCGCCTTCTGCGTTTTTTAAGGTTCAAGTAAACCCCATCGGCAAAAAAGATAGATACAGATGACTGAACTGATTTCCGCCGTACAGGTATTTAAGTTGCACCTGGAGGCTGATGGAATAATCTCGATTTATTTGCGTTCACTGGATGGCAGTGCTCTGCCGCCTGCCGAACCAGGCGGACATATTGACGTGTTCTTGCCGAACGGCTTGTCCCGCAGTTATTCGCTGTCCAACACGCCAGAGGATATCGGTGTCTATCGCCTGACTGTGGCACGAGACCTTCGCAGCCGGGGTGGTTCGATTTATCTGCATGATGCAGTCAAGCTTGGCGACACGTTGGATATTAGTGCGCAGCACAACAATTTCGTCCTTGTAGAAGATGCGCCGCTCTCGGTCTTCATTGCAGGTGGAATCGGGGTAACTCCGTTCATTCCGATGATGGCTCGATTGAACGAATTGGGGCGGCCATGGGTGCTCCATTACAGTGCGCGAACGCGCCAGCGCGCGGCACTGCTCAACGACATTCTCCAGCTTGAAGAAAGCGGAATTGGGGAGGTTCGGCTCAATTTCGATGAAGAACCCGGCGGTAAGATGCTTGATCTCACCTCAATCGTAGCAACTCTGCCTAACAATGCGCACGTTTATTGTTGTGGGCCCGAACCTATGCTGAACTCATTCCGATTAGCAGCAGATCTTGCAGGCGTTGCTGACGAACGAGTCCATTTTGAGTACTTCCAAGGAAATATCGACAAGGCCGAGGCAGGAGGTTTCACGGTGATTTGTCGGAAGAGCGATGTCGCGGTCCAGGTCAAACCAGGCCAGACGATCTTGAAAGCACTGGAAACCGCCGGGATTGATGTTCCTTTCTCTTGCGAACAGGGGATTTGCGGGGCTTGCGAAACAGCGGTCCTCGAAGGCGAGCCGGATCATCGCGACCTCATACTGAGCCATCAAGAACAAAAAGAGAGCAAAAAGATGTTTATTTGCTGCTCGGGCTCAAAAAGTGACCGTCTAGTACTCGATTGTTAAAGCCTGATTCATAATTATCCATCATAATCTCATGGCCTTGCGGCGTGCCGTGCTAAGAATTGGATCGAGGCAATGAACAGCCATTCTGTAGCCGATGCGATATTGGGGTCGAAGTCTTTGGTGAACTGCCCCGGGTTTGTCGGAGGCGATGTGGATTGGAGCGGTTTTCGATCGTTCTGAATCGATCGGGGATTCTTTCTGGGGGGTGATTTCTGGTTCAGAATCCTTACTGGTGAAGGAGGCCGGCATGGATGGCGCTTTCAATGGATTTGCGGGCGCGGGTTTTGTCGGCGATTGACGGCGGGATGAACTGTCGGGCGGCAGCGGCGCGGTTTGCTGTTGCGCCATCGATGACTGTCCGCTGGCAGGCATGGCGACGTGCAACGGGCAACTTTGCCTGCAAGCCAGTAAGCGTGGTCTGCCGGCCGCAGGTCAGGCGGCTTCGGCGATGGGTTGATCGATTGGCGGCTGCCATTTCCAGGGCATGAGCTCATCCCATCGCGAGGCGGGCCAGTCGGCGGCGATTTTGGTGATGACATCGGCGATATAGGCTTGCGGTTCGAGCCCGTTCATTTTGGCGGTCTCGATGACGGAATAGATCGCGGCGGCGCGCTCACCGCCTGCCTGGGAGCCTGCGAACAGCCAGTTTTTCCTGCCAATGGCTACGGGGCGGATTGCGCGCTCTGCGATGTTGTTGTCCATCTCGAGCTGTCCGTCATCGAGGAAGCGGGTGAACGCTATCCATCGCTTGGCGGCGTAGCGAACGGCTTTGGCCATGGGCGATTTTGGCGAGAGCTTTCTGAGGGCGTCGTCAAGCGCAGCGCGAAGCGCCGTTACCAGCGGTCTTGACGGCTCCTGTCGGATACTTCGTCGGATCTCGGCGGACTGGCCGCGAATCTCGGCTTCGATCGCGTAGAGCTGGCCAATCCGCTCGAGCAGGTCGGTGGTGAGTGCTGTCGGTTGCTGCTTGTGGCGTTCGAATATCTCGCGCCGGAAGTGGGCCCAGCAGGCAACCTCCGATATCCGTCCATCGGTGTAGTGGATTTGTAACGGTTTCGTGCCGGTCACCTGAGCGATTAGAGCTCGCTGTCAACGACACTGTAAAAATCCCCGGAAGTGGCAAAGTAAAATTCCCCACTTTGCGGCTCGGGTTTTCAGGTGGTTTGTGCGGCGCCTCCATTTTTGGGTGGGCGTCCGCAGCGTCGCGGCTCGACGGGCGCGGGTGGCGTAATCAAGGCGTTGGACCTGATGTGCTCGGGCAGCAGATCGGCATGCCGGCGCAGGCGGTAACTTGATCCGTCGATCTGGATGACGATGGCATGATGCAGCAGCCGGTCGAGCAGCGCGGTTGCGACCACGGGGCTGCCGAAGATGTCGCCCCATTCCGCAAAGCCGCGGTTCGAGGTGAGGATCATCGCCCCCTTTTCGTAGCGCGCATTGACCAGCTGGAAGAACAGATTGCCGCCGCCAAGTATAACCGGGAGATAGCCGATCTCATCGACGATCAGAAGCGATGGTCGGCAGTAGAACCGGAGCCGCTCGCGCAAGGTGCCTTCGCGCTCTGCTTTCGCCAGAGCGCCGATCAGGTCGGCAAGTGTAATGAACGATACGCTCTGGGACTGTCAGGAGTTTTGTGCGCGAGGTCATATAGATGGAAATGGAAAGGACCCATCATATGGCTATCGACAAGGAAGTTTTGGATCAGTTGCTGGCGGGACGTGATCCCCAGGAGTTATTTGCCAATGACGGTTTGATCGAT
>Ga0209347_1003840_pt1 | contig 16708 bp, 18 predicted proteins | sample AutmiccommuBRH23_FD_187382 | JGI IMG/M metagenome (GOLD analysis project Ga0209347, IMG submission 187382) | Deep subsurface microbial communities from Mt. Terri, Switzerland - Autotrophic microbial communities BRH/23 (SPAdes) (version 2) | ecosystem: Environmental > Aquatic > Deep subsurface >...
TTGGCCACGATGGTCTATGAGCGGCTCATCGGGAAGATCGAGAGCGGCCTGCGCGTCTACACGGGCAAATCGTTTCTGCACACGGAGCCGCACCACGACGATGTCATGCTGGGCTACTTTGCGCAGATCGTCCGCCATTTCCGCCGGGCGGACAACGTCCACTACTTCATGACGCTCACCAGCGGTTTCACCTCCGTGACCAATCAGTTCATGCGGGCCCAGATGGCCGGCCTGCGGCGATTCCTCGGTACGCCCACGTTTGCGGCCCTCTGGGAGCAGAACTACTTCGCTCGCAGCGGGGTGGACCGCAACCGCGACGTGTGGCAGTACCTCGACGGCGTGGCCGCCCATGACGAGGACGACAAGGCCGAGGGATGCGCCCGTCGCATGTTGCGCAACCTGGTCGAACTGCTCGATGTGAACTCCCTGCTGGACGTGGACCGTTGTGTCGCCGAGTTGGAGGAGTATTTCGCCACCGCCTATCCCGGCAAGAAGGACCCCGAGCGAATCCAGCGGCTCAAGGGCATGTCCCGCGAGTGGGAAGCCGAATGCGTCTGGGGCTACTATGGATGGCAGTGCGAGAACGTCCGGCACCTTCGCCTGAGCTTTTACACGGGCGACATCTTCACCAAGGAGCCCACGATGGCGCAGGACGTTCCGCCCATCGTGGCGGAGTTGAATCAGGTCAACCCCGACGTCATCTCGGTGGCCTTCGATCCGGAGGCCAGCGGGCCGGACACGCACTACAAGGTGATGCAGGCGCTGGCCGAGGCGATCCGGGTCCATCTCAAGACCACGCCGAAGGGCGACGTGAAGATCTGGGGCTATCGCAACGTGTGGTTCCGGTTCGATCCGTCCGAGGCCAACGTCTTCGTGCCCGTGAGCCTGGCGACGTTCTCGGTCATGCACAGCGCGTTCATGGACTCCTTCATCACGCAGAAGGACGCCTCGTTCCCGAGCCATGAATACGACGGCCCGTTCTCGCAACTGGCCCAGCGGATCCAGGTGGAGCAGTACCAGAAGATCAAGACCTGCCTGGGGCGAGAATGGTTCTACAACCACCCGAACGCCCTGATCCGCGCCACCCGCGGTTTCGTCTTCCTGCGGGAGATGATGCCCGAGGAGTTCCTCAGCTCCTGCCGCGAGCTGAGAAAATCGGTCGAAGACCGATGAGAACCTATCTCTCGCAGCCGGTCTTCTGTCAGACGGAATCCGTGCGTGGAGGTGGATGTCATGCAGAGCCTTCCTGGGACCGGACAAAGGTTGTCTACACCGAGCGTTATGGGTGTATGGGGAGGATTCTCACTCTGTGAGTTGATTCGTCGAAGCTGATCAGTGCACCTTGCTGGAGGTCCTCGTGATGTTCGCGCAGAATCGTGATTACGGCTGTGGTCATCGATATCGGGTCAACATCCTGTGTGCGTACCTGCAGAACGCTGGGGGCATCCGCACCGGTTGCTGCGAGAATTGCGCCAAAATCCAAATCGTGCGTAAATACGATCATCCCATGGCTTGCTGCAAAGTCCATGATGGTCTTGTCGGGATCGTGAGGATCGCCCACCTGAGACCAGTGAGTGGCCTCGAAACCCGCATCCTTTAGAATGGGGGCCCAATCGGGCGACAGATTCATGTCGATCAGGATCTTCATACGGAGGACTTGAGAGGGATCTCGATTTCCTCGACACGCCAAGCAGCATAGGCCAGCGCCTCATCGATATCTTGCGATTCCAGGTAAGGATATCGCTGCAGAATGTGTTCCTTTGAGTGGCCCGAGGCAAGCATCCCCACAATCATGCCGACCGTCACACGCATCCCACGTATACACGGTTTGCCTCCCATGACGTTTGGGTCGAACGTGATTCTAGTCAACTTCGTCATCTCATCTCCTGTCGTATTCCACCACGCTGCCCTGTCATGTTAGCATCCCTGCGGGGAAAAGGCAAGGACTGGTCCGGCCGACTACGCTCCTGCTTGGGCGAAAGGAGGCAGAGTGCAGACATGAGAATCGCCCGCTCAATGATCCATTCTGCCATCAAAGCGAAGCACCGCCATGATGGGGAAATGGTCCGAGGGGTAGCAGTTGTCCTTGCAGTCGCGGAGGATCTCGGTGCGAAGAACCTTAGTTCCCGGCTGGGCGAGGATGTAATCGATCTTGGCGCCGTTGCTGCTGCCTTTGAAGCCGTTGAAGGTCCCGACCTCTTTGACGTCCGGATGCAGCACGCGGAACGTGTCCAACAGCGGGACGGGGTTCTTCGACAGGCCGTTGGTTGCAGCGTTCAACTCTCTCTGGCCCTTGAGGTAGAGCACGACGGAGTTGTCTTCGCCTGCGTTGAAGTCGCCCGTGACGAGGATCGGGTCCGGGTGCTTGCGGTTGCCGATGCGCTGGGCGAGCAGGATCGCGCTTTTGTCCCGCGAGAACTGCGAGACGTGGTCGAGGTGCGTGTTGAACAGGTAGAACGCCTTGCCCGAGTCCTTCGCGATGAACCGGCCCCAGGTGCAGATTCGCGTGCAGGCGTTGCCCCAGGTGATCGAGCCGGGCGTCTCGGGCGTGTCGGAGAGCCAGAACGTGCCGCTGTCGTTCACGTCCAGACGGTCCTTGCGGTAGAGGATGGCGGAGTATTCGCCCTTGGTTTCGCCGTCGCGGCCGCAACCGATCTCGGCGTATTGCGGCAATGCCGCCCGCATGTCGTCGATTTGGAACCGCAAGGCCTCCTGGAGCCCGACGATGTCGGGGTTGTGCCGCCGCAGGATGTCGCACGCCATCTCCTTGCGGTTGGCCCAGTTGTTCTGGCCGTCGTTGGCCGTGCCGTAGCGGATGTTGAAAGTCATGACAACCAGGTTCGGGTCCGAAACGGCTTGGCCGGCGGTCGCCGAGGCGCGAACTTGAAAGCCCAGGATCAACATCAGAGCAAGGGCCGGGACCACCTTGGCCATGTTGTTCACGAACGATGGTACTGCCTGGAAGAAGCGGTTGCGTTGCACGGTGTCCTCCTTCGATTGCTGGTTTATACTTCGAGAGTGGCTTTCTTCTGCTCGTCCGAGAGCGACTCGTTCAACGAGCCGGAGCGAAAGCCCTGCAAGTCCATGGTGATGAATTGGAAACCGAGCCCTTTGAGTTTCTGGACCACCTTCGAGCGGACCGGCTCGGCCGCGAGCTTGGGCACGTCCTGCGGGCGGACCTCGATGCGGGCGATGGTGTTGTGATGGCGGACGCGGAACTCGACAAAGCCGAGCGACCGCAGGATGTTCTCGGCCTCATCTACCTGCTTGAGCCGCTGTTCCGTCACCTCCAGGCCGTAGGGGATTCGCGACGCCAGGCACGGCGAGGCCGGCTGATTCGCGGTCGGCAGGCCCGCCTCCCGGCTCAGTTCGCGGATTTCATCCTTCGTCAGTCCTGCCTCAGCCAGCGGCGAGCGGATGCCGTAGACCTTGATCGCCTTGTTGCCGGGCCGGAAGTCGTCCAGATCGTCGTAATTCGTCCCGAAGACCACATGGGCGAAGCCCCGCTGCTTCGCGATGTCGAGCAGGGTCTGGCACAGGTGAGACTTGCAGTGGAAGCATCGGTCGGCATTGTTGGCCTTGAAGTGCGGGTCGTCCAACTCGCCCGACTCGACGACCATCAATTCGGCCCCGATCTCTTTGGCGGTCTGGCGGGCCTTTTCATACATATTGCCGGGCTCGGACGGACCGAGGCTGATGCAGGCCAGGACGTTCTCTCGTCCCAGCGTATCGACGGCCGCCTTGAGCAGATAGCTGCTGTCCACGCCGCCGGAATAGGCGACGACCACCCGGCCAAGGTTTTTCAGGATCGTTTGAAGCGATTCGTGCTTGTCTTTGAGATTCATACGCCCCTTTACGTCGCGGCCTCCGCAATTGCTCGATTCAAAAGCTCCTGCAATCCAAGTTTCTTCGCCTCGGCGCCCAGGCAACCGTGGTTCCCTATCTCACTCATCGCGCGAACTTCCATAGACCCGATCGAAGAGCTCCTGGCCAAGATGCTGATGTGCCCAAAGCCACCACAACTCCTGCTCCGTGGCGTTCGGATGGCGCATCCTCAATCCGGCCATCGCGATGTGCCTGCCCATCTCGCACGCACCGAAGACAAGTTCCAGCCTACGGCCGATCGGCATCTTTCGGATCATTTCATAGTGTATCCGCTGCACCTCCGGCGGCGTGTCCTTCATCGCCTTATATTTCGGCTGACGTTTGGCCATACCCCCCAGAATACCGCAAAACGGGCCCGTGGGGTAGTCAGAATCGTGTGGTTGAGGCGTTCGTGTCTGTGAAGATTTGCGGGCAGCGGAATCCGCGGATGGCCCTGATAGTCCGACGTAGGGGCAACCCCCTGTGGTTGCCCTCTTTGCTTGTTCTTCATTGTGCGGGTTCGAGGGCACATTCAGAGGGCAGGCACGGGGGGGTTGCCCCTACGAAGATCAACGGTTGCGGGCGTCTGTTCAGGCCGAGGTTTCCTCGAAGGCCCGATCCAGAAGCCTGCCCAGCTCGAGTCTCTTCGCCCAGTCTTCGAGGTATCCCAGGTCCAGGGTCTCGCCTTGGACGAGCAGGACGCCCTGGATGTCGTCCCACTGATGCTCGGAGGTCGCGTCCGGCTCGGTCAGCCGGCGGAGTTTCAGCAGGATCACGTCCTCGGGCGAGACGAAGCACAGGTCGCCCTCCTCAGACTCGCCCAGCCGGACCATCCGGCTGCGAAGTAGGATCTGCTGCTCGAACTCGCTGGGGCCCAGCACGAAAAAATCGATTTTGAAGGCGGTCGCGAAGTGAATGATGCTGAAACCGCTGCTGTAGGTGAGGGCCTGCTGCATCGCCTGCTCATCGACATAGAATTCATCCTTGAGCATTCGATAGAACCGGTCGGCCGCCGGGGCGAAGGGCAGCACGCCGATGTCGGCATCCCGCGTGAACCGCACCGTCCCGTACACGGAACTGGCGACGGACCCGCCGATGGCGTACGGGATGCCGATTGCGTCGAGCACGTCGGCAACGCGTTCGATCACTGCAATCTCCCGCGGCTCGCTCACTTCGGTTGCCCTCCATAGACGCTCTTGAACAGCTCCTCGCCGAGATGCTCGCGGGCCCAGATCTGCCGGAGATCCGCCTCGCTGGCGTCCGGGTTCCGTAGCCGGATCCCGGCCAGCGACAGTTCTTTGCCGGTCCCGTACGTGCCGAAGACGAGTTCCAGTTTCTCCCGGGCGGACATCCGACGATAGATCTCGCACTGCACGCGCTGCAGATCCTGCGGCATATCGTTCCTATCCGATTTCGGTCGCAACTCTGCCATACCCCCAGAATATCGGCCAATCCGCCCGTACGATACTAAGAATTGTCCCGATACTGGGCTTTCAGATTGACTCTATCTCACCACAGGAGGGGCTCCGCCCCGAACTCGCGGCGCTTGCTGTGCTGGGCCAAGGGCATGGAGTACACGTCCATTCGGATCGGGTGATCGGCTATCGCCCATCTCGGGCCAAACCGCCTGGCTGGGCACTCCCCAGGCCGCGGTTGTCTCCATTCTCTGTCGGTTGCCGTGCATGAAAGCACTTTGCACTTGGATTCCCTGGGCGAATCACGGTATATTTGCACGTCAGGAGACCGGCGTTTTTGTCGGGCAAAGATCTTATGGGAATGTGGGTTCAACCTGGCCCTTCTGTCCGCACAGATGCCGCGAAACAACTCCGCTATCCGCTATAACAGGGGCGCGAAAAGAAATTATCAACCACAATAAGGAATCGATCATGAGGTGTCAGGCAAGGCAGGCTTTGGTTTTCAGTCTCTACGCGATTTTCCTGGCTGCATTGACGGGATGCGTTGGGTCGGGCGAGATAGTCTATCGCCCTGTGGTTCGGCCGGATGTGACTTATGCCGCGGCCATAAGTGATCTCCAGAACGCCGCACGCTCGGGCAAAATATATGCGGCTACGGGAGCGTTTACTCCGGTGCGTTCCTTTTCTGACGTCATCGTCAATGAAGACGGGACTGTGAGGTGGGAATTCGACCCTGAGCCGCGCAAGCCCCGGGCGATCATCATGTCCCTATTGGCGTCGGAGTTGGATTTCACCGTCGACGATTGGGGGCCGGCATGGAAAATCACACTTCCGGATTTCATGATTGCAGGACCTCTGGCGGAATTGCAGAAAGTTGCAGATGACCTCTATTGCATCCAACAAAAGCTCAAGAACCTGGCGGAGACACAACAGAAGGAACTTGCTCTTTTCGAGCCGATCGCCGCGGAGTACCGATCACTGGCAGTCAAACCACAGATACCGGAAGAGCAGCGGAAATGCATTGTTCAAGCCAACGCCCTGTCTCAAGAGAAGCAGTACCTCGACGCTATTGCTCTGTATGAAAAAGCCATTGCTCTGGACCCTGCATCGTATCCCGCGGCCTACTTCAATCTGGCCCTTCTTTCGGCCCAGGAGAACGCCCGCCGTTTCGCCATTCACTACATGAAGCATTACCTCTTGCTGGTGCCGGATGCCCCGGACGCCCGCAGCGCCCAAGATAAGATCTACGAATGGGAACTGCTGATGCAGAAGTAGAATGGGATGAATCCATGAATGGCATGACGAAGATTGCCTTATGCACGACATGGCTGATCGCCCTCTCGCTCGGCGGGGCGAACGCCTTTGCGCAACCGAGTGTGCCCAATCCAACGTGCGCGTATTGCGGCACGCCTTTGCCCAACGGGGCCCACTCCTCCAGTTGCCCTTATTACCGGAGCAGCACGAAACCGGGCGGTCCCCGATCATCCAATCTCAGTTCCCGAGACATCAACACCATGGTTGCCGGCGCGCTGTTCGAAGGCCTCCTGACATCCATGTTCGCCGGTCCTGCAGCTAACGAGCAACAAGCCCGGGCCGCACGAGAGGAAGCCATCGCGCTGGCCAGGCAACAGGCCGAACAAAGGGCACAGCAGGCTGCCGCCCAGGCCAAGTACGAAAAGATGATGCAGTCCTACAAGCCATTGGACGGCGCCCAGGGGACCGCCTTCAAGACCCTGTCGAATTCAAATCTGGCTCTCAAGACGCTGGATGGCGATGCGGAGACCCTTGCGGCCGACGCCAGAAAGCCCTTCGACACCCCCTCGGATTCGATCAAGCCGATTCCGGAGACGACGGGCAATCCGACCCCGTTCTTTGGCGATACCATGCCCCAGGCAGAGCTTGCGTTGTTGGTCCAACCGGAAAACGATCCCAGGGTGGTTGACCTGAGGAACGCCGTCAGCTTCGTGGTTGCGAGCATCAAGATGGACGGCGAGAAACTGGCCGCTCGGACGAAACCCTATACGGACTCGAACGCCAAGGCGAAGACACAGTCGCCATACTGCAAGGACCTCGCGGCGAAACTGGACCGGCTGGTCAACCGGCGACAGCAGTTCCAGAAGACCATCGATCTCGCTCAGAACCAGGTGGATACCTGGCGTGAGGCCAATCGCAATGCCCTATGGAATGCGGCCCGGGACGGCTTGGCGGTTTGGACGGGAAAACTGCTCGACAAATTCATCAAGCGAGCTCAAGCGGCCGAACGTCTCCAGCGGATCTTCACGAAGAATGCCGCACAAATGGCGAGGGAGGGCATCAATGTATCGGAAGTAAAGGCCAAGATCGAGCGCTTGCGCATTTTCTCTTCCACGGGCCGGGTCATCGAGATGACGAAAGACATCAGCGACTGGCAGGCATTCATCAAGGACGGAGTCTCCAGCCTGGTGACACAACTGACCGCTTCGAACCGCGAGATCGAGGAAATGCTCGCAGACCCCAAGCTACAGAAGTACTTCGAGACCGAGACTCCCGAGCTGAAGGCGCTGCTCGACATCTCCGAGATCGCCGCCTCGAACAAGGTCTTCGGGAAATGGGTCGCGAGGAAGATGCCGATCGTTGCCGGCGTTGAATTCGCCATAAATGAACTCTACAACGCAACGGACTGGATCGTGAGCTTCAGGCAGATTACCGAGGCCAACAAGATCAACGGGCGTGTTCTGGAGGCAGCAAAGCAACTCCAACAGGAGATCGATGACACGTACGCGGCGATGAGCGAGTGTCCTTGAGAGAGCCCGGACCCATACTGCCCCCCCTCGATATATGTGGGAGTGTTATAGCCATTCCACGTGCCCGGAGGGCATTCGGATGGCGATCGGCAGATAGAAAGACAGCCGATGGTGGGACTTGAACCCACAACCCCGGCTTTACGAAAGCCGTGCTCTACCATTGAGCTACATCGGCGAAAGACAGTATTTTACCAGTCGCGGGCGGCTCTGTAAAGCGTTTCCACGACAGAAAATATGCTGGATTGGCGGGCAGTCACCGTGCGCACCCAGCGGTGAGCGGATGGTAGATTGGGGCGAGGACTACTGCTCGCCGAGGGCTTCTATGTCGGCGAGATCCTCTGTGGATAGGTTCAGAGAACCAAAGCCGAAATCATCAAGGGCACGGAGTATCCGTTTGGCGTTGTCGCCCGTCGCGTGAACGAACAGGTCGATGTCGCCCGTTACGCGCGGGGCCCCATGAAACGCCAGGGCATAGCCGCCAACGATGAGGTATTCAACCCCGTGCTTGTTGAACGATTCGAGCAACTCTTTGAAGTCGTTGCGGATGTCCATAAAAACTGCGCCTGAGTTCATCGACGGCCGCAAGGCGTTCCTCGGCCGGGCGGCTCAGCCAATACTCCAGGTTCTGTCTGATCTCCGAGTGGTTATCCATACGGCATTTTTGCACAATCTTCTGGATCATATCCGTATTGTACCATGAATGGGACGAATGTGCTCGTTGAATCGGCCCGGCGGGCGTATGAACAGCCCCTTGCCGGGAGGCTCAGTCGAACCACTCGTCGGCCGGGTCGAAGGGCGGGATGCACAGGTTGACGATGCGGAGCCGGCCGACCGCCCGGTGGCGGCATCCCGGCTTGATTAAGACCGTGCTGAACGGACGGACGGGGACGAGGTCGCCGTCGAGCTCCAGGTGCCCTTTGCCTTCGAGGACCAGGTAGATCTCCGTGTGAGCCTTGTGATAGTGGACTTTCGAGTCCTGCTCGATGTCCACGATGTGGACCGTGGCAGCGTCGTTCTCGGGCAGGGCGAAGGCCCGCTTCGCGAACCCGCAGGGGCATCGCATCGCCTCAAGATCATCGAAATGGGCAACGATGTAGTTGGCCATAGTGCTCCAATGCATATTATCGGTCGTGCGTTGTGTTGATTGCCTCGACGGCTTAAGGATGGATCATAGTGCATTTCGCGTCCGCGGGCCAACACTGTGCCGGCGTGTCTCGCAGATCGATTTCGGACGATGAGCCAGGGAAGCGGCGCATGCGATTCGGTGCCATGACAGGCGGGCCGGGTTATCGGTCCCAAATTGCCGTAAGTGGCTGTCAGAGCCCAATTTCGCTTGACAGAAGGGGGCCGAATCCGTTAAGCTGGATAAAATGACCGGAGGCTCGTTGAAAGGGATGCTAACGAAATGATTGTAAGACGTGCGTTTTCCGCCATCCTCGTCCGACGCGCAGCGTCGCTGTGGGCCCGTCGCGCAGCGGCGCTATGGATCAGTGGTCTGATTTTGATGTTGTCCGGCGCCTCGATGGCCCAGGTGGACAGTCGCCGAATCGATGAGGTCATCAAGAAGAGTGTCCTGACCCAGGAAGATTTCGAAATCATCGACGCGTTCGCCGCCGACGCGATCGGGCGCCTGGTCCGAACCGTCGATTTCACGGAAGTGGCGAAGACACGGGCCTCCATCGTCGGCCACCAAAACGCCCAAGCGCAGTACGCCCAGCGGTTCTCAGAAGCCTGTTTTCGCGAGATCGGCGAGGGCTTCGACTACGCCGCGAACGAGATCGGCGATCCCCAGCGGCGGTTCAAGGTCTTTGCCAACCTGCTGATTCTGGTCAACGAGTTGAACGACCCTCGCCTTGTGGATCTGGGCGTTCGCATGATCGGGCACGAGGCTGGCGCGGTCCGCTACTGGGCGGTTCGGGCGGCAACCAACCCCGATGCCTGGGAGAAGCTCAACCAGGATCAGGCGGCGGCCGCCGCGATGTCCCGCAAGATCATCGACGCCTGCAACAAGGTCGCCCAGACCAGCAGCGCCGAGGTCCTGAACCTGATGGCCCAGTTCGCCGGCCGCTACAACGCGGCGCCGGCCACCGAACTGCTCGGCCGCATCGCAGACGTTCGCATCCAACACTATGCGGACTGGAACGTGAAATACGAGCTTGTGGATACGGCCATTCTCAAGGCGCTGAGCAACAGGATTACCGCCGGCGGGACATCCAGCGAGCAACTCGCCCGGCAGTTCGCCCAGCTTTACTCCTACGCGATCCAGCGATACATCCGGGGGACGCAGGACAATGCTCTCACAGGGCTGTCGCGGAACTACCTTGCGACAGTGCTGATCGAGACCGAAGAACAGTGCCTCAGCAAACTCCTGGGCGGAACGCAGGCAGGCATCCGGCGGGCTCTGGAAGCGGGGGATCTGAACGCCATGCAAGCGGAGCACGACCGGCTCCTGGGCGGTTCGAATCAGCAAGGCGCCTTGCCCGGCAAGTTCAACTTCAGTTACGGCACCGGCGGCAATAGCCGTTCGGCGCCCCTGGTGTTGCCCGTCCCGCAGCAGGGCGGCGCCGTTGCGGAGACCCAACCGCCGGCACAGCCATGACAGTGTTGAAATCCCCGGATCGACCACAGACAAGTGTCGATTCGGGCGACGTCGAGGGGGATACCCGATGAGTGCTCGATCCATATTTCCGGTGTTGGCGCTGTTCCTTGCCGCGGGGTGCTCCGGTCCCAAACCCCAGTTCTACTGGTATTATCCCGGCAGGACGCTGGAAGAGGTCAAGGCCGACTACTCCGAGTGCGAGTGCAAGGCACAGGAGGAAGCGGCGAAGGCGGTTGAGGACGAGTATTTCGACCGCCTGCGTTCTCCCGTCGCTCTGGCCGGCGACAAGCCCTCGGCAAAGAAGAACAAGTCCGTCGATCCCGCGCTCCAGGCCAGGACGGACTGGGGTGAACTCTATAAGCAGAACGCCTTGGCCGGCTGCATGCAGAGTCGAGGCTACGTGAAACTCAGACCCGATCAGATTTCGCCGAATCTCAAAACCAAGGAGTTCCGTATGGGAGCCATCGCCGGGGAGTAACCATCCGGCGGCACGGCCCTTTCTGATTGGGAGATGCTCCGATCATCTTCTGCCGCCGCACGTCAGGGATTCATCCCCCTTGCGAGCAAAGGCATCGACGGAGCGTCATCCATGTGCGATAATGTGAGGAACTGGACTTCTGCAAAATGGACATTGGGCCTATATTCTTCAAGGAAATCTTATTCTTCGATTTCCTTGAAGAATCGATATAACTTCTTGTTTGTACGGTGGTTAAGATTTAGGAAGGAAGAATCGAGGAACAAGATTCTTCCTTCCTAAAGTAGGCCCAATGTCCATTTTGCAGAGGTCCAGTAAGGAACTCGGGTTTGGCAGGGTTTGAGTACATGCAGACAAAAGCAGGTTTGGACATCTCGCGCGAAGGCAACGTGGCCGTGGCTTCATTCCGAGGCCCGTGCATCAGCGACGTGGAAGAGATCACCAGCGCATCGGCTCAACTCAGGCTGTACATTCAGACCGATCCTCCGCGGCGGATCGTTTTCGACTTCCACGGCGTGAAGTTCTTCTCGTCACAGGTTCTCGGACTGCTGCTGGAGGCCCGTGCTCATTTGCGGCCCCATGACGGCGAGGTGGCGATTACCTCCCTGAGTCCGCAATTGCAGCGGGTTTTCAAAATCACCAACCTCGACAGGATCTTTCGCTTGTACCCGGATCTCGCCACCGCGATCCAGCCGGCGGCCTGGCCCACGCAATTGACGTAAACCTCTGTACAGCAGATCTTTACGTCACCGGCCCGTGGTCCTGGCATCAGGCTCTCGACGCCTTGGATCGTCGCACGGGGGCCTGATCGCGGCTCCCCTTGTTGTGGTCCTGCAGCAGCTTCATCGCTTTCTTGACGTCGGAAACCTTCAGGACTCCCGTCGTCCGCCCGCCTTCGGCGCCGGCCGTGCAGTAGGCGTAGGAGATGTTGACATGGCCTATGGCGAGTTTCTCGGCCACGACCGCCAGCGCCCCGGCCTTGTTGGCCAGATTCACGCACAGGACCTCGGTCTCGCTGTAGGGCATATTCAGGCGGGACAGCACCTCCCGGGCCTTCTCCGATTCCTCGAATACCACCCGCATGACGCCATGCTCGGCCGAATCCATCATCGTGATCGCTACAATATTGACCTTGATCTTCGCGAACTCCGCCAGTGCCTGAGCCAACACCCCCGGCTTATTGACCATGAACACGGAAAACTGCGATGCAATGTACATTCTGTCGCCTTTCGTACTTCCATCGTGTCGATCATGTGATCCAATCCCATATCGCCGACTCCGCCCCTTCTGCGAGCGGAGCGGCAACCCACTTTCGCAATCTATTATCCATCGAAGGACCGGCCGGTTCAATCGGAATCTGGACCGGCCGGGGTAATCCATACTCGTGAGCCGGGAGGATTTACTATCGAAACATCGCGTCGATCCTGGGATAATCCTGGGAAGAAATTTGTTGGAGGAGGGTTGACTCCGTGACACCGATCCGGTAGACTACGTATAGATAAGACTTCAAGCCCCTGGGTAGTCTCGCTTCCTCTCCCTCCGTTTGCTCAGGGGCTTCTTTTCTTCTTCCCCGCGGTGTCCGCCAAGCCCTTCGGTCCTGAGGTCGTCACCCGGCGTCATTGCCCCGTGCCGGTCGGTGTCAGTCCGTGCTGGTTTGTGCCGGCGCTTCCGCTTTATGCTCAACTCCTGCGCACCGCGGGCGGTTTTTCTGTAAGCCTGGCGCGCGATGCGAGTCTAATATGTCAGCCATGGTGGAGATACCCAAGGATCAGGACCTGGCGGTGGAGTTCCGCCGGGGAGACGATTCTGCGTTCGACAGGATCGTGGAGCGGCATTCGGCCGAGGTCGCGGCCCTGGCGAATCGTCTGCTCGGCTGGCCGGGGGACGTTGACGATATCGTGCAGGAGGTCTTTATGGCCGCCTTTCTCGGACTCCGGACGTTCCGCGGCGAGTGCCGCCTGCGGACCTGGCTCTTTACCATCACGGTGAACAAGTGCCGTAGCCTGCGGTTCCGCCGGCGATGGGTCTTGCCCCACGGGAGGGTTGAGGATCCCGAGGTGGTCGCCGGTCCCGACGTTGGCGGCGACAAAATCGCGATGGACCGGGAGACGTTTGCCCGAGTCCGCCGGGCGGTGCAGGCCCTGCCGCAGAAGTACCGCGAGGTCGTGGCCTTGAAGTACCTGCAGGGGCTTGAGACGGAGCAGGCGTGCGAGCTGCTCGGGATCACCGCCAACGCCATGCAGGTCCGGCTCAATCGGGCCCGGGCGAAGTTGAGAGACCAGTTGGGCGACCTGTTCGAGGACGCAAGATGAGCACAGAGAACATCGAAAGACTGCTTCAGAGAGCGGACGACGTTGCGGGTCGGCCCACGTTCGACCGCATCACCGCGTCCAGCGTCCGGCGGCGGATTCACCGCCGGCGGGTCGTCAGGACCGCCTTGCCTCTGACGGCGGCGGCAGTCTTGGCGGTGGGACTGCTGGTTGTCTGCATGCGAGCGGAAGGGCCGCAATCCGAGTCGCAGAGAATCGCCTCGCTGGAGGAACAAGTCAAGCAGTTGCAGGCCCGCACGGAGGCCGCCCTCAATCTGGTCCGGGACGTGGTGGCCCAGGAGCGGCAGCAGCAGCGGCTCGATGAACTGGAGGCCGAGCTGGCGAGCATCCGCGATCCGGCCGAGCGGATCCGGGAGCAGACCGACAAGGCCGCCCTGACGCTTCTCTACCAGGGAGATCGATTCTATCGCGAGTTGAACCAGCCCCAGTCGGCGATTGACGCCTATGAGCAGGTGATTCGCGTGTTCCCCAAGAGTCGCTGGGCCGACGAGGCCAGGCAGCGGCTCGCCAAGATCAAGACTAGTGGATCGAGGAATATCTAACGGATAGCGAAAGGAGAAACGAGATGCGAGCTTTGACGAAAGAGGTCATTTGTATCGTGGCGATTCTTGGCCTCGCCGCGATCGGGGCAGCAGGCGATGAGAAGCCGTCTTCGGATACCCGCGTCGTGAGTTGCCTGGTGAAAATCGCGGTCGATCCGGCCATCATGCCGCTGAACCCCGACACGGTGGAGAACCTGATCGCCAGCACCGGCGTGCTGGAGAAAGCCGCCCGTAGCGTCCTGGGGCTCGATGAGGAGGCCGCCTCCAACATTCGCCAGAGCATCAAGATCCAATGGCTGGCGAACAGCGTCTCAAGACGCGATTCGACGGAGTCCCCCCTGTCTGGGTTTGGATATGGGCAGATGGGCTCCGGTGGAGGCGGAGGCAGGGGTGCGGGCGCTGAACGCGGCAATGCCTCTGCGGCCGATGGCACGGTCATGGGTGGCGTGACCCGTACGGGAGGGGGTATGGGTGGAATGGGTGGCTATGGAGGTGGTGGAAGCGGGGGCGGTATGATGGGTATGGGCGGCGGCATGGGGATGGGCATCGAACCGGGGAGACTGTATGGAGGATGGGTTCCACCATCGTCGATGCAGGATGGGCCGGCCACTGTGGTCGTCCGGCTGCTCGTTGACCTGCCGGCCGACGTCAAGCCCGCGGCCCGGGAATTCGTCAGGGCTATGGTGAACAACCTGCATGACAGCCTTTGGGACTCATACCAGTGGCACTCCAGGGAGCTCGAAGACCATATCCGGATGGCGGAAGACCGCCAGCGGAGGGCGGGCGAGGAGTTGAATGAGGTGCTCGCCGGCGCCGATCTGAGCCTGATCCAGGCGGACGTCGGTGAACTCGCGGCCCGGCGGCGCGAGCTGCAGCGGGACATCCAGATCATCGAGATCGAGCAGGCGAGCCGGGACGCCAGGCGGCAGGCCATCGAGGAACAGATCCAGAGAACGCGGAAGGAGTTGGATCAGAGGCAGCACCAGGACGAGATTACAGGGGACTTGACCCGAATCGTGCAGACCAACGAGGAGTTGCTCGCCAACCTGGAGAAGCAGTTCCAGGCGGGGCGTCTGGCGGAGTCGGATGTCATCAAGGCTCGGGAGAACGTGATGAGGGCCCGCATCGAACTGGCCCGCCGGCGGGAGGAACTGGCCAAGTCGGTCGGTGGGGACCAGGTGGGCCGGCTCAGCGATGAGCTGAGCCAAATGGCTATCGACACCGCCGAGGGCAAAGCCCGACATCGGATGCTCTATGAGCAAGTCGATGCGACACAAACGCGGTTGGAGCAGGCGTCTCGATTCGACCCGAAGGCGGCGCAGATTCGCATGGCCCGAGAGGCCCTCAACGCCGCCGAGCGGCGGGTGGCCGAACTGCAACGGCGGAAGGCCGACCTGAATCCGCCGATGGTGACCGTGCTCGGAGCCAATTGAGCCATGGGAAGTCCCATCCCCGCAAGGTATCCCCGCTGCCCATCTCCCGGGGTTTCAGGGGCAGAGCCCATGGGAGCTTTCGAGGTCTGACAGCATACCGACACACAGCATCCGATGCGACCCCCTTCTCACACATCCCAGAGAAGAAAGGCATTGAATGGGGGACGGCATGGGGTACAATGCTCTCGTGCCGGCATTGCGGGCCGGACGCATTCGGAGTGCAACGTTGTCGAGGAGAAGTGCCATGGCCGTCCAGAAGAAAGCCGATTCCGCAGAACCGAACCTCAAGAGCACCAAGCAGGAACTGCTCGACGCCTACAACGAGATGCGTCAGCAACTGCAGGAGAGGGACAAGACCCAGTTGAAGCCCGAGCAGAAGGTCCAGGAGAAGAAGGAGGCCCAGATCCTTACGGCCGTGCAGGCGACGACGACCGAAGGGGTGCTCCAGAAGATTAATCAGCTCAAGCAGGAGATGGCCAGGACGCTGGCGGACCTCGGGGACAAGCTCGCGGCGGAGGTGGACAAGTACAACCAGGTCCAGGAGGCCATCGAGATCAAGGAAAAGGAGCTGGCGGAGGTCTTCGAGATCGACAAGGCCGCCGGGACGCTGGCCGCGCTCATCGAGGCCCAGCACCGCGAGAGAGAGCAGTTCGAGCAGGAGATGGCCGAGGAGAAGGAGCAACTGACCGGGGAGAACGAGTCGATCCGAGAGCAGTGGAAAAGCGAAAAGGCCGAGCGCGACGCCCAGGTCAAGGAGCAGGATGCCATCGAGGCCAAGCGCCGCCAGCGGCAACAGGAAGAATATAAGTACGTGTTCGAGCGGGAGCAGCAGTTGGCGCGGGACAAGTTCGAGGACGAGAAGGGCAAGATGCTGGCGGAGAAGGCCCAGATCGAGAAGGACATGAAGGCCCTGCGCGAGCAGACCGAGCGGGATCTCCAGGAGCGTGAGAAACGGATCGCCGAGCGGGAGAAGGAGTTCGCGTCCCTGCAAGCCCAGGTCCAGGAGTTCCCCAAGCGGCTTGATGCCGCGGTGGCTGGTGCCGTCAAGGAGACGACCGAGCGGATTCAACGCGAGGCCAGGTACCAGCAGGACCTCCTGCAGAAGGACTTCGAGGGCCAGAAGAATGTGCTGACATCCCGGATCCAGTCGCTCGAAAAAGCAGTCAAGGAACAGGCCGAGCAGCTTGGCAAGCTCTCCCAGCAACAGGAGGCGGCCTACCAGAAGATCCAGGACGTGGCGGTCAAGGCCAATCGAAGGCGCCTCGAA
>Ga0209347_1003841_pt1 | contig 16704 bp, 11 predicted proteins | sample AutmiccommuBRH23_FD_187382 | JGI IMG/M metagenome (GOLD analysis project Ga0209347, IMG submission 187382) | Deep subsurface microbial communities from Mt. Terri, Switzerland - Autotrophic microbial communities BRH/23 (SPAdes) (version 2) | ecosystem: Environmental > Aquatic > Deep subsurface >...
GATCTGTGCGGGTGCCGGCGCGGCAGGCAGAAAAGCGGACCGGATAGCCCGGCAGGGTGATATCGCCGAGTCCGGGATGGGCAAACGGGACCATGTAGTTGTTGGCCAGGGCCTGGGGATCGGTCTTGATTTCGCTCACATCCCGGACCGGGCAGAACATCAGCCCCTCGGCCAGGAAGGCGGCGATCCATTCGTCCCGGGTGCGGGTGGCGAACACGGCATCGACTTTTTCCAGCAGGGCCGCGCCGGGGATCGGCCGGCCGTGGGTATCGGTGAAAAGCGGGTCGTCGAGAAGATCCTCCATGCCGGTGACCCGGCAGAAGGGTTTCCAGTAGCGCTCCTCGGGATGATGGGTGCTGATGATCCACCGGCCGTCCCCGCACCGGAATCGGTTGCGCAGGGGCGAATGCTCCTTCCGGTCGGAGCGCGCGCAGGGATTGATGTTGAGCACGCTGTCGAGAACCAGGTTCGGATGCTGAAGCCAGAGGGCGGCGCCGTAGAGCGACACGTGAACCTCCTGGCCGATCCCCCGGCGCTCCCGGAACAGCAGAGCCGACAGGATGGCGTGGCTGGCCGCGATGGCCGTGGCCTGGTCGAGCACGCCAAGGTGCATCATCAGAGGCTCCGGCGCGCCGGTGGTGAACATCAGCCCGGAGACGGCCTGACCCAGCGGATCGAACGCCCCGAGATCGCTCATCGGCCCTTCCGGCCCGTATCCCGACACGTTGGCATGGATCATTCTCGGATTGAGCGTCTTCAGGCTTTCGTAATCGATCCCGAGCTTCTCCTTGGTCGATTTGCGGAGGTTGGTCAGAAAGACATCCGCCCCCCGAATCAGCCGGTTAAAGACCTCCCGCCCGGCCTCGGCCTTGATGTCGAGGCAGATCCCTTCCTTGTTCCGGTTCGACACCTCGTGCATGATGCTTTCCCCGTCCGGCCCGGACATGTCGAGGCCAGCCACCCGGGTCCAGTAGCGCTCCGGGTCCCCGGCCGCGGATTCGATCTTGATCACCTCGGCCCCCATATCGCCAAGAATGGCCGATGCCCCCGGCCCGGCGTGAAACACCCCGTATTCAACAATGGTAATCCCCTCCAGGGGCATGGGCAGACGGTTCTGCTCTGATTGCGGTTCGGTCATGATTTTCCTCTTAATTGATCGTCATCGGCTTAGATTGTTCTAATTTCGTGCACGTGCGTGTGCCATCGTATCGTATCGAAATCATCTAATTTAGATGGCTTCGTAAAAAGTCCAATATCTGCGTTGCGCTGCATCCCTCGTCATTTCACGTACGGCCAAGTACGCTGCATTCTTTGGGATTTGCGCGCCTTGATCTTGAACTTTTTACTTTGCCATCCTAAAATCGACTTTTTACGAGTTCATCAATTTTGCTTTTCATAATAAATCTGAACCTGGTCTTTTTCATATCCAAAACCAATCCCTTTGAAAACCTCAAATACCAGGGGAAGCGATCATTTTTTTGGTAAACGGCAATAGGGAAGGCGCAAGAGATATCTATGATCGAACAAAAGGCCGTCCCGCATTTATGGAACGGCCTTTTGTTTCGACCTGTTGGAAATTAAGCATCAAGGAATAAATCCGGGAAGCGGGCCGAGGCCCTCTGTCAACATATGAATCTCCTTCACATCTCCTTTACCGGCGCAGTCCCCGCACGGCATCGATGACCGCACCGGCGGCCCGGTCAATATCGTCGGCCGTGGTCATCCGGCCCGTGGAAAACCGCAAGGTCCCTTTCGCCCATTCTTCTTCGATCCCCATGGCCATCAGGACATGGGAGATTTCCACCGCATCCGCGTGGCAGGCCGCCCCCGCTGACGCCGCCACATCGAGCCCGATTTCTTCCAGGACGCGGTTGGCCTCCAGCCCCCGGAAACTGACACTCAGCGTGTTGGGGAGCCGTTCCTCGGGATGCCCGTTCAGCCGGATTTCGTCGAGGTTTTCGAAAAGGGCCGCGTGCAGCCGATCCCGGAGCGCTTTCATGTTCACCGCATCCCGGGCCAGGTTTCGGCCGGCAATCTCACAGGCTTTTCCGAGCCCGACGATTTCGATCACGTTTTCCGTCCCGGCCCGGCGTCCCCGCTCCTGTCCGGCCCCGTGGCAGAACGGTTCGAGTTCCAGGCCGGATTTGATGTAAAGGGCGCCCACTCCCTTGGGGGCATACACCTTGTGGCCGGCCACGCTGAGCAGGGACACCCCCAGCTTCGCCACGTCCGTTTCAATTTTTCCGACCGCCTGGGCCGCATCGGTATGAAAGGCAATACCGTTGCTTCGCGCAATTTCCGCAATCGCAGGGATCGGCTGGAGGGTGCCGACCTCATTGTTCGCCTGCATGATGGTGATCAGGAAAGTATCGGAGCGGACCGCGGTGGCGACGTCCGCCACTTTTACCCGGCCGTATTCGTCGACCGGGACATAGGTTACGGTGTACCCGTTTCGTTCCAGGAACCGGCAAACCTCCAGGATCGCGGGATGTTCGACGGTGGAGGTGACGATGTGCCGCCGGTCATTGCCGGCATTATAGGCAAGCCCCTTGATGGCATGGTTGTTCGATTCGGTCCCCCCGCTGGTGAAGACGATTTCCGAGGGGTGGCAATTGAGCAGGGCGGCCACCTGTTCCCGGGCGGTTTCCACGGCCCGGCGCGGCTGGGCCCCGTAGAGGTGCCCGCTCGACGGATTGCCGAATTCCGTCTCGATAAACGGCCGCATGGCCGCGATTACTTCCGGGTCAAGCGGGGTTGTGCCGTTGTAATCCAGGTAGATGGGACGCTTCATCGGTTTAGCCCTCGGTTGGGGTGGGTCTTTCGCCGGTATTTCCGATCGATATATTAAAGGATAATCACCACATCACCCGTAACACAGGATAATCAGAAGTTTCACGGATGGTGGTTTTTTGGTGGAAATTCGAAGCTTCCGGTTGCATGAAAAGCGAAAAAAGGGTTTATGGCGATTGCCATAAACCCTTGATTTTTAATGGTGCCGGAGGCGAGACTCGAACTCGCACACCCTTTCAGGCGGAGGATTTTGAGTCCTCTGCGTCTACCATTCCACCACTCCGGCATAAGGTTGTTTTATAGGGGAATTGCCCGCTGATGTCAATACCCCGCCTAACCCGTCAGCCTTCCATGACGGCCCGTATTCTTTCCGCAGGGACCATTCCCTCCCGAAGGATTTTCGGCGGGTCGACGGAAACATCCAGCACGGTCGACCCGGGGCCGCCGGGAAGGGGACCCGTATCCAGGACCAGGTCCACCTCCGCGATAATGGACTCCGGGAGCATATCGATCCGGGAGCACCCGGGATGGCCAGAAAGATTGGCGCTGGTGGCGGTAATCGGAATATTCGCGGCCCGGCAGAGACTCGCCGAGACCGGATGCATCGGTAGCCGGATGCCGATTTTGCCGGACGTTGCCGTCAGGTTACCCGGCAGTCCGGGATCGGCGGAAAAGACCAAGGTCACCCCACCCGGCCAGAGCCGGTCCATGATCGCCCTTGCGGCGGCGGAGCTTCCGGTGACCAAATCCTTGAGCATATCGATCCGGCTGATCAGAATGGAGACCGGCTTTTCGGCCGGGCGCCGCTTTATTTCAAAAACACGGGCGACTGCCGCCGGATTGCGGGCATCGGCGCCGAGCCCATAGAGGAGTTGGGTTGGGAAAACCACCACCCCGCCGGATCGGAGGATCGAGACGGCCCGGTCGAGCACTTCTGGATCCGGCCTGAGGGGGTCGACCGGAACAATTCGGGAATCACCCTTCAAGGTCCACTGCTTTCCGGTCCACCTCGGCCGCCATCTTTATCTTGTAGGCATCCATACGCCGGGCCAGGTCCGGGTCTGCCAGAGCCAGGATCTGGGCCGCGAACACGGCGGCATTTTTGGCCCCGGGTTTTCCGATGGCCATGGTGGCGACCGGCACGCCGGGCGGCATCTGCACGGTGGAGAGGAGGGCGTCAAAGCCATTCAGGGCCGACGAATCAATGGGAACGCCGATAACCGGGAGCGATGTCTGGGCCGCCATGGCCCCGGCGAGATGGGCCGCGTGGCCGGCCCCAGCGATGATCACTTTCATCCCGCGCTCCCGGGCGCCCCGGGCGAACGCCGCGGCCCGTTCGGGTGTCCGGTGGGCCGAGTTCACCGTGATCTCGTAAGGAATGCCGAACTGTTTGAGCATTTCGGCCGCCGCGGCCATGACCGGCATATCCGAGTCGCTGCCCATGACGATTCCCACGGCCGGGGCGATCTGTCGCCGGGCCAGGGCTTTGGCGCCGATGTCGGTCCGATGGTGTTCGCCGTCCCAGGAGATTTTCGACACCGCCTGATAAGCGCGGGACACGGCTTTTTCAACGGTTTCCCCCAGGGCGGTCACCCCGAGGACCCGGCCTCCGGCGGTGACGATCCGGCCGTCGGCTTCGGCGGTCCCGGCGTGAAAGACAACGGCGTCCCGCATCCGCTTGACGGAAGCAAGTCCATCGATCACATTCCCCTTTTTATACGCGGCCGGATACCCTTCGGCCGCCATGACCACGCAGACCGCCGGGTGCGGATCGATCTCCAGGCGGCAGTGCTTGAGTCCGCCATCCACGCACGCCATCATCAGCGGGACAATATCGCTTTTCACCCGCATCAGGAGCGGCTGGGTTTCCGGATCACCGAACCGGCAATTGAATTCCACCACCCGGACCCGGTCGCCATCGATCATCAGGCCGGCATAAAGGACCCCCTTGTAGGGCCGTCCTTCGGCGGCCATGGCGGCCACGGTGGGGAGCATAACCTTGTCCATGATTTTCTGGCGGATGACCGCATCGACGACCGGCGCCGGGGAATAGGCCCCCATGCCGCCGGTGTTCGGCCCCTTGTCGCCGTCAAAGACGGTTTTGTGATCCTGGGAGGCGGGGAGGGGGAGCACATGCTTGCCGTCCGTAAAGGCAATAAAAGAGGCTTCTTCTCCGGCGAGGAACTCCTCCACGACCACGGTTGCGCCGGCGTCCCCGAATGCCGCTTCTTTCATGATCATCCGGATCGCTTCCTCTGCCTGGGGACGGGTGGTGCAGACGACCACCCCTTTTCCCGCGGCCAGGCCGTCGGCCTTGATCACCACCGGAAGATCGACCCGCCGGATATATTGCCGAGCCTGGTCGTAGCCGGTGAAGACCCGCCCCTGGGCGGTGGGGATATCGAATTTCCGCATGAGGTCTTTGGCGAACGACTTGCTCCCTTCCAGGATCGCGGCCGATTTTTTTGGCCCGAATGCCTTTAATCCGGCGTTTTCAAACGCATCAACCACCCCATTGGCCAGCGGCCCTTCGGGGCCGACCACCGTCAGGTCAATTCCTTGTTCAGCGGCAAAGGCCGTGAGCGCGGCGATATCATCGGCTGAAATGGGGATGCACTCGGCCAAATCGGCAATTCCCACATTTCCGGGGGCGCAGTAAATTTTTTCCACTTCGGGACTCTGGGCGATTTTCCAGGCGAGTGCGTGTTCTCTGCCGCCGCCGCCGATTATCAGGATCTTCATGGGCACTCCGTTTCGGTTCTGGTTCCTGCCGCGATTTCCGCTTTCTTCTTTTTTTCCGCTGCCAGACCGATCAGACGGTCGAGGAGCTGGGAATAGCTCAGGCCGGCGGTCCTGGCGGCCAGGGGAAGGAGACTGGTCTGGGTCATTCCGGGGATAGTGTTGGTTTCAAGGACATGGATCCGGCCATCACGAATGATCATATCCGTCCGGCTGCATCCACTGCAGAACAGAGCGCGATGGGCTGCCAGGGCGATACGCTTGGCCTCCTCGGTCAGCGCCTCGCTGATCCGGGCCGGACAGATCTCCTCGGTTTCCCCGGGGGTGTACTTGGCCTGGTAATCGAAAAATTCATACCCGGGCCTGGGGACAATCTCGACGAGCGGAAGGGCTTCGAGTTGATCGTTTCCGAGTACCGCCCCGGTAATTTCCGTCCCCGCCAGGTATTCCTCGACAATCAGGGCGTCGTCGCCGCGGAACGCCGTCTCGATAGCGCCGGCGAACTGCTCTTCGGAACGGACTATGGTCATCCCGATGCTCGATCCGCCACTCGCCGGTTTGACCACCAGCGGCAGGCCCAGCCGATCGATCAGCGCCCGGGCGTCAACCGATTCGTTTTTCCGGATGCCGGCATAGGCAGGGACCGCGATGCCGGCTTTTTCGTAGAAAAACTTGGAGACCAGCTTGTTCATGGCCACGGCGCTTCCCAACACCCCGGTGCACTGGTAGGCAATTCCCAGAAGATCGAGAAATCCCTGGACAGTGCCATCCTCGCCGTTCACCCCGTGAAGGACAACCAGCGCCACGTCGATCGATTCCGAATCCGCGGCCAGCTTGGGGAGATCGGTTTTAGGGTCATAATTCACAATATGGTAACGGGTGGCATCGAGGGCCGCCATCACTTGCGCGGCACCTTTCCGGGACACTTCCCGCTCGCCGGATGTCCCGCCGGAAATCAGCGCGACCGTCAATTTTCTGTTTTTCACCGTGCTTTACCCCTATGAACCGAACAGTTCACGTTTGGCCCGATAGTATTCATCGGGGGTGATCAGGTCCTTTTCGAGAAGACGCGCCAGTTCCATGAGTTCACGAATCCGGACCGTCTCGGGATCTTCCAGGTATAACCGAGGTTGGCCGGACTGGAGTTGCGGCCGGGGCTCCGAGGTATCACTGATCTTGAATGAGGCAAGCCCCCCCAGAAAATTCATCTCGAGATTTTTGCCGCGAAATTCCGGCATGGACAGAATCTTGGTGATGGAGACGCTGTTTTTTTTGAAATGGCGAAAGACGTAGTAGACGGTCCCGCCCATGAGGGCGCCACCGCCAAGGAGAATCCAGACCATGTACTGGGCGATCCCGCCGAAGAAAAGGACCAGGATACCTATGAGCGCCAGAAGTCCCACATGGAAAAGAAGGATGAAATAAGCGAGGAAAATACTTTTGATAACGTTGCCGCTATCAAATTTTTTTTTGAACATCGTTCAAAATCCATCTCTCAATGCAAATGTATCAAGAAGGGATCCGGCCGAAGGCCATTTCCGCGGGAAAAAACGATCCTGCCCGGAATAACCGATGGATTTGAAGCTGGAATTCAACGGGGGGAAGGATTATCCATCCGGTCCATAAGCGCTTCTTCATACTGCTGCGGCATCTCGAACGCCACTGAAGTCCCGCGCATGGTGTTGAGTTTCATGATCAGAAAATTGAGTTTTTTCATCGTCCGGTACCGCTGCAGTTCGTCTTTAAGCCCGGACAGCAGGGTCTCCATCCGGATGATATCCTTCTTTAATTCAATTTCCGGGGGGAGGCAGTCCGCATTTTTCAGAATCGTGTACGCCAGTCGCAGTTCCGGTGGAATCCGACTTATATCATCTAACTTCAACGGCTTTCCGGCGCCTTCCAGGTTGTCGAATTCACCGTTGCGCTGGGCGGCAAGGATTCTATCCTCAACCAGTCTTTCAAAACCCGCCAGCATCTGTTTTCTCCGCCTGCCGAGCGTAGAACCCGGCGGAGTAATGGAATTTACAGGCACTGCTTACCCGATCGGTTTAACCCGTGCCTATAATATAGGAAGCCCCTCTGGTAAATCAAACAGAGAGGCTTTTCATAAAAAGTGGTGGCGATGCAGGGATTTGAACCCCGGACTCTGCGGATATGAGCCGCATGCTCTGACCAACTGAGCTACATCGCCAGTATCTTTTTGGCAGACAGCTGCCGGAGCTGCCCGAAGCACTCGCAAAAGGTTCAATGTTTATCTATCAAGCCATTTGCGAGAACTTCCGCAAAACCGGTCAACCCTGAAAAAATGGATTTTTACCAATTACCTGACGTCAAGTCAAGGCCAAATCGCTTTTTTATTCCTTTACCGAGGCGATGACCTCGACCGATAATTCATCCATATTCTCGGGGAGATTTGAAAAAACCACCGTAAAGGGGATTTTTCCTTCGGGTGTGACCCCATCCCCTTTACGGTTGGTCAATTCAGTTTCAATCTGCACCAGGTCATACGTTTTGAGCGCATCGGGCGCGAACGTATTCCCGGCATAGGCGGTTGATTTTCGTATTAGTGTGCCCGAGGTATCGTAGAGATTCCCCTGGACCTGGATCGACTTGCGGGAATGGTCGTACCGGTTGGTGACCATGCCGGTGACCACAAGGAGTTCACCGGCTTTTTCGTTGGTAACGAACCGGTAATCGGGAGTCGAAATGGCGATCCGGAGATTGCCGGCGTCTTGAACCACCGGAGTCGTATCGCCGGACATGAAGAAGAAATATACCCCGGCAGCCAGCATTGCCAGCATTGCAACGGCAAGGACGGCCCACATGATTCGCCGGCCCAGCTTTCCGCGCGCCCCGGCTTTCGCCACAGGTTCTTCTTCGAACGTTTCGATCGTCTCGACTTCTTCAAATCCTTCTTCCGGTACAGTCGCCGCTGCCGGTTTGGCCGCGATTTCTTCCACGGTCACCATTGGCAAGGGCTTTACGGTCGACCGCTGTTCAGCGGCCCGCCGCTGATCGGCGAAGGTTTCCAGGGAGACTTCTTTTGCCGTATCCCCGCCCGCAAGGGCCTCCTCGTCAAGCATTGTTTCCAGGTCAAGATCAAATTCTTCTTCCTCGGCGGCTTCCGTAGGTGTTACGTCGGCTGCCGTCTCCAGTCCCAGGTCAAACTCATCTGTTCCACCGACGACCGTTTCCGTTGAGGCTTTTTCATCCTCGAGATCGAGGAAATCTTCCACCTCGGTAAGGTCGAACTCTTCACTGCTTCCGGCTTTTCCGGCATCGGCCATGACGGCGTCTTCTTCCGGTCCGAGGTCAAGATCCAGATCGAAGTCATCCACTTCCGCGGTGGCACCGGCTCTTTCTTCCGAGGTTTCTTCCAGGTCCAGATCGAAATCGAGTGTTTCGGCGGTTTTCCGGCCACCAGCAGCGGCATCAGGTTCCACGGCCGGATCGGAATCGAAATCGAGGTCGAGTTCAAACGCCTCTTCCCCGCCGGAATCCGGTCCATCGAGATCGAAATCGAGCGCTTCGGCAGTTGCTCCGCCGGCTTCTTCCAGATCAAGGTCGAATTCACCGGCGTCATCCGCGGGCGCCTCCTCGAAATCGAGATCGATATCGAAGGCCTCGGCAGTGGCGCCACTGGAAACCGGTTCGTCCAGATCCAGATCGAATTCTCCCACCTCATCCGCAGCCGTCTCCGTTACAGCCTCGGCATCGAGATCAAGTTCAAGGTCAAATTCTTCCGCATCAGCGTCCGCGGCCTCCAACGTTTTTCCGGATTCGAAATCGAGATCAAGATCGAGGGAAAATGCTTCTTCCCCGGCGGCGTCGGCCACTTCCGGAACTTCGGCAAGGGCATCGCCATCCAGATTGAGTTCGAACTCCTCGCCAGCGTCCAAGTTCGTATCGGTTGCGGCCGGGGCCTCGGCTTCGAAATCGAGGTCGAGGTCGAATTCCCCGGTCGCTTCCGCAACGGGAACTTCTTCGTCGAAATCAAGTTCAAATTCCCCGATGTCGTCTCCGGATGCCGGTCCGGCATCAAGGTCGAGATCGAGTTCCGCCGCTTCCCGGGGTTCTTCCAGGTCCAGATCGAATTCATCCAGATCCAGATCATCCAGGCCAAGATCGGCTTCCGCGGTCGCACCGAGCTCCAGGTCGAATTCCTCTTCTTCCGTGTCTTCCGCTGCCGTGGCGGATTGATCTCCGACGTCGGCGGTCAGGTCGAGATCCAGGTCGAATTCCTCGGTCATCCCGGATTGATGAGTTTCACCGGAACCGGCTGCCCCCGCGGTTTCCGCAGTCAGATCCAAATCGAGATCCTCGAGGTCGAGGTCATCGGGTCCCAGATCGCTTGCGTTTGGATTCTCCGCGGTTTCGGCAACCTCCCCCATTTCAGATTCCAGGTCGAAATCAAGATCGAATTCATCTTCATCCTCGCCGGCCGGTTCAAGCGCGAAGTCATCCATATCGTCTTTTCCGGCATCATCGGAATCTTTTGCGGGTTTTTTCTTTTCCGGTGTCTTGTCAGGGTCCTCCAATTCCGATATAGATCCTCCTTTCTCCTCCGGTTGCAAATAATCGTGTTCAAGCGCTGTCTGCGCGGCCTGAACCCCTTCATCCCAGTTCGTTATCCGGTCGACATCCGCATCTTCAAGATCCGAAAAATCGAAATCCGCTTCTTCTTCATCCGGCTCACCTGCGGTTTCCTCCGCCTCGATACCCGTGGTCACGAGGTCGTCCATCTCCATGACCTCGGAATCATCTTCCGCTTCCGTTCGGGCCAGATCCTCCAGGTCGATTTCCGTGATCGCTTCCCGTTGCCGGGAAACCAGCGATTCCAGACTGATGGTATCGTCTCGCTGCTCAAGATCACCGAGACTGACGACATCGTCTTCCTCCGACACCAGGTCATCAAACCCGATGGTTTCCGCGGCCGTTATTTCCAGGTCATCGAATCCGACGGTTTCCGTGGCGGTTATTTCGAGATCCTCGAACCCCACCGTGGCCGTTCTTTCCAGCGCATCGTATCCGATTTCCTCAATTTCATTTTCGGATATAAAATTATTGATCAATTCCTCGGTATCGTCGAACAGGGAATCCTGACGACCCCGGGTGGCCGTATCGGCATCCGGGGTTTCATTCCCGGAGGGCAATTCGTCTTCCAGGGTGAAGTCGGTCGTATCTTCCTCTTCCTCATCTTCGATCAGCGTTTCATCGAAAATGGAATCGAGTTCCCGCTCTGTTTCCTCGGCATCTTTGTACGTGTCCTCGGAAATGGGAACATCGACCGGGATACGGGCGGCGTCGGGAACGGTTGTAAATTGGGCGGGGCGCTCCGTTCCTTCCATCTGCGGATAAGCCGTGAAAACATGTTCGCACTTGGAACAACGGACCGTAGTCCCGGCCTCTTGCAACAGGCTGCCTTTTAACTTATAGGTCGTTCCACAGGCTTCGCAGGTGATAATCATCTTGCTTCCCCGTCTAATTTGTTTTTAATTCATAAATCGCAGGCAAGTGGCGGAATTCCTCCGCATAATCGAGACCGTATCCCACAAGGAATCCGTCTTCGACCGGGTGACCTGTATAATCCGCCTGGAAATCCGTCCGGCGCCGGCCATATTTGTCTATCAGTGCGCAGACCCGGATGCTTCGGGGGTTGGATGCCGAAAGGTGCGAAACAATCTCCTGCATGGTCAGACCGGTATCCAGGATATCTTCGATGACAAGAACATCCTTGTCCTTGATATCCATGGTAATATCGGTAATCCGACGGATCTTTCCCGATGAGACATCGTCCTTGCCATAACTTGAGACCCAGATGAAATCGATTACAACCGGAATGGTCAATTTTCGCATCAGATCCGCCATGAAGACAAAGGCCCCTTTCAATACGCCAATCAGAACCAGCGGGCAATTCCGATAATCCATCGAAATGCGTTGTGCCAGCAGGGACACCTTTTCAGCAAGGTCTTCTTCGGTGAGGACGGGGGTAAATTCGGGCATATCAAATTTAATGTGATCTGTAGTCACAGGAACAGATTTTCGGGGAAAACGGTCGGTGGAATGTATTCATACATGCAGCATACTCGACAGGTTTTTCGTTCATGCCAGCGTGCCCGGAGGATTTCGGCAAAGACCGGATCATGGTTATCCGGGCATTTTGCCTTTTGTCGGAATCTATCCGAACGTTCGACTTTTGTCAATAAATTTGCAAGATTCCCAACGCTGTCAATAACCGCCCGGTACTGTTTGCTTTCCAAAATGAAAAACCGGCAGCGGATGAATCGCAGGAATCCGTTTGCCGGTTCTTTTGTTGTCTTCCGAATCGTTGAGGATCCGAAAAGAAATTGGGCGCCGCAAGTCCCGAGGGTGCAGCGCTACGCGGATATTAAATTTTACTAAGCCATCATCGTTTACATCCCTGTTTCCGCCAGTTGCTCTACAATCGCCTTTTGCTCCGCATTCAGTTGCCGGGGAAATTTTACATTGATCACCACGTAGAGATCCCCCTTTCCTTCACCGCGCATATGCGGCAGGCCATGGCCGGTCATCCGGAGTTTGTTTTTCGGTTTTGTCCCCGGGGGCACCACAAGGCTCAACTGTTTTCCATCCACTGTGGGGACATTGATCCGCCCCCCGAGGAGGGCCTCGGTTAGCTTGATCTCCCGGTTGACATACAGGTCGTAGTCTTTCGGTGCAAACATTCCATCTTCGACAACCTTGGACCGGATCAACAGGTCACCCGCCGGTCCGCCATAGGGACTCGGTTCCCCTTTGCCCGTGAGCCGGATCTTCTTTCCCGTTATCAGCCCGGCGGGAATTTTGATCGTAAGTGTATCGGTTGCACCAGATGCATTCCGGAGGGTAATAGTTTTAGACGTCCCCGAGGCGACCTCCTGAACGGTCAGAGGTATTTCATATTCCACATCCCGCCCCTTCACCTGGGGTTGCTGCCCCGTCCCCCGACCGCCGAAACCGAACATCTCCGGATCAAAGGAGAATTGATTCCCCCCCCGGCGACTGGAACGCCCGCCCCGGCTGCCGCTGGAGAAGAAGGACGCCCCTCCAAATCCAAATTCCCGGAGGATATCGCCCATGTCGAAATTACGGAAAATATCTTCCTGGCTGTACCGCTGCTGGAACCCTTCGGAGCCGAAGGTATCATATTGTTTCCGCTTTTCCGCATCGCTCAGCACCGCGTAGGCCTCGCTGATCTCCTTGAATTTTTCCTCATTTGCCTTGGATCCGGCGCTGTGATCGGGGTGGAATTTCATGGCGAGCTTCCGATAGGCCTTCTTGATGTCGTCCTGAGATGCCTCTTTTCCGACGCCGAGGGTCGTGTAATAGTCTTTTTGTGCCATATTCGAATCACCATCTCTTTTGGTATTGTTCGGAAAGAAAAGTTCTATCCTGCCCGTTTCAACCTATACAATAATCCGGTCCCCCATTATGTCAAGGGACCCGAACTGCATAAAACTCCTTGAAAATCTTACATATACTTATATTTTCAGGCCGTTTTTTCCAAACCGGGCGCTATCGGCTTTCATTGCCACCATGAGGACCGAAATTGCCGCCGGGGTCATCCCGTCCATCCGGGCGGCCTGACCGAGCGAGGCCGGCCGCAGGGCGCAGAGCTTGTCCCGGAGTTCATTGGAGAGCCCGTGAACCGATCGGAAATCGAAACCCTCTGGAATTCGGGTGTTTTCGAGCGCCTTGAACTTGTCGATCTCTTTCGACTGTTTCTGGATGTAGCCTTCATATTTGATTTCGATTTCCACCTGCCGGATCACCCGCTCGTCAGGGAGGGCTTCCGAAGGGGCAAACCGCCGGACCAGCTCGTAATCGATTCCGTTCCGCTTGAGCAGCTGTTCGATCGGCGTTCCGGTGCGAATCGGCGGCGACTGTCGGGCTTCCAGGTAGGTATTGATCGCCGCGTCCGGGGGAACGGCAATTGTTTTCAGTCGCCTGATTTCACGTTCGATCCGCTCTTTTCTGTCAATGACGGTTCGAAACTGTTCGTCGTCTATCAAACCGAGACCATGGCCGATTCCCACCAGCCGGAAGTCGGCGTTGTCTTCCCGCAGCATCAGCCGGTACTCGGCCCGGGAGGTGAACATCCGGTAAGGTTCGGTAGTCCCCCGGGTGACCAGGTCATCGATCATCACCCCCATGTAGGCCTGGGAACGGTCCAGGATAAACGGCGGTCGCCCCTGGATGCGGCAGGCCGCATTGATCCCGGCCCACATTCCCTGGGCCGCGGCCTCTTCGTACCCCGACGTGCCGTTGATCTGGCCGGCCAGGTAAAGACCGGCGATCCGCTTGGTTTCCAGGGTGGGCATAAGCTGGACCGGATTGACGTAATCGTATTCGATGGCATAGGCGGGACGCATGATTTCCGCCTGTTCCAGGCCGTCGATAGACCGGACCATCCGGATCTGGATTTCCAGGGGGAGACTGTTGCCGAGTCCGCTGATATAGATCTCCCGGGAATCGAGTCCCTCGGGCTCCAGGATCACCTGGTGGCTTTCCCGTTCGGGGAACTTGACCACCTTATCCTCGAAAGACGGGCAGTAGCGGGCGGATATCCCGGTGATGAACCCCCCGTAGAGCGCGGAGTGCGCCAGGTTTTCCGAGGCAATCCGGATGGTGCGGTGATTGGCCTTTCCCATGTAACTGGAGACTTGGGGAAGCGTAATTCCTTCGGAAAAAAAGGAAAACGGCCGCGGCGGATCATCGCCGGGAAGCGGTGAGAACCGCGAGAAATCAATGGAATCCCGATGAAGCCGGGGCGGGGTCCCTGTCTTCAGGCGTCCCATGGTCAAACCGAGCGTCTTAAGGCTGGCCGGCAGACCTTCGGACGAAAATTCGCCGGCCCGGCCGGCGGCAAATGACCGCGCCCCGATATGGACCCGGCCGGTCAGAAAGGTGCCGGTAGCCAGTATGACCGCCCGCACGCCGTACTCGAACCCGGTCTGATCGGCGACTCCGACCACCCGGTTGCCCTCGACAATGATCCGGTCGATCATGGCCTGCTTGAGACTCAAATTCGCCGTTTTTTCCAGGACCGCCTTCATGGCCATATGGTAGCGGAGCTTGTCGTTCTGGGTCCGGGATGAATGGACGGCCGGCCCTTTCTTGGTGTTCAGCGTCTTGAAATGGATGGCGGTCCGGTCCGTCACCCGGGCCATCTCCCCCCCCAGGGCATCGATTTCCTTGACCAACTGCCCCTTGGCCATCCCCCCGATGGAAGGGCTGCACGGCATGGCCGCAACCTTGTCCAGGTCGATGGCCACCAGAAGCACATCGCACCCCATCCGGGCGGCGGCCAGGGCCGCTTCGCAGCCGGCATGCCCGGCGCCGATCACCACGATATCGTAAATTCTGGATGAATCCGTCATAACAAAACAAGACCTATGGACGTTTATGGATGGAGTGGACGATGTCGACAGGGGAACGCTCCACCCCGTCCATTTCCATATCATCCACTCCTCCCCCTATCATTTCTTGTCTTGTATCTTTTCTCTTTTATCTTGTAAAGTTTCCTTATGATTCACTCCAGGCGGTATTATGATTTAAACACCTATTTTCGGGAACGGTTCGGCTGCCGGGTCCAGAAAATCACGATCGATGCAGGATTGAGCTGTCCCAACCGGGATGGAACCCTCTCGACAGGCGGCTGTATTTACTGCAACCAACAGGGGTCTGGGACGGGGGCGCATGGCCGGGGACTTTCGATCACCGACCAGCTGGTGGCCGGAAAAACAGCCATGAGCAGACGATACGGGGCGAAAAAATTCATCGCCTACTTCCAGTCGTTCACCAATACCTATGCCCCGCTTGAACGGCTTTCCGCCATGTACGGCGAAGCGCTCGCCATTGCCGATGTTGTCGGCTTGAGCGTGGGGACCCGACCCGACTGCATCCGCCCGGAAGTGATCGATTTGCTGGCATCGTATGCAAAAGATCGCCTCGTTTGGATCGAATACGGGCTTCAGTCGGCCCACGACAGCACCCTTGCCCGGATCAACCGGGGGCATGGATTCGCCGCTTTCGAAAACGCCGTGGCAGCCACAAAGAACAGGGGCATCCGCATCTGCGCCCATGTCATACTCGGACTCCCCGGCGAAACACGGGAAATGATGCTCGATACCGCCCGAATCCTGTCCGGGATGGGGATCGATGGAATAAAGCTGCACCTGCTATACGTGGTGAAGGATACCGTGCTGGCCGAATGGTATCGGAAAGGGGAATACCGGTGCCTGACGCAGCAGGAATACGTCGATCTCGTCTGCGAATTCCTGGTCCGCCTGCCGGAAAACGTGGTCATCCAGCGGCTGACCGGCGACCCCCGCAAAGACGAACTGATCGCCCCGGAATGGGCGCTCGAAAAAGGAAAAACGTTGAATTTGATCGAGAAGACACTGGAAGAAAGAGGAATTCGGCAGGGGATGGCGACGAAGGTTTAAAAAATGGCGGAGAGAGAGGGATTCGAACCCTCGAAGGAGGTTTCCCCCCTTACTCGCTTAGCAGGCGTTAACCGGATATTCTGCAATCATTCATTTTCCAATAGATTCAAGCTTATAAAATAATCCAACAACACTCATCCGAACCCTTTTTAACCCATTCCAATTTCAAAAGTATGGACAATGGTATGGATACAAATTGCAGGTCATCCTTATTATAAAGATCGTTCAAAGTACCATCTGAATTTCAGTGAGCATAAAAACTGATTTCCCTGTCGCCGGTGTGAAAGGGCGCATCGGAATAAATAGCCAATCCAGAATTTTACTATGAAAAGATATTTTGCTCCTCACTAACTCAAGGGGAAGGATCTTTTCTTTTTTAGTTTTTTGATCATTTGAATGGCTATCTCCATTTCTTTCTTCAATTTAAGGTTTTCAAAAACAGTTATTAATTCTTCAATTTTTTGCATAAAATCATCAAATGGAATTTTGTTTAATTCATAATAAATTGAAAATTTAGTATAATCCCAGCGCGCGATCTCAGCTTTTATATCGCATTGTGACTTTAAATCATCTGAAATTGTTGTTATGAACATGTCAATATTGTTAATAGCCTTAGTTGCAGCCTCTATCCCAAGCGCATAAATAGTGAATATAACAATGTATCTTCTAAAGATAAGCATTAATTCTGCATTATCCTTTTTGTGACCGA
>Ga0209347_1003842_pt1 | contig 16700 bp, 11 predicted proteins | sample AutmiccommuBRH23_FD_187382 | JGI IMG/M metagenome (GOLD analysis project Ga0209347, IMG submission 187382) | Deep subsurface microbial communities from Mt. Terri, Switzerland - Autotrophic microbial communities BRH/23 (SPAdes) (version 2) | ecosystem: Environmental > Aquatic > Deep subsurface >...
CGAAAAACTTCAGAAAACTCAGCTCAAGCTCAATCTCTGGGGGACGATCACGGGCAATACCGGAAAAACCTATGCGGTCATTGAAGATGCATCCAAACGGGAGCAGCAGCTTTATCGGGAAGGCGACAAAATTCAGCATGCATTGATCAAGATGATTCTCCGGAGAAAAGTCGTCCTGACTGTCAGCGGTCAGGATGAAATCCTGGAGATGGAAGAGCAGTTGAAGCAGGCGGGCAGGATTTCGGCCACCCGTGACAATGAAGAGGAAGGTGACGAATCTCCCGAAATTGCGGAAACCGGGCAGGAGGATGTGGAAATTGAACGGGGCAAAATCGATGATGCCCTTCAGAACATCAATGATCTGATGCGCCAGATCCGTGTCCGGCCGTATTTCCAGGATGGAAAGCCGAGCGGCATACTGCTCAGCGGCATTCGAAAGAATTCGATTTTCGAGGACATGGGGCTACAGAGCGGCGACGTGGTCAGGGGGGTCAACGGAAAGGAGATAGAGTCCGTTGACGACGCCTTGAAATTTTACCAGAACCTGAAATCATCCAGCGAGGTTGAGCTGCAGATCGAGCGGAACGGCGACCCGCAGACCATCAATTACCGGATACAATAAGACGTAGTTTTTGGAAACGACCCACGCTTAAATAAAAGGAATCAGAAGTACAGATGAAATTGAGACGCAAATACTTCATACCCATAATATTGTTTTCCCTGGCCCTGTTTCTGGCATTGCCATCAATCGGCATCTGCGCCCAGGCCGGCATCCAGATACCGCAACCGGGCGAATCGCCTCCCGCGGCCGCGACGGCAAAGCCGGGCAAAGATGACCAGCGGTTCGTGTCGATTGATTTCAACGATGTGGATATCAATGTATTCATCAAATTCATCAGTGAACTGACCGGACGGAACTTCATCGTCGACCAGCGGGTGAAGGGAAAAATCACGATCATTTCCCCTTCGAAAATCTCCGTGGATGAAGCTTATCAGGTCTTTGAATCCGTTCTGGAAGTCCACGGGTTCGCCACGGTGGATGCCGGGGAGGTCACGAAGGTCATCCCTTCGCCGTATGCCCGGACCATGAATATCCAGACAAAACTGGAAAAAGAATTTGATTCCCCGTCGGATAAAATCGTTACCCAGCTGATCCATCTCAAGTATGCCGATCCCAATGAAGTCAAGCAGCTGTTTGCACCGCTGGTTTCCAAAAGCAGTGTGGTCCTGGCGTATCAGCCGACCAACATGCTGATCGTCACCGATGTCTATTCCAACATTACCCGGCTGCTTCGGATACTAAAAGCGATCGACGTGACCGGCATCGGCCGGGAAATTACGGTCATTCCCCTTGAGTTTGCCAATTCCGGGGAAATGGTCCAAATCGTCAATTCCCTGTTCAATGGTCAAAAGGCGCAGGGACGGCGGGTATCCGAGCAGGATATCACCGTGGTTGCCGATGAGCGGACGAATATCGTTGTTGTTCAGGCAAACGAGGCGGACGTTGACCGGATCCGGTCACTGATCCGGATGCTTGACAAGCAGATGCCGAAGGGAAAGGAAAAAATTAACGTCTATTACCTGGAGAATGCCAAGGCCGAGGAACTCGTCGGGGTGCTCCAGGAACTTCCCGGCAAGGAAGCCGGCGGTGAAGCCGAAAAAGGGAAAAAACTGGCCCCGATCGTTTCGGAAAAGGTAAAGGTCACCGCGGACAAGTCGACCAACAGCCTGATCATCCGGGCGGACAAAGACGATTATGAAACCCTGAAATCGGTCATTCAGAAACTCGATGTGAACCGGCCGATGGTCTATATCGAAGTCCTGATCATGGAAGTGAGCAAGGACAAGTCCTTCAACCTGGGCGCGGAATGGATCGCCGGCGGGGAAGGCAGTTATCAGGGGACACAAGGGGCTTACTCCGGCGGGTTTTCCGGCGGCGCCCTTGGCGGAGATCGGGGATACAGTTTTACCGCTCCGGCAATCGATCCCACGACCGCCGTACTGCCGCCCGGGTTTTCCCTGGGGGTGTTCGGAGAGGGGATCGAGGTCGGTGGTCTGACGTTTCCGACCATTCGCGCAGTCATCCAGGCCTATAAAAAGGACAAGGATGTCCATATCCTCTCGACTCCGCAAATCCTTACCACCGATAATCAGACCGCCAAGATCACCGTGGGAAAAAATATTCCCTACCTGACCAAGGCCGCATCGGGGGATACCAATTACAGCAATTACGAATATAAGGATGTGGGGATCGAACTTGAGATAACCCCTCAGATCAACAAGGACCGGAAAATCCGGCTGGAAGTCAACCAGCAGGTGACCAAACTGGAGACCACGACCGATCAGTTCCAGCCCACAACCTTGAAACGCTCGATTCAGACCACGATCGAGGTCAACGACAAGAACACGGTAGTTATCGGCGGGTTGATCGACGAGAGCCTGTCGAGCACCGAATACAAGGTGCCGTGCGTCGGCAGCATTCCCGTAGTCGGGTGGCTTTTCAAATCGGTGGCCAATGCCAATGAACAGACGAACCTGTTCATCTTCCTGACGCCGCAGGTTGTCGAACGGGGGGCGGAGTCCACGAAGCTCAGTAATACGAAACGGGAACACCTCGATCGGATGAAGGAAGGGAGCATCAAGCTCTACAAGCGTCCCGAACCGGTTGAAACGAATGAACCGGCCGAATCAATCGAGCCGATCCCTCCCGGAGGAGAGGAAATTATAATTGAACCGAATGGCGATGCCGCACCGGAAGATATCGAGAAATGATCACCCAGAAACTATCCGACATATTGACCCGGGAGTTCGGGGTTGATGAAAACGCATTGAAAGAAGCCCAGCGGTTAAGGACCGAGCAGAATACCGCTCTGACCGAGACCCTGCTGAAGAAAAAGATAATAACGGAACACCAGTTGCTCCGGGCATACTCCCGGCTTTATGATATCCCCTATGCCCAGAAGCTGCCCCTGGAAGGATTCGATATCGAATTTGCCCGGAAGGTTCCGATCGGGTTTCTGAAAAAGTTTGCCATGGTCCCCATCCGGACCCGGCTTCAGTTCGGGGAGACAAGTGCCGCCATCAGTACAGACGAGGAGCGAACGGTCATTGCCGTCAACGATCCGTCGGCATTTCAGCCCCTCGACGACCTTGTCCGGATCCTTGATATTGACGATTTCGAAATTGTGATCGCCTCCCGGGACACCATCTATTCCCTGATCAACCTGGCTTACGACAGCAGTCGCGACACGGCCGAACAGCTGGTGGCCGACATGGAGGAAAACAGCGGCGACATCATCAGTGAGATCGAGGAGACCGCGGACCTGCTGGATGATACGAGCGATGCCCCCATCATCAAGCTGGTCAACCATGTTATCTCCCAGTCGGCCAAGATGGGGGCCAGCGACATCCACATCGAACCGGAGCAGTACAGCTTTAAGATCCGTTACCGGGTCGACGGGATCCTCTACGACATGCTCACCCCCCCCAAGTGGATGCAGGCATCGCTGGTTTCCCGGATCAAGGTCATGGCCAAAATGAACATTGCCGAAAAACGGCTCCCCCAGGACGGCCGGTTCGAGGTCAAGATCGGAGATCAGAGCATCGATGTCCGGGTTTCGACCATTCCGATCACGCATGGGGAACGGGTGGTGCTCCGGCTCCTCAATAAGTCCGGTTCGTTGTTCAAGCTCTCCGAACTGGGAATGATGCCCGATAAACTCGACCTGATCAAGAAACTGATCAAATCGTCCCACGGGATCATCCTGGTCACCGGGCCGACCGGGAGCGGCAAGACCACCTCGCTGTATGCCATACTCTCGTCGATCAACTCGCCGGATATCAACATCATCACCATCGAAGACCCGGTGGAGTACCAGTTGAAGGGGGTTAACCAGATCCAGGTCAACCCTAAGATCGAACTGACCTTTGCCCGGGGGCTCCGGTCGATTGTCCGCCAGGACCCGGACGTGATCCTCATCGGCGAAATGCGCGACCTGGAGACCGCCGAAATTGGTGTTCAATCCGCATTGACCGGGCATCTCGTCTTCTCAACCCTTCATACCAACGACTCGGCGAGCGCCATCACCCGTCTTGTCGACCTGGGGATCGAACCGTTTCTGATTTCCTCGTCGGTGCTGGCGGTCATTGCCCAGCGGCTTATCCGTGTCCTGTGTGACGACTGCAAGGAAGCGTATGTCCCGGACAGCACTTACCTGGACCGTCTCGGCCTTTCCGCCGATGTGGTCGGGGACCGGGTATTTTATAATGCAAAAGGTTGCGATAAATGCTTTCAGAGCGGGTATCGCGGCCGTATCGGCATTTATGAAATACTGGTCATGAACGAAAAAATGCATAATCTTATTCTAAAGACATTCGATTCCCACCGGATAAAGAACGAGGCGGTCGCCGGCGGGATGCTCACCCTTTACCAGGATGGTATCCAGAAAGTCCTGAACGGGGTGACCACCATCGAGGAAGTCCTCCGGGTGACTCAGACCTGATGGTCTTCCTAAACGTCTCATCCGCCCGCGCCGCAGTGACTTTTCATGTCAAACGCACGCCTTCGCGAATGAAAACACCGCGACTTCGCGCCGTAAAATCAGTTGTGACCGCCGAATTTCAACCAGGGAAGGAAACGGATCTGTTGCCGGTTAAAGCGGAAACATCGATATTGACGGAACACCGGGTCGGGCGACTTCAGCGGGCCGCGTTTTTCCTCGTCATGGGGCTGTTCCTTTTCATGCCGATGCCGTCGGAAGCGGAATCGGCATCCGGCAATCTACTGGATGCCGATGCGCTCTATAATTTTGCCGTCAGCAGTTATGAAAACGGCGATTACACGACCGCGGTTGTCGAGTTCAAACGCTTTCTTTTCTTCAACCCGGAGGATCCCCGGGTTGAAGAAGTTGCATTCAAGATCGGCATGGCCTATTTTCAGGAGGCCGCTTACCCCCGGGCTGTCGAAGCGTTTGAAACCGTAATCAATAGCGGATCCGGGTACGCCATCGATGCCCGATTCATGCTCAGCCGCTGTTATCTTCAGTTAAATGATTCGGAAGCCGCACTGGGTCTGCTTTTCCCGCTGGCCAACCCGAATGGCGATCCGTCGGTTCGGGACCGCGCGCTCGATCGAATCGGATGGATTCACCTGCAATCCCGAAATCTTCCCGCTGCCAGGGCCGCGTTTACCGCCATCGGGGAAAAGAATCGGGATCGATACCGGATCGGTGACATCCTGGCCCGCCTGGACAAACCCGGAAAGCTGCCCCACAAAAATCCATGGCTGGCAGGTTTGTATTCGATTATTCCTGGCGGCGGCTATCTTTACAATGGCCTTTATCGGGAGGCGGGGATCGCTTTTTTTCTGAATGTCGGGCTTGCCGCCGCTGCTTACGAGTCGTTCGATAATGATCTCAATGCATTGGGGGGAATGATTTCACTGGTTAACCTCGGCTTCTACAGCGGGAGCATTTACGGTGGAATTTCCGCCGCCCACAAACACAATGATCGTGCCTACGATGAGTTTGTTGATAAACTGCAGATGCAGGTTTCACCGAACCTGTCTTTCCGTATCCAGCCGACGGCAAAGTCGATTTTTCTTTCCTTCAATATTTCCTTCTAAAATACGCTCCCCCGAAAAACATTTTTCAGAATGACCATGATTTCATGGCCCTTCCGTGCGTTTCTGCTTTTACTATGTTTCCATATCATTTCAAGACATTGATGATTCGGGAACAAAAGCGTAATAATTTTGACCGTTCCGTTAATAGTTTATGTTTATACTGTGATATCGTTTGGTTATAAAAAACATGCCTTATATGTTACTTCGGGCATTGTTCGGATAAATACTCGCAAATGCTGCATAAACGATTGGATCTAATACAATTTTGAATATTTAGCCTAATAGTTTTACAAAAATGTTTTGCCTGCACCTCCGTTTCTACGAAATTGTCTTGCCGGATTCGCCTCAACTTCAAATTATCCTTTATAATCAGGTGTTTTTATTTTTATTCCATATGGCCTGCTATTTGCTTTTACCCCTGTGATCCGCCATCGCTGTTACATAACTGAATTTTTGCATTAACTCTAATCAGGGAGGGATTGAATGCGGTCAACGGAATGGAAGCGGCTTGCCGCGTTTGCAATGATTTTATTACCGGTTCCGGTTTTTGCCGGGGACGGCATACCCGTCGATACGGGTACAACGGCATGGATGCTCACCTCCACGGCGCTGGTACTTCTTATGGTTCCCGGGCTGGCCATGTTCTATGGCGGATTGGTCCGGACCAAGAACGTTCTGGGGACCATGATGCACAGCTTCGTGGCCATGGCCGTCATCGGGGTTCTCTGGGTTGTCTGCGGATATGCCATGGCCTTCGGTCAAAGTGTGCTCGGGGGATTTATCGGCTGGAACAGCGATTATTTCTTTCTCCGGGGAATTGATGACACTATTGTCAACGGTGTTCCCGAGTATGTTCTGGCCATGTTCCAGGGAAAATTCGCCATCATTACCCCGGCCCTGATCAGCGGCGCCCTGGCCGAACGGGTTTATTTCCGCGGGTACTGTCTGTTTATCGCTTTGTGGTTCCTGCTGGTCTATTGCCCGCTCTGCCACTGGATCTGGTCGCCTGACGGATGGCTTTTCAATGCCGGAGCAGCAGGCGTGATCGATCTCGCCGGCGGGCTCGTCATTCACGTATCGGCAGGGATCAGCGCGCTGGTGGCGGCCATTTTCCTTGGAAAGCGCAACGGATACCCGAAAACGGCCATGCAACCGAACAACATGGTCATGGTCATGATGGGCGCCGGTCTCCTTTGGGTGGGGTGGTTCGGATTCAACGCCGGTTCAACGGTCCAGAGCGGTCTGGATACGGCCCGTGCACTGACAATGACCCAGGTATCCGCGGCAAGCGGCGCCCTGACCTGGATCGTGATCGAGGCGATTGTTTTCCGGAAGGTCACGTCACTGGGGTTTGCCTCTGGGATTCTGGCCGGCCTGGTCGCTATTACACCGGCAGCCGGAGTTGTCAAGCCTTACGGCGCCCTTATTCTGGGCGCCATTTCCTCGATGGCCTGCTACCTGGCAATAAACATGAAATTGAAGGTCGGTTATGATGACGCGCTCGACTGTTTTGGAATCCACGGAATAGGGAGCGGAGTAGGGGTGTTGCTGCTCAGTTTCCTGATCCGGGAGAGTTGGCTGGCCAATGCGTCCGCGGTTTCGGGGGGGACATGGTCCGTGTTCGATCAATTTTCCATCCAGTTGATCGGGCTGATCGCAACCATGGCGCTGGCAGCCGCGATGACGCTGATCATCTGTATCATTGTCGAGAAGACCGTACGGTTTCGGATCGATCCTGAAAAAGAACTGGTCGGGCTGGATACGTCACTTCATGGCGAGCATGGCTACGGATTGATCATGTGAAAATTCGGGGAACCGGCCACCTTGGAGGTTCCCCGAATTTTTCAGATACAATTAGAATATCTACATCCGCCTTTTTTCTAACCCTACCCCCTTGTATCCATCATGTAGACAAAATTTACAGGTTATCCAGTATGGTCTCCCCTTTTTCAATCGGGTAGATTGCTTTTCCATGCAGGGTTAGACGTTTGTTAATAACCTGGAAAAAAGGAGCCATGATGTTCACGAAGATTGGCGCATTACTGATGGCGGATGGGAATTCCCGGCGGGCAGGAGAAAAGGATCTGCTGTTTCCGGTCGAGGGGGAGCCGATGATCCGGCATTGCGTTCGCGGTATTCTCGACAGCGGCATCGACGACATCGTGGTCGTTCTGGGGCATGATCGCTGGCGGATCGCCGCGGCGCTTTCGGGGTTGCCGGTTTGCATGGTCGTCAATGCCGGCAGCAAAGAGAAAAAGGATGCGGAATCGATCCGGATCGGTATCTCGGCCATTCCGAAATATGTCACGGGGGTACTGATGGAACGGTGTGGTTATCCGCTCGTGATGCAGGAAACATATCGGATTCTTGATCGGCATCATGACATGCATCCCGGCCGGATCCTTCTGCCGGTCCGGAATGGCCGCGGCGGCTATCCCATCCTGTTTCCCGAACCCCTGTGCCGTCCTGCAACCGCGGAAATGCCGTTGAGCCGGCTGGTAAAAAAATATCGGGACCATGTCTCCCGAATCGAAGTGGATGATCCGGGGGTTTATTATAACGGGGATTCCGAACCGGTTAACCGCCGGCGGATCACCATCGGGGCATTATATCGCAGGCCGTCGTCGCCGGTTTCGCATTGACGTAAACGAGAGGGCTAACCCACCAGTTGATTCATCTCGAAAATGGGGAGGCAGATCGACAGGACGATGAACCCGACAATAACCGCCATGAACAGGATGATCAGGGGTTCCAGAAGGGACGTCATGGCCGAAACGGTCGATTCAACCTCGGTTTCGTATATATCGGCCACTTTGGACAGCATTGACTCGAGTTGCCCGCTGTTTTCCCCCACCTGGATCATCTGAATGGAGATATGCGGAAAGATATTCGCCTCGGAAATGGACTTGGCGAGGCTCCCTCCTTTTTCCACGGATTGAGCCGCGGATTGGATCGCATCGGCGATCAGGCGGTTCCCGACGATATTCTCGACAATTTCAAGCGCCGCCATCAGGGAAACCCCGTTTTCCAGCAGCGATCCGAGCGTACGGGCAAAGCGCCCCACCGCCAGTTTCGTCTTCAAATTTCCGACAAGGGGAAGCGCGAGCACCGTTTTATCGTACCAGTATCGCCCTTTTTCCGTTTTAAGAAATTGCCGGAAACCGATTACCAGGAGAATGATCAACAGCAGGAAAACCCACCAGTGATTCTTCAGAAAATCGCTGATCCCGATCAGGATAATAGTTGGCAGGGGGAGGGCCTGGTTCATATCCTCGAAAATCGCCGTGATACTGGGTACGATATAGGTCAACAGAAAAAGGAGGATCAATGTTCCGACGAAGAACATCAGGACGGGATAGGCCATGGCTGAACGAATCCGGTGGCTCAAGGCCTGCTGTTTTTCGCTGATATCGGCTAACCGGTTGAGCACCAGTTCCAGGGTGCCCGACGATTCACCGGAACGGACCATGTTCACGTAGATATCCGAAAACGTCTCCGGATAATGGGAAAGAGCGGCGGCAAAGGAACTCCCCTCTTCGATGGCATCCTTGATCTGGGAGAGGATCCGCTTCAACATGGCGGAATGGGTCTGGGGAAGCAGGGTATAAAGGGCTGAAACCAGTGGGAAACCTGCACCAACAAGGGTGGCCAGCTGCCGGGTCATCATGGCCAGTTCCGAAGGGCTGACTCTTGACGTAAAGGGGCGCCACAGCAAGGAGATCCGGGCTTCCTTGACAGCGGTCCGATCGTAGACTTCCTTGATTGAAATCGGGTAAATCCTTGCGGAACGAAGCTTTTGACGTGCACCGGCGACATTGTCCGCATCGATGATATCGGTAATGTTTTTCCCTTTGACGTTTAACGCGGTGTATTCGTATATGGGCATGAGTTAACTATCGAAATACCAATTAGATTATAAAGATGACGGGAACCCCGCCAGGGATTGCCCCGTGGACATACAGCAGATGACATATCAGGGTTGTTTTCGGATTTCAACGGCACAAATGAAAGCAGTTGACAAATACCCGCCCGGACTTATAGATATTACGCTGAGTTGAATTGGGCGGCGCATCATCATTATCATAATACCTTCTGAAAACAAATTCTATTTTCGAGTAAAGAGGTTTCGTCATGCTCAAGGTTGGTTTTATCGGATGGCGGGGAATGGTCGGGTCCGTACTGATGGACCGGATGAAGGCGGAAAACGATTTTCGGGGATTTGAACCGCTGTTTGCCTCAACGTCCCAGGTCGGGGAGAGAGGGCCGGACATCGGATTTGATACACCACCGCTGGCGGATGCGTATGACTTTTCCTTCCTGTCCGGAATGGATATCATCGTAACCTGCCAGGGGAGCGATTACACGAAAAAAGTCCTTCCCGAACTGACGGCCGGGGGATGGAAGGGGTATTGGATCGATGCGGCCTCCGCCCTCCGGATGGACGATGACAGCGTGATCGTCCTCGATCCGGTCAACCGGCAGGTCATCGACAATGCGCTTGCCGGTGGAATCCGCAAATTTATCGGCGGAAACTGTACCGTCAGCCTGATGCTGATGGCCATCGGCGGGCTATTTAAAAACGGTCTGATCGATTGGATGACCTCCATGACCTACCAGGCGGCGTCCGGGGCCGGAGCGAAAAACATGCGGGAACTCGTTTCCCAGATGGCCGCCATCGGAAAAGGGACGGAAGCGCTTCTGTCCGATCCGGCATCGGCCATCCTGGAGATTGACCGCCAGGTCGTCGATACCATAAACGGGAGCGGTTTCCAAATCACGAATTTTGGCGCCCCGCTGGCCGGCAGCGCCATTCCCTGGATCGACAGTCTCCTGGAAAGCGGTCAGACCCGTGAAGAATGGAAGGGATTCGCGGAGACAAACAAGATCCTGCGGACTGAAAAACCGATCCCCATCGACGGCATCTGCGTGCGTATCGGGGCGATGCGGTGTCACAGCCAGGCACTGACCATCAAGCTGACCCGGGACGTCCCGCTTGACGACATCATCCAGATGATCGGCGAGGCCAATGAATGGGTCAAGGTCGTACCCAACCAAAAAGCGGACACCCTGAGGGACCTTACGCCGGCAGCCGTAACCGGCAATCTGACGGTCCCGGTCGGAAGGATCCGGAAGCTCAAAATGGGTCCGGAATACCTGACCCTCTTCACGGTCGGCGACCAGCTCCTGTGGGGAGCGGCGGAACCGATCCGGCGGATGCTGAACATCCTGCTGGAACGAAGGTAGCCGGCAGGTAATCGGCTAAAGCGACTTAACCTTTCTCAAAAAATATCGTGGAGCGGATGAACAAGCGAGGGGGTTCATCTGCTCCAGATATTTCCATGTGAATCATTATTCGTAACTTCCGCCGGGATGCGTGCTCGTTCTTCCGGTCGCTGCTCACGTGAACTTCTGACGAACTGAGGCACATGCCGATTTCTCCGCCCGTTTTATTACTCCTATGCGCAGTGATGGGTGGAGTCCTGCTGCTGCTCGGCTTCCGGATATTTCAACTCAACAGGGAGTTGACCCGCCAGGCGGCAAATAGCCGGTCGGCCACCGACCGGTTCAATGACATCCATCAGGCTGTTTTCGAAGGTTTTTGTTATATCGACCCGGAAAATGGCACCCTCCTGTACCCCAATCCTGTCCTGTGTGCATGGCTCGGCATTTCAGCGGAAAAATCCCCGACCGGATCTAATCTCTTTGCACCGGATGATCCGTCCGTTGGCCCGGATGTCTTTCAGCATTCGATCGAAGGGGCGTTAAGGGGAACTCCCCGGACAATTGAATTGCCTGTCCGGGCCGCCGGAGGAGAACGCCTGTGGCTGCGCATCCGGATGCGTGCCGCCACCCTGGATAATCGGCCGGCGGTACTGGTCCTGGCAACCGATATCAACGCGGCCAGAAGGACGGAAGAGGATTGCGAACAGCTGAGCAATATCCTCGAATCGGTGGGCGAGGGCGTGGTGACGGTAGATGCGGGAGGAATTATTACCTACGTCAACAAGGCGTGGGCGGATATGCACGGCATGGTCCGTGGCGAGCTTTGCGGAAAGCATGTAAGTATTTTTCATACCGATCTGCAGTTCAAGCATGATGTGTTCCCTTATAACGAGATCGTTGCCCGCAAGGGGAAAAACAGCGGTGAGATCGGCCACCGGCGCGCCGACGGTACCGAGTTTCCAACGTATATGACCACCACCCTGCAGAGGGATAACACCGGCCGGCCGGTCGGTTTTATCAGTGTGGCGGCAGACCTCTCCGAGCAGAAAAAAGTAGAGGATGCCCTGCGGACAAGTGAGATTAAGTTCCGGCACCTGTTCAATCTTTCACCGGAACCAATCGCCGTTTCAGACCTTACCGGGAAGATCCTCGACGTCAATGAAAAATATTGCGAATTCATTGGCTATTCGCGTTACCAGGTCATCGGTAAAACCGCCCTTGAAGTCGGTTTCCCCTCTGAACAATGGCAACAGATAATTAACACCCTCACCCGAAACGGGGAACTCACCGGATTCGAGGTCTCACTGGCGAAACCTGACCAGGGCCAGCATTATCTGTTGATGTTTGCCAAGCTGATCGAGATTAAGAGCGAATTTTACATCCTTTCCGTCCTGCACGACGTGACCGAACAGCGGCATTTGGAAGATCGGCTGCGGGAGTCCCAGAAACATGAAGCAATCGGGACGCTCGCTGGCGGCATTGCTCACGATTTCAACAACATTTTGTCGGCAATCCTCGGTTATGTCGAACTTTCCCTGCTCAAGACGGACAGGAGCAGCAAGGTGTTCAACTATCTGGACCAGGTATTGAAAGCGACCAACCGGGCAAGAGATTTGGTCCGGCAAATCCTTTCTGTCAGCCGTCAATCCGAGCAGCGGCGAAAACCAGTCGGTGTGCAGCCCATTATCAAGGACGTCTTGAAGCTGATGCGGGCCAGTCTTCCCAGTTCCGTCGAAATCCGCGAGGAAATCGACCGGCATGGGGGGCCAATCCTGGCCGATCCCGGGCAGATTCATCAAATCTTGATGAACCTGTGCACCAATGCCGGTCAATCGATGAACGATACCGGCGGCGTAATGACCGTCAAGCTCGAAACGGTCAAAGTTGGACCATCCGAACTCGCATCCCCGGTCGACATGACCCATGGCGCATATGCGTTGATCACGGTCAGTGATACCGGCCACGGGATGACCGCGGAGGTTCAGAAACGGATTTTCGACCCCTATTTTACCACCAAGGTCAAAGGGATGGGGACGGGACTTGGATTGGCCGTGGTCCAGGGAATCGTGAAGAAACACGGGGGGATGATCACTTTTTCCAGTCGTCCCGGCGGAGGAACCTGTTTTTCTGTTTACCTGCCCATGATTCAGCGGGTCGACCTACCCGGAATGCCGGAATCCCCCATTGTTGAGCCGGCGCTCCCGGGAGGAGATGAATGTATTCTCCTGGTTGACGACGAAGAGTCAATTACCGACACCGGCCGACAAATGCTGGAACACCTCGGGTATCAGGTGGTCACTACCTCCAGCAGCCTGGTGGCCCTGTCCCTGTTTCGGGATGACCCGACCAGGTATGATCTGGTGATCACGGATATGACCATGCCGGAAATGACGGGGGACGAACTGGCCAGTCGACTCATGCGGATACGTCCGGACATTCCCGTAATACTCTGTACCGGATATAATTCCCGAATTGATGAAGAAAGCGCCAAGGCTTTGGGGATCCGGGCGTTCGTGTTCAAACCCGTCAAGTTGAAGTCTCTGGCCCGGACGGTTCGGGAAGTGCTTGAAGCCGATGCCGAACCCGCCGTGGCCACGTCCTGAACTAGCCGATCTATAAAAAACCGAGCGAAAACATGGCGAGGTTGCCGGTCACGTGGATGATGATCGGCACGAGCAGATTTTTTTCATATTCATAGGCAACGGCAAAAACGACCCCGCCCACGAGTTGGGGAAGGGCAATTCCACTGATGCCGTGGGCGGATACAAACAACGCCGTGCTTCCCATGATCGCCACGCCCATCCCCCAACGCCGCAGAAACCCGTAAATAACGCCCCTGAAAAACAGCTCTTCTGCAACTGGACCGATCACTCCTCCCACGAGGAAAAACAGGGCGATCCGTTCCGGATCGGAGGGAAGGCGCACCCGGATCAGGTGCAGGGGGTCGACTCCGGCGATGAAGATTGCGACTGCCCCGGCTGCGGCGAGGACCGCAAACCCTCCAGACCAGAGCACCCCTCTCCAGATGCCGTTCTTGAAATCAGATGGAAACAACCCGGGGATCCGGGACTGGGCGCTGTAGCGGAGACTCACCCCGACAATAAGAATCCCGCCGAGAACCCGGATGCCGGCGGTCAACAGCAGTGGGTCGGAATCAACGGCCCGGGCCGCCATTTCCAGGGCAATTATCCCAAGCACCGCAAGGGTCAGCGGTCGGCCGGCGTATCTGACAGGTGTTGTGTCCATCCGAGTTTTTTCAAAGCCTTATAGGCGTACCACTGGACATACCAGTGAGAAATGGCATCCATGCGATCCCGGATTTCCTCGGCCGTACGTGCGGACCCGGAACGGCCGAGACCGTAATACGCCATACAGGCGACATTCGGGTGCGGATCGTCAACAAGACGGGCAAGCATCCGGCGCGCTTCCATACTCCGACTGTTTCCGAGACTGTTTGCCAGCCAGTACCGCACCGGCACATGGGCGCTTTCCATTAGCCGGGGATCGATTGCAAGACGCATCGGATCGATCCCCTGATCGGCCATGGCCTTTAAGCCGTCGCGCTGGGCGCGCCAGTCCGAAACGGCCACTTTTTCCCGGATTTCAGCAGGCGTAAGCGTTTCCGCCGGCGTCCCGTACAAGGGGATGACCGCGCCAACCCCGATTCCCATCAGGATCAGGGAGGCGATTACGGACCTTAAAAACACGGGGGGGATCAAAAAAAGGAAGGCGCTGAACAACGCATGGACGAAGACATAAAGCGACAGGGGAAAACCGACGACGAGTGAAAAAAACGTAAATGACCGCAAAAAGCTGTTTCTGTCGGATGCTTCGGAAATTTCCCGCAGCGCGTTTTTCGATTCCGATAAAAATGTCGCCAGGTCCGTTTCCACACTGACCCCCCGTTCATTTGTCATTACAAGGCGTTTTTCATCCCCTATCACCTTCAGGTCACAGGGAACAGTTCCGGACACGGGCAGGAAATCGTAAACGGCGAGCTCATTTAAAAGTTTTTGTGATATATCGGGATCATCCGCTTGAATGCATGCGGTTTTCAGCAGCTTCTGGTCAAGGGTTTTAAACAGTTCGGCGGGGTAGAGGGTGTATTGGTAATAAAACGAATTGACCGCCTGACCCGCCGTGTTTTCGAGGAGAAGGTAATCGCGGACATTGATGAATACATTTCCATCCAGCCGGGGGACCCAGGCCAGCGCCACGATCAGAATCACTGCCACATGAGTGATCCAGGCGTAAGCGTCTCTTGGCATCTTCCGGGGCGGCATCCATCGGCGGCAAAGGTAGATCACAATGGACGGAACAATTACAAAAACCGCCGTTGCCGCAGGATTCCAGCCGCCAGCATTTACCGCCAGGAGCAACCCGATCCAGAAAAACGCCGGAAAAATCAAAAATAAAGGATTGTCAGCGAACAGTCGCCGGTATGCCCACATGACGATGAACGTCAGCAGGGTCAATCCGGCGCCCAAAGTCAGGGAAAAAAACAGGGCGCCACAGAAAGCGGGAAAGACTTGTGTAAGGGTGGGAAGGATATGGTCATTTGGAACCACTAAAAAGCCGGCCGATTTCAGGGCGATGATCTTTGCATGCAGCGCCAGGTCGGACCGGTAGATAAAAAAGGTGAACAACAGGTGCGTTGCGGCCATGCCGGCCGCAAGCACAGCGGCGGGGTAGGTCGGGCGTTTCATCTTATGCCCGCATCAGTTCAAGCAGGGCGTCGAAGGCAAGCAGGTATCCGGTCTTGCCGAACCCGGAAATCTGTCCCGCGACCACATCGGCCAGCATGGAGTGATGCCGAAAACCCTCCCGTTTGTAGATATTGGACAGATGCACTTCCACCACCGGAATGTCGAGCATCAGGACCGCATCCCGGATGGCGATGCTGGTATGGGTATAAGCCGCCGGGTTGATGATCAACCCGTCACAGGCGCCCCGGGCGGCCTGAATCCGATCGACGATATCGCCCTCATGATTGGACTGGAACAGATCAACGCTTACCGAGGACAAAGTTCCTTTTTCCAGGAGCGCACGGTTGATTTCATCCAAGGTGGCCGTGCCGTAGCGTTCGGGCTCCCTCGTGCCGAGCAGGTTCAGGTTGGGCCCGTGAATCACCAGGATTTTCCGTTCCATCGCATGCCTCCGCAGTCAGGTGGGCTTGGGCAGGGTATCGCCGAGCAGTTTTCGGAATTCGTCTATGGTCGCCTGGTAATCACCGCTGTTAAAGATGGCCGATCCGGCAACAAAGGCATCAACGCCCGCATCGGATATCTCCTTTATGGTTCCGGCGTTGACGCCGCCGTCGATCTGGATGAGGGTCGAAAGATTCCGATTCTCTATCATCCGCCGCAACTCCCGGGTTTTCGACAGACTGCTCCGGATAAAGCACTGCCCCCCGAAACCCGGGTTCACGCTCATCAGGAGAACGAAATCGAGTTCTTCAAGCACCCATTCCAGGGCGCTTACCGGGGTAGCGGGGTTGAGCACGACACCCGGCCGGGCACCGGATTTCCGGATCAAATCGATGGTCCGGTGGAGGTGGGCGCAGGTTTCGGCATGAACCGAGATCAGATCGGCGCCGGCATCGACAAACGCGGGTATGTACCGGTCAGGGTTCTCGATCATCAGGTGCACATCCAGAGGGAGATCGGTTGCCCGGTTAACCGCCTCTGCAATTATCGGCCCCAGGGTGATGTTCGGAACAAAATGACCGTCCATGACGTCAATATGTATCCAGTCCGCGCCGGCACGTTCCACGGCGCGCACTTCTTCTCCCAGTTTTGAAAAATCGGCGGAAAGGATTGAAGGGGCGATGATTTTCATGACGCTCTCCAGCGTT
>Ga0209347_1003844_pt1 | contig 16698 bp, 19 predicted proteins | sample AutmiccommuBRH23_FD_187382 | JGI IMG/M metagenome (GOLD analysis project Ga0209347, IMG submission 187382) | Deep subsurface microbial communities from Mt. Terri, Switzerland - Autotrophic microbial communities BRH/23 (SPAdes) (version 2) | ecosystem: Environmental > Aquatic > Deep subsurface >...
CGTTAAATACCGTAACATTTTTATCACCACCCTATGGTTAATTATACCATAGGATTTGGATGATTTGGGTAGTTTTGGTGTGTTTGTAACGAAATATTATAGAATATCAGGAACTGCTACATCCTCCTCTCGTTTCGGTTCAACAGCACCTCGTTTTATCTTGTTCGGTTTATCATGTAACCGAAGTGCGCCTTCAAACAGTGCTAACATAGGCTCTAAACCACTCATAAGGGTTCGTGGACTACGGGCCATCACCCAATCAGTAGTAGCCTCATCTAAAGATCCAAAGATCATTTGACGAGCCACCCGTAAATCAGTTTCGGGAACTTCCCCACTCGTAATTCCTTGCTGGATCACCCCCTCAATAAGGTTAAAATAGCCTAATACTGTCTCGTTAATCGCTGCGCGAATACGGGGATCGGACTGCCTAAGCTCTAATTGACTGACAATCGCCAGGGAACGATTCTGTTCCATATAAGAAAAATGGGTCCTAACAATCGTCCGTAAACGCGCTTTTGTCGTCTCACATTCCGAGAGTTCACGACTCATAAAGGAGATAAAATCACCCATGCGTTCTTGGAAAACTCGAATAAGTACTTCCTCTTTGCTTTTGAAGTATAAGTAGATTGTGCCATCGGCAACTCCAGCTAGACGGGCAATTTTGGTTACTTGGCATTGATGGTATCCTGATTCCGAAATGGCTTTAATAGCAGCATTGAGAATCCTTTGGAATTTTCCCTCACGCTGCGCATCCATTGAATCTACACCTCACCTCTTATAATCTTGAATTGTGAATCGCTTGAATGAATGGTCATTCATTGCATCTATGATAACATAGCTATTTCAAAAAATAAATAGAGTTTTCAGAACTTTTGCTGGTTTTACGTAAAAATTTTAAGGTTTTGAAACATGAGTTTTGAAATAGCCTGAAATGAACGACTTGACATCCAAGATGTCAAACGTATGATAGATATAAGTAAAGTCTTATCGCCTAGAATACCTCGATCTTAGCGAAGGTCATGGAAAGGACTAGTACAATGAAAGTTAAGATTTTTAGTTCACCCGATCCTCGATTCTTAGAAAAGGAAGTCAATCAGTGGTTAGAAGACAATAGTTGGATTAAAGTGATCAACCTTACACAGAGTACAGGAAATGCAACCGTCATCTCCCTTTGGTATAACGAACCCAATGTACCAATCCTTGGCTAATATCGAGGATCGAAGTTCGAAGTTCGAGGTACGAATAGAGATTCGCTACGCGAATAGAGAAACAGGACGTTCGAGATTAGAGCGCTGGCCAAGGATGGCCGAGTGTCGCTGTAGCCAGGGATGGCGAAAAGCGACCTTCTAAATATTCAAAAGAGAAGCTATGGCTTAATAAAGCCGATAGCTTCTCTTTTTTAATGTAGCAAAACTATACTTTCCGACTTCCCGCAATAAAAAGCTTTCAATAAGGAGATACTATTTATACTACCCACGAGACTCTCACTATATCGAAGGGCTGGTGTTTTATGAAGGTTTCCCTTTTTGCGACCTGCCTCACAAATGCCTTCTATCCAGACGTAGATCTGACGATGGCCAAAATCCTAACCCGTTTGGGACATACCATCGACGTGCCTGAAGGGCAAGCCTGTTGTGGTCAAATTGCGTTTAATTCAGGTTATATCGATGATGCTCGAGAAGTCGCCCGTACTCTTATTGACTCCTTTGAACGCAGTGAGACCGTGGTCAGCCCCAGTGGATCATGTGTTGCGATGATCCATCACTATTACCCCTTTCTTTTTGAAAAGGAACCGGCTTACCTCAAAAAGGCCCAAGATCTGATTAAAAAAAGCTTCGAATTTACTCAATTTGTGGTTGACGTCTTGAAACAACCCGATTTGGGAGCGAAGTATCCCGTCAAAGCAACCTATCATCCATCCTGCCACGCAACAAGACTTTTGGGAGTGGACGAAGCACCCCTAAAACTCCTCGCCCATGTTCAAGGCTTAGAGCTTCTCCCCTTACCCGAAGCCCACCTTTGTTGCGGGTTTGGTGGGACGTTCTCCGTGAAAATGCCTAAAATCTCCGAGGCGATGGTCGCTGAAAAAGCCCAACATGTTCTCGCATCAGGTGCGGATTTACTGCTAGGAATCGATATGGGGTGTCTGATGAACATATCCGGTTACTTAGAAAAAATCAAAAAGCCAGTCAAAACAATGCATATTATTCAGTTGCTGGGGGAGGGAAACAACAGGTAAGAAATTCTTATGAAACTATAAAGAACCCTACTATTTCTTAGTAGAGTTCTCAAGGATGGTAACGATTAAATTGTTTAAGGAACGATTCTGTTCTTTAGCAAGTGCTTCCAGTTTCTTCTTTAGAGCCTTTGGTATGGTTATATTGGTTCTCGTATTATCAGCACTAATGGTCATTATCATTCACCTCTAGGTAATTATAGCAATGAAATACAGTGTTGTAAAGGTGGTGCCGCTATGGTATAGTTTCCTTGGAGGTGATATCAAGTGATCCTCGGAAAGAAAGTTAGACTCAAGCCCACAGAAGCACAGGAACAGCAGTTGTGGAAGTCGGCTGGAACTGCAAGGTGGGCATACAATTGGGCATTAGACAGACAAGAGAAGAACTATGCTAGTGGTGGAAATTTCCTTTCAGACAATGATCTGAGGAAAGAGCTCACCAAATTAAAGCAAACGGAAGAGTTCTCTTGGCTTGGGGATGTTTCCAATAATATCCCCAAGCAAGCAGTTAAGGATGCCTGTGATGCTTACAAGAAGTTCTTTAAGCATTCAGCTGAAAAGCCCACATTCAAGAGCAGGAGGAAGTCTAAACCTTCATTCTACAACGATAACTTGAAACTAAAGGTCAAAGAAGTCATCGTCCTAATTGAGAAAATCGGATGGATCAAGACTTCGGAACAATTGCCACTAGGTCAAAAGTACACTAACCCTCGTATTTCATTTGACGGAAAGTATTGGTACCTAGCAGTTGGAATCGAGCAAGAGCAAGATAATGAGCAGTTGACAAGTGAAGTCATCGTCATTGATTTTGGGATCAAAGTCCTTGCATCCTGCTCTAATGGTATGGTGTTCAAAAACATTAACAAATCTCAAAGTGTCAAGAAGCCAGAGAAACGGCTTCGTAGGTTGCAACGTAAAGTTTCTCGAAAGTATCAAAAAAACAAGAAAGGAGTCCGTTTCGTCAAAACCTGCAACATTATAAAAGTTGAGAAGCAAATCCGTGTGCTACATCGAAAGTTAACTGGAATCAGAAGTAATCATATTCACCAAGCCACCAATGTAATTGTGAAAACCAAGCCTTGCAAAGTGGTTGTGGAAACTCTAAACATCAAGGGTATGATGAAAAATCGGCATCTATCGAAAGCAATTGCTCAACAAAAACTGTATGACTTTAAGTTGAAGCTCCAATACAAGTGTGAGAAACATGGTATCGAACTTGTTGAGGCTGACAAATGGTTTCCTTCGAGTAAGATTTGTTCGAGTTGTGGAGCTATTAAGAAAGACTTGAAGTTGTCGGATAGAGTATACAGTTGTGCATGTGGTTTGGTAATAGATCGAGATTTCAATGCTTCCATTAATCTTTCGAGATACCAATTAGTAGTCTAGTCACCTAAAAGACACTACTAATGTGTACGATTCGTTGCATCGGAATTTAAGCCCTTGGAGTGTTATATCAAACGAAAGTAGCCTTCGGGCAAAATCGGACACGATGAATAGGGAAGCAAACAGAACTTTAATAGACTTTTATAAAGTTTTGGCAACGGGAATGAAGCTATGACCATGTACAATCCTACCGTTGATCAACGTGTGGATAAGGCCCTCGCTGATGACTTCTTGCGACAAGCTACGCGCAGGGCGACAGACCGCTTGCGCAACAACAAATACAAAGCAGCTGATGAACTGGGATCTTGGGAGGAATGGCGTAACGCTGGAGCAAGTATCCGAAAACATGTGATTGAGAATCTCGATTATTATTTACAACAACTGATCCAGCAAACTGAAAAACGAGGCGTGCAGGTTCATCTTGCCAAAACTCCAGAGGATGCAGTCGCCGTTGTCCGGGATATTGTCCGTAAGCATAATGCTAAGAATGTCATTAAATCAAAGTCAATGATCTCTGAAGAAATCCATCTTAACAAGGCATTGGAAGCAGATGGTGTGCTCAGTGTGGAGACAGACCTTGGAGAATATATCATCCAAATAGCCGGTGAGCCCCCCTCGCACATTATAGTACCGGCGATGCACAAAACCCGCCAGCAAGTAGCCGATTTATTCGAACCCATCGCTGGTCAAGCCTTAAGCTCTGACACCCCCACGCTGACTCGTTTCGTCCGCATCAAAATGCGTGAACAATTTCTCCATGGTGATATCGGTATCACCGGCTGCAACTTCGCCGTCGCTAATACGGGAAGCATCGTCATGGTCACCAATGAAGGAAACGGGAGGATGGTTAGTACTCTGCCACGAGTTCAAATCACCCTCATGGGCATGGAGCGCATCGTTCCCTCATTTCGAGAACTAGACGTAATGCTCAACCTACTAGCTCGGAGCGCAACGGGGCAGAGGCTCTCCAGCTACACCACCATCCTCACCCCACCTAAGCAAACCGCCGATTCGGACGGCCCTGAGGAGTTCCATCTCGTGATTCTCGATCATAACCGTTCTGAAATTCTGGGAGATAAGACCTTCCGACCTGCTTTGAATTGCATTCGCTGCGGGGCCTGCTTTAATGTATGTCCCGTCTACCGTCAAATTGGAGGGCACGCTTACGGCTCTGTTTATTCAGGCCCCATCGGCTCTGTGATCACGCCACTTTTGGAAAAAGATTGGGAAAAATGGGGACACCTCCCCTTCTTCTCCTCATTGTGTGGTGCTTGCTCAGAGGCCTGCCCTGTACACATCCCACTTCATGATCTCTTAGTAAACCTTCGAGCTCGTAAAACTCTCAGTGGACATACACCTCAAATTGAGCAACAAATCTTCAAAGCGTTTCGCTACTTTTTCACTCATGAAAAGACCTTGCGCAGGGCACTACGTCTAGGCTCTCGTCTACAATGGCCTTTTGTTCGGAATGGACGAATCTCAGGCGGTCCCCCACCCCTTTCCAACTGGACTAAAAGCCGCACTCTTCCGATGGTCGCCCCAAAATCCTTCATGCAAATTTGGGCCGACTCAAAGGCTAGCCGTAAATCGCCACATTAAATCCCTAATTGAGATGAGAGGTGAGAGCTATGTCACACGTTAACGATTTTATCAGCCAACTGGCGTCCAGGTTAGGACGTCCCACCCCTACTGATCTTCCACCTGCTGTCGATTTTCAAGTACCCCAATATCGGTTATCCAACCCCGGAGAGCGTACCACCATCTTCCTCCACAATTGGCAGGCCCTTGGGGGCAAAGGGGCCATCGTCAAAACAGAAAACGAAGCCTTGACCTGTCTTAAAGAATGGTTCGGGGACCTCCCGTTGACCTGGGTCAAAAGCAATCCGTTAGCCCTCTTAGCGTGGGATAGTTTGCCACCGTTAGCGGAATCTGTCTTTTCAACTCTAGACTGGACCCTAGCCCGCTATACTATGTCAGCCCCGGACCCTCGAGATCGTTATTCAGTCGCTGCCCAAGCTGAGCTTGGCATCACAGGGGCTGATTGGGGAATCGCACTCTCTGGAACAGTAATCACTAATAGCAGCCCCCAACGAGGGCGAGCTGTAAGCCTACTCCCCCCTCGACATCTCTGCTTTATTGAAGCAGCAAAACTTCGGGATAACCTCAATGAGGTTTGGGAAGAGATTTCAGAGTTAGGCAGCCCTCCGTCAGCCATCGAGATGATCTCCGGTCCCAGCCGAACCTCCGACATCGAAATGGATTTATCGATCGGAGTCCATGGACCTATCGAAGTTTATGTGATTGTAATCGACGTTTAGACAAAAGAAACTTTAAAACTTCCCGGATCTAAAAATTGACACAAACAACCAAAGCAACATGACCCCTGCAACGATAAAGCCGATTTCAATAGCAGGGATCTGCCAAAGTAAAATGGGTTGAGGCGCCAAAGCAGAGGCAATAATCAGACCCGCCATGACAATACTGAAGGAAAGTAAGACAATACTAAACGAAATTCGGTTGGAGATGCGATCTAATTTCCTCAAAAAACTATCCAGTTCCGGAACACTGACTTCTAAATGAATACGCCCTCCCAACAAATCTCGCATGAGAACTTTCATTTGTTTCGGAAGACTTACTAGCAGATCACCAAAATCCGAAACGTTATGCCAGACCCTGCCCGCAATCGAGCTGGGTCGGTAGCGTTCCTTAAGAAGTTGCAGTCCAAAGGGTTCAGCCATATCTAAAATGCTCAGCTCTGGATCCAATTTTTCTACGATCCCTTCAAGAATCAGCAAGCACTTGGCCAGCAGGGTAAAATCTGAAGGAATACGGATTCGATGACGAAAGGCGACTTTAAAAAGATCGCTAATCGCCTCCCCTAAGCTGATTTGACTCATGGGAACATCCAAATACTTTTCTCGCAACTCATCCACTTCATGGGTTAGAAGCGGAAGGTTAACCTCATCGGGCACTATCCCTATTCGCAAGACGGCTTGAATCATACTCTCCGTATTTTGACGCATCATCGCGATCACCATCGAGGCAAAATTATGCTTCATATCTTTGGTAAGCCTTCCGACCATACCAAAATCAATCAAGGTAATCGCACCATCGCTTAAAAGAAAGATGTTTCCGGGGTGTGGGTCAGCATGGAAGAAACCTTCAATTAGAACCTGATGGAAGAGAGAGCGAACCAGCTGTTCTGCGACAGCTTTGCGGTCAAATCCCTGCTTCTCTATCATCTCAAACTGATTAAGCTTTATGCCTTCTACAAACTCCATGGTCAGCACAGTGCGCGTGGAATAATCCCAATAAATGGACGGTATGTGAACCATACTGTCCTTTTTAAATTGTTTGGCGATTTTCTCGGCGTTTCTGGCTTCGATGGTATAATCCAGCTCATTACGAAGGGATTTCGAAAACTCCTCTACCACATCACGCAATTGGAGACGTTCCATCTTAGGCATACGGTGTTCGGCCAGCGTCGCTAAATCTAAAAGGATTTCCAGATCTGTTTCAATTAATGCCTTAATATTAGGGCGCTGTACCTTGACAGCTACCCGTTCTCCCGTCCGTAACTGAGCACGATGAACCTGACCTATGGAAGCAGCTGCGATCGGTTTCTCATCAAAGGAAGAAAAATTCACCTCGATGGGGGAACCTAGTTCTTGTTCGATAATTCGAGCGACTTCCTCGAAGGAAAAGGAGGGCACATTATCCTGAAGGCTTTCCAACTCCTGAAGAATATCTTCCGGGATAATATCTGCTCGGGTACTGGCAATCTGCCCAATTTTGACATAGGTTGGACCTAACTCCTCTATTACCCGGCGTATCCGTTCCCCCATTGATAATCGATCAATCTCTTCTGTGTCTGTGAAAAGCCGTTTGGGTAGGGACAACATATGTAAAAGTCCCATCTCTTCCACTACATAACCAAACCCGTGGCGAGCTAGGACTTTAGCGACATCTCTATAACGTTTAATATGGCGTATTCTTTTCCCAATCATCAGAAAACGTCCCCTTCTATTCGAGGTTCGTAGTTCGCGGTTCGTTCATGAGATGAGTTAGTATTTTATTATAGTATTATTTTTGCAGAGACCTTAACTCTCTAAGAACCGCGAACTACTTACTTCGAACTATGAGATTAGCAGGCCTTTTGTCTTGGATCTAATCATTATTCTCGAATTTATGCCGGGATTATTCTGGCAGTGATTCCTCTTTTACTTTTTCTAAAGCCGCTATCCGTTGTTCCAAATGGTCCAGATCTGTCTTAGTGGGTATATTCAGGTCCTTTAGGAGCTGAGCAAACTGTCCTCGAAAACGCTCATTAATTTGTTTTCTCTCGGTTTCCCCTTTTTCAAACAACTCCTGCACAAGATCCTTCGACTCGGCAGTAGTTACTTCTCCTTTTTTAACTAATTCATCGACCAGTTTCTCGATCTGTTCCTTACTAACCACAGCCAATCCCAAGCCAAGGGCCAAACCCTTTTTAATAAGGTCTTTCATGAAATTCTCCCCCTTTATTCTTATTCATTCCTATAAAGAAGACTTGGCTAGTTCCAAGCCTTCAGGCGTAAGCGGTCGGTCGAATGCTAAGTCATCTATGGCGCATTCGGCACTAGACACGTCCTGTGTCGAACGCCTTAGTTGCACTTATGCAATACTGCTGCAAGTTATACTTTCTGACTAGTTTTAAAAGTTCAAAATACTTCTGATCCCTCGAATTTTGTAGTTCGCATTTCGACAGCGACTTCAAAAATTCAAACCCCGCCAACGTTATAGATTATACACTAATCATTGTTTACAAAAACAGCAAAACTTATTTATCTAAAAGCATAACAAGTTGCATTAATTATAGGTCGTAGGCTTTCATCCATTATGTACCAAAGACAAACCGAGTTTTATCCGTTATACTTGGGAAAGTCTTCGATACAATCTTGTCGTGAGGTTAAGCACCTTGCTTTACTAAAAAAATAACAAACAAAGAACGAAAGGATGAAGAACATGACAAAGATGTACAGTATTACTTTAGCTAGAATCCTCGCACCGATCATTTCTGCATTCTTATTTGTGACAATAATCACTATAAACCCAATCACTGTAACAGGTGATCTAAACACAAAAGAAATTCAAACAGCGAATGCTATTTTGCCAGAAGTGGAAGCAAATGTTCCAGCAACATCAGCTCCAGCGACCCCTACTAATCCCCCTGCCACCAACTCAGAACCCGCTCCTGCTACGACAAACACGCCAACACCCCCGGCCAAAAAGGCGGAACCACAAGCATCCAGATCGGGTAGTACTTCGACCAGTGCCCCAACAACAAGTACTCCGACCAGTAAACCAGCTAGTACTCCGACTAGTACACCTACCCCTCCTAAAACCACCTCTCAATCAGGGAAAGCAAGTGCGATTATTGCGACCGCTAAACAATATATCGGCGTAAAATATGTCTACGGTGGAACGACCCCCGCTGGCTTCGATTGTTCAGGCTTTGTTAAGTACGTTTTTGCCAAAAACAGTATTAGCCTTCCTAGAGTATCACGTGATCAATATAAAGTCGGAACGGCTGTCTCCTTTAGCAATCTTCAGCCAGGCGATTTAGTCTTCTTCTCCTTGGCGAAAAATGGAGTGGTTGATCATGATGGCATCTATGTTGGTAATGGACAATTCATCAACGCTGCAAGTTCTAAAGGTGTGACCATCTATGCGCTCGGAACTTATTGGAAATCCGCATATGTCGGTGCCAAACGAGTAATATAACTCAATTATTTTATACTAATCAGAAAGTATTAACTTTATGTTATATACTGCGAGAAGGCTAATCCGTGCGAAGACAGTGTCTTCGTCTGGAAGCATAAGTGCAACTAAGGCTTGGCGCAAGCCAAGTTTCATTATCAGACTGGGGGTGTAACAACTTGTTAATTCAAGCTTGTTACACCCTATTTAAAAATCATTCATCATCATCTGATAATGACATTTTGATAAACAATCTGTACTCGACGAGCCGCAATCAAAACCGACGATTTCTCCTTCATACATAGAGCCACCCTCAACTCGATTACGGAAAATCCTAAGCCTAACAAGCTTACTGACTATTGAACACGTTTCTTCTCTTTCCTCAATAATCTGCTTCATAATATATTCATCGCATGTCCCTAAGATGGAGGTGTGTCTTGCTCTTAGCAGACTTAGTCCTATTTTGCATAACGGCAACTTCAATAATCGTAGCCAGATTACGCCCCGGGCGGACTGGAACCGTGATCTCAGGAATAGGAATCCCTAGGATCTCTCGTGTTTTTGGCACATCAATTCCAATACGATCGTAAATTTTTTCTTCCTGCCATTCCTCCAAGTGAACAATAAACTGAATAACTTTTTCATCCCTTACGGAACTTGCTCCAAACAGAGTCGTCACATCCAGAATTCCTAAACCACGTAACTCAAGTAAATGCCGAATTCGTGCCGGGGCGGTGCCTAGTAATCTCTCTTCATCAACCCGGCGAACCTTCACGACATCATCAGCAACCAGCAGATGCCCGTTTTTAATGAGTTCTAAAGCCGCCTCGCTTTTACCAATTCCACTTTCACCAGTAATCAAAACCCCCACTCCATACACATCGACTAACACCCCATGTGCGACCGTAATGGGAGCTAACTGGTTAATGAGGTAACGAATTAAGAGATAAAAAAGTTGGGTGGCAGAGCGATGCGTGCTCAAAAGAGGAATCTTCCGTTCACTGGCTAATTCGATAAACTCAAGCGGAAGCGCTAAATTCCGGGTAATAATTATACAAGGTACTTCTGCAATCATGACTTGGGCAATCTTTGAGCGACGTACCGAATCATCATACTGCTGGAGTAACCCTAATTCAGTCCGTCCGTAAACTTGTATGCGTTTAGGAGTCAAATGCTTTAAAAAGCCAGCTAATTCAGCACTCGGACGTTTTAGACTATACTCCGTGATTTCCTTGTCTAACCCCACATGCCCTGCTAAAACCTCAAAATTAAATTCCTCAACTAACTGATTTACAGTAAGCAATTTGCACCCTTCTTTCTTAAGGGAGAAGGGGGAAAACAAGGGGTCAGGTCCCCTGTTTTGGTCAAAACGAGAGCCTGCCCCCCGATCCTCCCCTTTTTTTCCCAATTTTTCAAGTTTATTAAAGGGTTAATCTAAAATCAAAATTCCAATCTTGCTCCAATAGTTTTACCTTTCTCCTTGTTTCCTCATGACAAGATCTGAATTTGTTTAACTTTAACCATTATTACTTCTAGTTTACTCACCGTATATCCTTCCGAACTTTTTAACAAAGGCTTAAAAGATTTACTGACCCTTAGTTCTCCACTTTTCTATCATACCCGATTACTTTTGAAGCTATTTGAACGCAGGACGTAACTTCATACACCTTTTTAACTTGAGCTCTTATGACTAAAGGTTGGGCAAATATATTTACAACTCTCCCTTGTTTCCGTTATTCTATAAGAAGACCCATTTTCTCTTTGAACCATACCGATTATGTTTAATCACACAACCAATATCAGCATTAATCTTTGATATTTTAGGAGGTGCCTCCCTTGAAGAAGCAAGCGATTGTCATAAATCCCAAAGACAACGTAGCTACGGTTGTAGATGACTTCCCACCAAGTACGATTATCCATTTTTTTGTAGGCCAATCGGAACGAACCGTCCAATTACTGCAAGACATACCTCTCGGCCATAAATTTGCCATTCAAGAAATAAAGGTCGGCGAAGAGATCCTCAAATATGCTGAAAGCATCGGATTGGCCACTACCTTAATTCAGCCTGGGCAACATGTCCATGTTCACAACATGGACACCCAACGCGGACGCAGAGACAAGTGAACTAATTTATCTAAATAAAGGTATATGGACTACAGGAGGAATTACTAAATGCAAATTCTTGGTTACCGTCGACCGGATGGAAAAGTGGGAATACGTAATCACATCTTAATTATCCCTACCTCCGTCTGTTCGAGCACCGTCGCTTCAAATATTGCCAGTCAAATTCCCGAAGCCATAGCCCTTCCTAATCAACACGGTTGTTGCCAAATCGGTACAGACCACGAGCAAACAGTACGAACGTTAATCGGCTTTGGCAAGAATCCCAATGTGGCTGCAGTTCTGGTCGTCGGACTTGGTTGCGAAGGGATTCCCATCAGAGAAACGGCTGCAGAAATCGCAACCTCCGGCAAACCCGTCGAAGTAGTTATCATTCAAGAAATCGGCGGCACTTTAAAAACTGAAGCGGAAGGATTGCGAAAAGCAGCTGAATTAGTACGCCAAGTCTCCCATCTTCAACCCGAAAAAGTAGATCTTAGTGAACTGAGCCTGGCCATCGAGTGTGGAGGGTCTGACTTCACCTCCGGTCTAGCCTCCAACCCAGCCTCAGGTATTGCCGCAGATTTGTTAGTGGCTGCCGGGGGTAACGTCATGTTGTCCGAAACCACGGAATTCATCGGAGCAGAGCATGTCCTAGCTCGCCGTGCCAAATCAAAGGACGTAGCCGAGAAACTGTTTAAAATTGTGCATGACTGCGAAGAAAGAGCAAAGCTCTTAAACGTTGACATTCGTGATGGACAACCCACACCCGGCAACATTGCCGGGGGCATCAGCTCGATTGAGGAAAAATCCTTAGGATGTATTTATAAAGCCGGGCACGCTCCCATTCAGGACGTTCTTAGGTATGGTGAAATCCCTCAAGGCAAAGGGCTTTACATCATGGATACCCCGGGGCAAGATATCGATTCGATCACAGGTATGCTCGCTGGCGGCGCAACCGTCGTGATCTTTACGACGGGACGTGGAACACCCACCGGTTCCCCCATTGCGCCAGTGATTAAGATAACCGCCAATGAGCGGACGTTCAAAATGATGGAAGATAACATGGATCTTGACGCATCTCCCATCATTTCGGGTGAAGAAACCATCGAGCAAGCCGGGCACCGTATTTTTGAGGAAATCATTGCCGTGGCAAATGGACGAAGAACCAAAGCGGAGAGCTTGGGATATCGAGAGTTCGGAATATATAAAATAGGACCTACTTATTAAGCCTGTTAAAACAATGTGACGTTTAACATTTATAAGCTCCCCTGGAATGCCTATCTGCGTAGGCTTTAGGGGAGCTTTAGCTTTGTCGATCTACCGCATTTGTAAAAAAACGAAGAAATAGACCTAAAGATTTCGTCTCCATTCTCCGATATAAGAACTAAGCAATGTTAGTGATTAATTTTCAGATTCTTGGAGTGTGAATAAAGTGAACACATATGGAAGCGCCGTAGGAGATAACATATTAATAGTGGAAGATAAGCCTGAAAATTTACTGATCTTAAAGGGCTATCTTAATACTATTGACTGCAACATAATAAGGGCGAAATCCGTTAAGGAAGGCTTAGATTACCTACGAAACTATGAGTTCGCACTCTTAATCCTTGATATGAAAATGTTGGAAATAGACAACTTAACTACCTCTGATATCCCCAAAATTTATATTGTGAGCAACAGCCTCGATCAAGGATTTTTATATATCGACAAAAAGAATTGCTTAAAAAGCAAGCACAATTGCTAATTTCGTAGCTCGTTATGGTGGCGAGGAATTTACCGCAGTTTTACCTAATACTGATAAAAAAGGTGCTTTTCATATTGCCGAGCGGATGAGAAAATGCATTAAGAAGTTAGCTATCAAGCACCCTACGTCTCGTGTAGCTGACTGCGTCACGATTAGTTTAGGTGTCGCTGAGTTAATCCCCCAAGCCTCTGATTCGATTGCAGATTTTATTAATAATGCCGATAATGCCCTCTATATGGCTAAACAACTCGGACGAAATAAAGTCCATATGGCAAATTTAAGTAGAATCGAAACTAATCTACAGCCCCCTCGAAAGAACATCATATATAGGTCATATAGAGAAACTATTGCAGAATTATGGTTTTCTTAATTACGCAGAAACTGTCTATCCTAACCTTCAAGGTGTATAATGATGTTATCAGTGGGGTTATTGAAGGAGGTCACTATGTTTAGTGTTGATAAAGAAGCTGTACAATATATTAAGTCGAAATCAGGCTCTTTGGTAATTGACTTGAAGCTAAATCCAGCCGCAGGCGGATGATGCCCTGCCCCGAACGTAACAGGTCGTTACGTACCGAAACTCTCTATCAGAGAACCCCAGGCTAACGAACAACTCCAATATAATGTTTTTGAGCAAGATGGAATCAAAATTTACTATTCTTCAAAGCTTAAAGTTAGATATGGCTTAACAGCAATTAGAATTAAACTCAAGAAACTATTGTTTTTTAAATGGTTGGAATTAGAAGGGGCAGCAGTGTAGTGGATAGATTAGTGTAAAGAAGCAGGGAATGATTCCGAATGAAATCGTTCCCTGCTTCTTTTAGGTGGAGTTCTGCTTCCCTATTTACGAAATATTTTGTCAGTTTATCGGAGGCCGTGCACTTCTCAATTTCGTCCAGACATATTATGGTATAAATTGGTTAAAAGGGGTGCTTAACATGCATATGATGTTCCACACTGTAAAACCAGGGGATACCCTTTGGAAAATAGCTCACCATCACCACACTTCCATTCATCACTTACTTCACATTAATCCTTGGATAAAGAATCCTGATCTGATTTTCATCGGTCGGAAAATCAAAGTTCATTAAAAATTATCTCTATTTGATAATTCGAACAAACTGGAATATTCCAGAGGATGTCTCAAAGGGGCATCCTCTTCTCGTTAGGCAGACTACAGGCGTTATTAAATAAAGTCCTGCTGTTCTCCTCACCTGAACAATAAACATTGCTTGCGGCCGCCGTACTAAAGATTTCTCAAATTCACCTTCCTTACTGTTCCCGCTCCTCTTCCGGGATCCCAAGAAGGATGAGCGCCTGGATGTAGGCCAAATTCGTCACCAGTGACGAATTTGGATTGCCGTCACTGTCGGGGGAGGCAAGCAGTTTCGTCCCTACTCTTCGAAGAGCTGCATCAGCCTGTCGGCCGTTCGCTAACCGATTCCTTCAACCTCTTGTCCCATTCCCCATGGGGAAGCAGGCCTAATTAGCTGCTTTTTTAAGTAGAATTATAATTGCTTTTTCCCATTATATGGTTCATCGAGATTTGCGTGGACCAGTTCTGAACTGTGTAGCCTTTTTGGAGTTGATACGATAACCCAATGCAAAGATGGCATCAAGGTTATTGCATTTAGTATTAGGTTTTTCTGCCCTTGGAGTATGTGCAAATTTTGCACATACTACTTCTTCCATTGGTACGTTCAAAAACAGCTTACCCTTTTCAATCCGTGCACCCACATAGGGTGCGGGGCTGATGGCAGACTCGGGGAAACAGGGGGACAGGTTCATTGATTTTCGCCCCCCTATTTTATTCAAATCCACGTCAGAGCTCTCACTGCTACCTACTGGAACGTCTTACATAACCTAAAGACAGTAAAGAAATAAGAGATAGGCTCATTCCTATCCCTTTATTTAGTACGCTCTATCAAGAACTTTTCAGAGTGAGCTAATTCACTCCACCACAAGGCTGCGACGGAGAAAAGGTGCTCGTGATCTTACAATCCTCGCAAATTTTCAGCCCTCGATCTTCATACAATTCCTCTGTCGAAATAACTTCAACCCCACATTTTTCACATTTAGCCATAGTAATCCCTCCATTCATAAAACTCAATATCTTTTTCTAAAAAGTTATTTATATTGATTATTACATTATCATAATACTTCATAAATTCATAGTGCTGAATATTAAATTTTCAGAATTTTTAAATTATATTTTCCGCTGATCACAGTTGTTTTTGTGAGCGTACGCTACTCACACAAAACCGACCCTACCAGATACGCAAAATAGCTTTTCACCACAGCGGTCAAGTAATCCCAAAAGGAACTCTAAGTAGTATCGAACAAACCTCAGGGATTAGATTCTATCCCCTGGTGTAAACCAAATATTAAAGATTAAAAAGGAGTTGATTGGGTGTCCAATCATTTAATTTATCCAATAGTTGTAGAAAAATCCGATGACGGAGGCCTTGGTATGTATTTCCCCGATTTCCCAGGAATAGCGATTTTGAGTATTGATATTACGGATGGTATTAAAAAGGCAAAAGAAATGCTCGTGGATCTCTTGTTAGAAAAAGAAGAACTAGACCAGCCACTCCCCATACCTTCTGCTCCTGAACATATCGCCTTACTCGATGCAAATGACCGTATTGTGTTTGTAGAGATTTATATGCCACCCTATCGCAACGAAGCCGCGAATAAGTCTGTAACCAAAAATTGCACCTTGCCTAAATGGTTACGCGATGTTGGCGAAGAAGCAGGCCTGAATTTTTCGCAGCTTCTTCAAGCGTCAATCAAGGATGCCCTTGGGATTAAGTCAATTGAAAAACAACGTTATACAAAATAATAGGCAGGCTACGGACCTGGCTCCTCAGTATCGCCCTCTTTTACTACGTTATGTTTCAATTCCTTATAGGCAGGCTACGGACGGTGGCAGAAGCGTTTGATGTAGCACAATCAGCAAGTTTCAATTCCTTATAGGCAGGCTACGGACGGGAGGAGTAGGCGGAAGGATCAATCCCCTTCAGGGTTTCAATTCCTTATAGGCAGGCTACGGACGCGTTTCTTGATTCCATCATGCAATATAGATCCCAGTTTCAATTCCTTATAGGCAGGCTACGGACGAGGCTGAATTAAGTCTCTTTTCTTTATCCTGATACCAGTTTCAATTCCTTATAGGCAGGCTACGGACCTCTGTTACCTTGTGAATAGGCCAGATAGAGCATTGTTTCAATTCCTTATAGGCAGGCTACGGACCTGCTCCGAATGCGTTTGAGTCCTTGGCTATTTGGGTTTCAATTCCTTATAGGCAGGCTACGGACATAGATATAGATAAAGAATTAGAATTAGAACTAGAGTTTCAATTCCTTATAGTGTCTGTTACAAAAAGCTGAACAGCACCAAACATAAGTTCTTTAAAAATAATTACACCCCTATCCATGGTGTGGTAAAATTAAGGTGACAAAACCAAAATTATCACACAGGAAGAGGTGTAAAC
>Ga0209347_1003845_pt1 | contig 16697 bp, 15 predicted proteins | sample AutmiccommuBRH23_FD_187382 | JGI IMG/M metagenome (GOLD analysis project Ga0209347, IMG submission 187382) | Deep subsurface microbial communities from Mt. Terri, Switzerland - Autotrophic microbial communities BRH/23 (SPAdes) (version 2) | ecosystem: Environmental > Aquatic > Deep subsurface >...
GAGAGAAGGCAGAAGGCAGAAGGCAGAAGTAAAGGCAGAAGGCAGAAGGCAGAAGGCAGAAGTAAAATCAAAATCAGAGTCAAAGACTCTGGTGGTTGGCGACCTAAAGGACTCCCAGGCTCCCATCTGGCTTTGTTTCTGACTTTACTTCTGCCTTCTGCCTTCTGCCTTCTGCCTTGCCTTTCTCTCCTCCTCGTAGGCCGCGATATCATCCCCCTCATGCCCATCGACCCGCGCCTCGAGCGCGCCGAGACGATCCCCTCGGCATGGTATTTCGATCCCGTCATCCTCGAGGCGGAGTATCGGAGCGTGTTCGCTCCTTCGTGGCAGTTCGCCGGGGTCGAGGAGGACGTCGCCGAGCCGGGGATGTTCTTTACGACGGAGGTCGCCGGGGAGCCGGTGGTGGTGACGCGGGGACGGGACGGGCGGATCCGGGCGCTCTCGAACGTCTGCCGTCATCGCGCCGGCCCGGTCGCAACGGGTTGCGGCAAGAGGATGTCCTTTCAGTGCGGTTATCACGGATGGAGCTACGGACTCGACGGCCGCCTGCTCGCAATGCCCGAGTTCGACGGCGTCGAGAATTTCCGGAAGGAGGACCACCCGCTTCCGTCGTTCGACCTCGAGCAGTGGGGCTCGCTTCTTTTCATCCGCGTCGATCCCGCCGGCCCGCCTTTCGAGCAGTTCGTCGGGGAGCTGGCGGGGCGGCTCGCGCACCGGTCGTTCGCAGGCTACCGCCGCGCCCATCGGAAGGAGTGGACGCTCGACTGCAACTGGAAGGTGTACGTCGACAACTACCTCGAGGGCTACCACATCCCGATCGTTCACCCCTCGCTGCACGCGGAGCTCGACTACGCCAATTACCGCACCGAGACCGCCCGCTGGTACTCGATCCAGCATTCACCCATCCGCAATCCCGTCCGCCTCCGGCCCGACCCGTCGGGATCGAACAACGAAGCCGAGTACTACTGGCTCTTCCCGAACCTGATGCTCAACGTCTATCCGGACAACTTCTCGACCAATCTCATCCTCCCCCTGGGGGCTGGGAGAACGCTGACTGTCTTCGAATGGTTCTTTCTCGACCCGGAGGCCCCGGGGGTGGCGAAAAGTGTCGAGGAGACCGTCCGCTACAGCGACGAGATCCAGATCGAGGACATCACCATCTGCGAGGCGGTGCAGAGAGGGCTCCGCTCCCGCACCTACGACCGCGGCCGCTACTCGGTCCGCCGGGAAAACGGAGTCCACCACTTTCACGCGCTTCTGAGCGAGTGGCTGGGGGAGTGAGGCCAAGCCAGAAACCAGATGCCAGATGCCAGAAGCCAGAAGCCAGAAGCCAGAAGAAAAGGCGAAGGAAGAAGCTGAAAGCCAGAAGCTGGAAGAAAAGACAGCACCTCCCGTATCCTAAGGGAACACTCTCCGCCTTTGACCTTTCTTCTGCCTTCTCACTTCTGGCTTCTGGCTTCGCCTTTTCTTCTGGCTTCTGGTTTCTGGCTTCTGGCTTACAGGATGACTTCGTCGGTTTCCTTTTCCGTGGATGGTGTGTCTAAGTGAAAAGGGCGGGTCAGAGATCCGCCGTCGGCAGGAAAGTTGTATCTGCCGGGATGAGTCCGGTCCCGAGGACCGGGCAGGAGGTCATGATGAAAAGATTGGCAATGGCTGCGATGGTCGCGGCAATGGCGGTTCCGGTGCTGGCGCAGACGACGGCGGGGACCCCGCCGCGTCAGGAAGCACCCCTCGAGATGATCAGCGTCGCGGGAGAGGGAAGGGTGAAGCTCAATCCCGACCGCGTGCGGTTCAACGTCGGCGTGGAAACCACGGCTCCGACCCCGTCGGAAGCGCTCGAGCAGAACAACGCGAAGATCAAGGCCGTGATCGACGCCCTGCGTGGAGCAGGGGCGAAGTCGGAAGAGATCCAGACTTCCAACTTCTCCATCCATCCGCAGTTCGAGTACGTCGAGAGCCGGCGTCCTCGGATCATCGGCTATCAGGTGACCAACACCGTCACGGTCACGCGGGACGTCACCAGTGATTCGGGGCGGCTGCTGCAGGCGGCGGTGAATGCCGGCGTGAACCAGGCGTCGGGTCTGAGCTTTTTCGTGGCCGACGAGTCGCCGGCTCGCGAGCAGGGGCTTCGCGCTGCCTACGCCGACGCCCGCGCCAAGGCCGAGACGCTCGCGCGCGCAGCCGGCCGCACGGTCGGCCGGGCGGTGGCGATCACCGAAGGGGGCGCTCCCCCCGTCGTCGGCCCGCCGATGTACGCAAGGGCGGCCATGGCCGAGTCGAAGATGATGGACTCGAGCGTCCCGGTCGAACAGGGACAGCACGAGCTGACGTTCACGGTCTCGGTGGTGTTCGAGATGAGGTGAAAAGGCAGGGGGCCAGGGGGCAGGGGTCAGGGGTCAGGAAGAACAAAGGCAAGATCAAGAAATTAGGTTTGTAGATGTGCCTTTGCTTCCGTCTTTGCTTCTGCTTTGCTCTCCCTGGCCCCTGGCCCCTGGCCCCTGGCCCCTGGCCCCCAGTCCCTCGTCTTACCGAGCTCATAAATACCTGCGGACTCTCGACTTACGCAGCACCCCTTGGCACTCCACTTGCTATTATATTGGAGCATGCCGGCACCGCCTTCCGGGAGCCGGATTCCACTGGAAAGGGAGGAAACGATGCACGAAGACAAGAGCCGCAAAGACCGGAACCGCAGCAGCGAATCGATCGACGACCGCATGAAGCGCGAGCAAGAGAGCGGCCGAAACCCGAGTGAGAGCTACAGTGGTTCGACGGGCAACGTCAGCGGCGACCGCAGCCGCAGCGAGAGCGACCGTTCCTCCGGGATCGAGCGCGAGCGCCCGAGCGAGAGTGACCGCGATCGCGGCTCCCGCAGGTAAGCCGGCTTCCAGCCGGGCTTCCGACTGAATTCAATCGCACGAGGCCGCACCCCGACGGGGTGCGGCCTTTTTATTCGCCGAAAATCGCTGCGGCGTTCTCCCACAGGATCTGCCGCTCGATATCCGCACCGAGGCCGAGAGCGCGGAACGCTTCCACATTTGCGCGGGGCGAGCGGACGCCGGGGGAGGGCCAGTCGGTCCCCCACAAAACTTTGTCCGCGATCGACGAAAGCTTCGGGACGTACTCGAGAAGCGTTCTCGGCGGGATTCCCGAGATCTCGAGAAGGACGTTGGGGTGTCTCCGCGCGAGAAAGTACGCTGTCTCGCCGTATAGCGGCCGCCCGGCGTGGGCCAGAATGATCTTCAGCCGCGGAAAATCGATCGCCACATCGTCGATCGGCATCGGGTCGGCGTGAACGTTCCTCGCCCTCGGAAAAATCGAGGTCCCGGTGTGGAACATGACCGGCACGCCCCGCTCCTGGCAGATCCGGTAGAGGTCGGCCTGCTTCTCCAGACCGTGGAGGTAGGCATTGGCTGCGACGACCTGATGAGGGGGATGGACTTTCACCAGGCGGATGCCGAGGTCGAGAATCCGGTTGGTTTCCGCGGCGACGTCCGGAGTGACCTGAGGATGAACCGATCCGACCGGCAGAAGCCGGTCGCGGTGCCCCGCCGTGAACTCGGCGATCCAGTCGATGCTCGCCCTGCCGAATCCCATGACGTCGGGCGAGACGTAGTTGATGAGGCAGGCGCGGTCGATCCCTTCCGCGTCCATCCACTGCAGCAGATTCTTCGGAGACGCGAGGATTCCTGTCACCCGGGGGTCGACCGTCTTCTCGAGCATCGAGCGGACCTCGCTCTTGAGCATCTCCCACGGCTGAACGTGAATATGGACGTCGAAGATCATCGGTCCCTCAGAGCCGCTTGACGATCTTCGAAAGCGCCTCGGAACGTTCCAGATCGAGGACCAGGAGCCCCTCGGGCGCATCGATGACGGCGACGTTTCTCATTCCAATGACCACGACGGGACGAAGCCCGTCGCTCCGAACGAGCACGCGATCGGACTCTTCGAGGTGAACGTCCTGGGCTTCAGCCTGCGGAACGAGCGCGGCGACCGCTTTCCACGACCCGACGTCCGACCAGCCACAGTTCGAGCGAACGGTCGCGACGTTCGCAGCCTTCTCCATCACGGCGAAATCGATGGAGATCGCGGGCATCGACTCGTAGATCTCCCGCCTTTCGCGCGGCGCGAGGGCGGGATCCCACCGCCCGGCAATCTCGTCAATCTCCGGCGCCGTGGCGGCGAGCGTAGCGGTGAAGGTGCTCTGCCGCCAGACGAACATCCCGGCGTTCCAGACGAAGTTCCCCGCGCGGATGAACTCCTCGGCTCGCGCAGCCGTGGGCTTCTCGACGAAGCGCTGAAGCCGGATGACGCCGGGCGAGAGCTCCTCGCCGAGCTCGAGGTAGCCGAACCCGGTGTTGGGATGGTCGGGATCGATTCCCAGGGTGACGAGCCACGGGTTGTCCGCGGCGAAGGCGTAGGCCGTCTCGATGGACTCGAGGAAGGCGGCTTCGTCGGCAATGTACTGGTCGGCGGGGAAGATGCCGATGACCGGGTCGCCTCCCAGAATCCGGGTGACTTCGCGGCAGCAGATCGCGATCGCGGGAGCGGTGTTGCGCCGAGCCGGCTCGACCAGGATGCTCTCCTCGGGAATCTCGCGAAGCTGCGAGATGACCTTCGCGCGATAGCGCTCGTTGGTCGAGACGAAGATCCTGGACGGCGCGAGGAACTTCCGCATCCGGCTCCACGCGAGCTGGAGCAGCGAGCTGCCGGCGAAGAGCTCGAGAAACTGTTTCGGATTCTCTTCGGTGGAAAGAGGCCAGAGCCGCGTTCCCGCGCCTCCGGCCATGAGAATTGCGGCTCTCTCGGTCATCGTTTCCTTCCGATCGCGTAAAGACTCAGCCCGCTGCTCGGGCTTTTCCCTTCCAAGGCGCGGAAGAGGGGGACGAAGCGATCGAACATCCGCGACTGCGCCGGAGGGAGTCCCTTGCGGCGCAGGATCGAGGAGTTCAGCCACCATCCGAATTTTCCGGCGCGGTTCTGCCAGCCCGACTCCACCAGGTCGAACCCGGCTGCGTCGAGCATCGTCTCGAGCTGATCCCGGTCGTAGCGTCGCTTGTGTCCCACCCCGCGGTCGAGCGATCCAAACAGCTTCGAGCCCGCCGGAACGTAGACCGCCACGATGCCGCCCGGAGAGAGGATCGAGGCGACCTTCCGGAGCGCGCCCGCATCGTCGTCGATGTGCTCGAGCACATTGACGAGGGTGACCGTGTCGAAGCGCCGCTCCTTCATGCGGGAAAGATCGGTCTCGAGATCGAGGTCGAGCCTCTCGACTTCCACTCCGGGGCGGCGGCGGAAAGCGTTGGTGAGCCGGTCGAGGTACGGCTTTTCCTTTTCCGTGGCGAGGACCAGCTCCCGGCCATAGAGGAACCGGGTGAGCGAGCCGGTTCCGGCGCCAATCTCCAGAACGCGCTGGCCGACGTGGTCGCGGATCCGATCCCAGATCCACCGGTTGTAATTGAGCAGCCGCTCCATCCGGCGCAGCGTCGTGTAGGTGTGCGGCTCGCTCGAGGGGTCGTCGAAGAGACCGAACCTGAGGATCGTCCAGATCGCCGACACCCCGTCCTTCCAGTTGATCTTCTTTCCTTCCCAGTAGTCGCGGCCGTAGTAGGCGATGGGGACTTCGAAGATCCGGTAGCCGCGCTTCGCGAGCTTGGCGGTGACCTCAGGCTCGAATCCGAATCGGTTCGACTCGAGGCGGATCGACTGGATGACCTCGCGGCGGAAGACCTTGTAGCAGGTCTCCATGTCGGTGAGGTCGAGGTTCGTGGTCGCGTTGGAGAGAAAGGTCAGAAAGCGATTCCCCACGGTGTGCCAGTACATCATCACGCGCCGGGGGTAGCCCTCGAAGCGGGAGCCGAAGACCACGTCGGCGTAACCGTCGAGGATCGGCTGGATGAGCCGGGGGTAATCGTCGGGATCGTACTCGAGGTCGGCGTCCTGAATGAGAACGAGGTCGCCGCGGGCGAGCTCGATGCCGCGGCGGAGCGCGGCGCCTTTTCCCATGTTCTTCGGCTGGATGACGTGGCGGATCTCGGGCCACTGGGCGGCGAGCCCCGCCACGATGTCGCGCGAACCGTCGCGGGACTGGTCGTCGACCACGATGATCTCCTTGTCGATCGGCACGCTGCGGACGTGCCTGAGGAGCTCGGCGACGGTTGCGCGTTCGTTGTAACAGGGGACGATGACCGACAGGAGTGGCGCTTTCTCAGCCGTTTCCATTGGCCCCGTATTGTACGGGAGGCGGTCTATCCCCCGCTGTGACCGCCGGGCGAACGGTGCGGAAGTGGCAGAGGATCCTTTCCTCTGCCTCCCCCCCACGCCGGCCCGCAGTCGTCTCGTCGGGGGCTGCGGCTTCGATGCGGTATCTCCTCAGCGGCAGCATTCCGATTTGAACTTCTGACAGGCGGAGGAAAAGATCCTCCGCCACTGAATCGTCGTGAGGTTCCCTACAATGTCCGCCATGGATATCGGCAAGGCAGTTCGCCGCCGGGTGCGCGCCACGCGCAAATGGCTCATCTTCCGCCTGATCAATTTCTGGCCTCCGTACCTCGGCTCGGGCATCAAGGTCCGGACGCTCGACATGGCGAAAGGAGTGGTCGAGGTGGAGCTGGGTCTTCACTGGTGGAACCGGAATTACGTCGGCACGCAGTACGGCGGTTCCCTTTACTCCATGTGCGACCCCTTCTACATGCTGATCCTGATCGAGAACCTCGGTCCGCGCTTCATCGTGTGGGACAAGTCGGGCGTGGTTCGGTTCCGCAAGCCGGGGCGGGGCACGGTCCGCGCGAGGTTCGAGATCACTCCCGAGGAGATCGAGCGGATCCGGGAGACGGCCATGCGGGACGGAAAGGCCGAGCCGGTGTTCGTCGCCAAGGTGATCGATGACGACGGCCAGGTCGTCGCCGAAGTCGAGAAGCTGGTTCACGTGAAGCGCGACAAGAGCAAGAAAAAGCGCGACTAGTGGCGGAGGATCTTTTCCTCCGCCCGTCAGAAGTTCAGATCGGAATGTTGCCAATGACGAGGCCCTGCTTCGAAGCAGCAGTTTCCGACGACGAAGACGCTCCCACCTGGCGTGGGGGCGGGAGGCAGAGGAAAGGATCCTCTGCCACTTCCGCTACCATTCGCCCATGAGCGCCGCGCCGAACGAACTTCTTCGCAAGCTCGTGCACATCGTCTTCGGCTTCGCGGCGCTTCTGCTTCGCTGGCTCACGCCTCCTCAGGCCGCCGCCCTCGCGATCGCCGCCTATCTGCACAACCGTTTTCTGCTGCCGCTCTACCTCGGCCGCCGAATCGCGCGCGGGCCGGCGGGTACCGACCGCGGCATCCTCTACTATCCGCTCGCCGTCCTCGCGCTGATCGGCGTCTTCCGAAACGATCTGGCGATCGCGGCCGCCATCTGGGCCATCCTCGCCTTCGGCGACGGCATGGCGACCGTGACCGGCTCGCTCGTCCGGGGGCCGATCCTTCCCTGGCATCGCTCGAAGACGTGGAGCGGTCTCGCCGCCTTCGCCGTATTCGGCGGCATCGGAGCCTGGCTCGTCGGCGCGTTCGTCGGACCTCCGGCTCCAACGCTCATGCCGTGGATGGCGATCGCGTTCGCCACTGCTCTGGCCTGCGCGATCGCGGAGAGCCTCGAGCTCGGCGTGAATGACAACATCATCGTGCCTCTCGCGGGCGGGCTCGCGATGTTCGCGCTCACGCGGATCTCGGTCATGCCCGCTCTGGAAATCGATGCAGTCACAGCGGGCTGGCTCGCTGCGAACGCGGCTCTGGCGGTGGCCGGTTATCTGGCGCGAAGCGTCACCGTTTCCGGAGCGGTCGGTGGATTTCTGCTCGGCGCGGTGATGATCGTCTTCGCTGGATGGGAGCTCTACGTCGTGCTCCTCGCCTTCTTCATCATCGGATCGGCGACCACGAAAGCGGGATACGAGAGGAAGCGGGCCGCGGGGCTCGCGCAGGAGAGGGGAGGGCGCCGGGGGTTCCTTCACGCCTGGTCGAATGTCGGCGTGGCGGCCGTGATCGCGCTGCTCATCGCCTTCGAAGCGGGTGCGATTGCGGTGTTGTGGCTTGCCGCGATCGCTTCGCTGGCGACCGCGACGGCCGACACGACGGCCTCCGAGGTCGGCCAGCTCGCGGGTCGTCGCGCCTTCCTTCCGCTGACGCTGAAGCGGGTGCCGGTCGGAACCGAGGGAGCCGTTTCGGTCGAGGGGACGCTCGCAGGGGCGGTGGCGGCGGTCGTCGTTGCGTTCGTGGGCGTGGGGCTCGCATCGCGGCAGGTGACGCTGGACGTTCCGTTTGCAGCGGTGATCGTCTCGGTTGCCGCCGTTGTCGGATCGCTGCTGGAGAGTGTGGCGGGGAGCTGGAATCGAACACAGCCTGAGCCCGTTCCCAACGGAGCCCTCAACTTCTTCAACACACTCGCGGGGGCTCTGATCGCGGCGGCTCTCTGGAGCTGGTTTCAGCCGCTCTGAGCGCCGCTGACAGGGATCTCAACAATGCGCCGGGTAGTCATTGCAGGCCGACCGAACGTCGGCAAGTCCACGCTGTTCAACCGCCTTTCCGGGCGGCGGCAGGCGCTCATCCACGATCTTCCGGGGATGACCCGCGACCGGATCTCCGCGATCGCGACTCTGAGCGACGGTCGCCGTTACGAGTTGATCGACACGGGCGGGCTCGAGTATGGGGAGAACCCCCTCTCGGCCTTCGCCGGCGAGATCCGCGACCAGGCGCGCGTGGCCCTCGAGACCGCGGACGTGATCCTGTTCGTCGTGGACGGCCAGGTCGGTGTGATCGCCGAGGAATACGACATCGCCGAGGAATTGCGGTCGGTCTCGGACAAGGTCGTGATCGTGGTCAACAAGATGGACACGCGGCTGGCTCGCGACGCCGAGTCGGAGTTCTACGCTCTCGGGTTCGAGCACATCTTCCCGATCTCCGCCGAGCATGCGATCAACATCGAGGAGCTCGTCGAAGAGCTCGAGCGTCGGATGCCGTCCGAAGGTGAAGAGGGGGAGGTCGAGGACGACGAGAACCAGCCGATCCGGGTGGCGATCATCGGGCGGCCCAACGCGGGAAAATCATCACTGCTGAACAAGCTCGCCGGCTCGGAGCGCATGGTGGTGTCGGACATCGCCGGAACCACGCGCGATTCGGTCGACGAGATGATCGTGCGCGACGGGAGACGTTATCTCCTGATCGACACCGCCGGCATCCGCCGGAAGGGAAAGACGACCGAGGAAGCGGAAAAGCTCGCGGTGATCTCGGCGTTGAAGGCGATCCGGCGGGCCGAGGTGGCCCTGGTGATGATCGACGCAGTCGACGGGGTGACCAGCCAGGACGCCACCGTGGCGGGATACGCCGAGGAGGAGGGGAAGGGCGCCCTGCTTCTGGTCAACAAGTGGGACCTGGTCGAGGCGGAGCAGGACACCTCGAAGAAGGTCGACGACACCATCCGGATGAAGCTCAAGTTCCTGCAATACGCGCCGATCGAGTTCATCTCGGCGAAGACGGGGCGGCGGGTGGAGAAGCTGTTCGACCAGATCGACAAAATCGCCGCGTCTCATCGCGCGAAGTTCAAGACCTCCGAGCTGAACCAGATTCTCGCGGCGGCGGTCGCGAAGCACAACCCGCCGGCAGTGAACGGAAAGCCGCGCCGGTTCTATTACGCCACGCAGCTGAAGTCGGGGCCGCCAACGTTCGCGCTCTTCTCGAACATCGCCGAGCCGCTGCACTTCTCCTACAAGCGCTACCTCGAAAACGAGTTCCGCGAAGCCCTCGGTATCTACGGCAGCCCCATCAGGCTGGTGATCCGGGGACGGAAAGGGATGAAGTGAGGCGACGCCAAGGCAGAAGTCAGAAGGCAGAAGGCAGAAGTAGGAGCAAAGGCAGAGCGGCGTCATCCTGAGGGAGCGCCGCGGGAAATGGCTGGTTGCGCGCCGTCGCTGGGGCGCGACCGAAGGATCTCAGAATTGCACGATGTCGCCCACCTGCCGGTTCACCCGCCCCGGCCAACGCGATCCTCGCATTTGGAGATCCTTCGTCGGCTTCGCCTCCTCAGGATGACGGGGGTTTTGCCGTGGCCTCCACTTCTGCCTTCTGCCTTCTGACTTCTGCCTTAACTTCTGGTATTCTCCCCGCCGGTTTCTACCCTTCTCTCAACCCCTTCCAAGGAGCAATTTCCGTCATGTCTGGCCACAGCAAATGGAGCACCATCAAGCACAAGAAGGGCGCCGCTGACGCCAAGCGGGGCAAGATCTTCACCCGGCTGATCAAGGAGATCACGATCTCCGCGCGGCTCGGTGGAGGGGACCCCGAGGGAAACCCGCGCCTTCGCGCTGCGATCGCCGAAGCCAAGGCGAACAACATGCCGAAGGACAACATCGACCGCGCCGTCAAGCGCGGCACGGGTGAGCTCGAGGGCGCCAGCTACGAGGACATCACCTACGAGGGGTATGGACCGGGCGGAGTCGCCCTGATCGTCGAGGCGCTCACCGACAACACCAACCGCACCACCCCCGAGATCCGCCACATGTTCGAGAAGGCGGGGGGGAGCTTCGGCACGCCGGGCTCGGTCAAGTTCCAGTTCGACCGGAAGGGTTACTTCGCGGTGGAGAAGAGCGCCACCACGGAAGACCGGCTGATGGAGGTCGCTCTCGAAGCGGGGGCTGACGACCTGCAGACCGAGGACGCCGACATCTTCGAGGTTTACACGCAGCCCGAGAGCTTCGAGCAGGTGCGCGAGGCGCTCGAGAAGGGCGGAATCCCCACGGTCGAAGCGAAGCTCTCGATGATCCCGATGACCTGGGTCAAAGTCGACGAAAGCCAGGCGCGCGCGAACATGAAGCTTCTCGAGTCGCTCGACGACCATGACGACGTTCAGAACGTCTGGTCCAACTTCGACATCCCCGAAGACATGATGTCCTGATCGGGCGGGGGCGGGCGCATCATCCATGCTGTGAGGGGAGCCGGATAGGCCGGTCCCCCGGAAACGAGGAGAAGCCATGAGCGAACGCCCAGGAACGATCAGCCAGATCGGCCAGATCGCCATCCCCGTGAAATCGCTCGACCGCGCGATTGCCTTCTATCGCGACGCTCTCGGGCTTCGACTGCTGTTCCAGGCCCCGCCGCAGATGGCGTTCTTCGCCTGCGGCAGCGTCAGGCTCCTGCTCGGAGTGGCGGAATCGGGCGATGACGAGCACCGCTCCTCGCTCATCTATTTCCGCGTCGGCGACATCGAGAAAGCGTGGGCCGAGCTGGTGAGCAAAGGTGTCGAGTTCACCGAGCGTCCGCGGATGGTCGCCAAGATGCCCGATCACGAGCTGTGGCTCGCCTCGTTCCTCGATTCGGAGGGGAACACCCTCGCCCTGATGGACGAGAAACGGTAGAGGTAGGCGAAGCTTTCAGCTTCGCTCACAGGCTGCGAAGCTTTCAGCTTCGCACTTCGGAATCCGGCTCTGTAAAGGCACCACCTACCGATAGACGTAGATGTCGACGTTCGCGCGGCTGCGGAGCTGGACGGTCCAGTTCTCGATCTCGTTGTCGAGCTGGCCCGCGCGGATCAGCGTGCGGATCTCCTCCCGCACCTCGCCGAGAGGCGGCACCGGCAGTCCGCGCGACCTTCTTTGCGGCGCCCAGACGTTGCGGTAGTACTCCTCGATCTCGGCGAGCGAGACGAAGATCATCGGCGCGAATCGCTCATCCACGTAGGCGGCGACCTGCAGCTGGCGCTTGATCAGGTTTCGCACCTCGTCGAGATTCATCTCGACGCGCACCAGGGTTTCGGCGAAGTCTTCCTCGGATGGGAAGCGCGCGACGATCTCCCGGAGCCGCGCCTCGATCGCATCGGCGGACACGTCCGGAGCGCCGAACCGCTCTACGTCGCGATAGCGGAGCAGGTGCGCCACGAGGGCATCGACCACCCGCCTCCGATACTCCGCCTCAGCCTCTCCATCGCGGCGCGCGATCAGCCGAAGCTCGACGATCTGATTGACCTCGCTGAGGGTGACCACCTGCCGGTCGACCACGGCCGCGACCCGGTCGATGATCTCCCCGCGCACGGTCGAAGGGGAGAGGATGAGGACAACGAGCCCGAAGGCGATGAGGAGCCGCGACATTCGAGATCAGTATAGGCAATCGGCGAGCCGGGTCGTTTTCGTAATGTCATCCCGAACGGAGTGAGGGATCAGGGCGGGCGGAATTCGCTGACGCGGGAACCTTGTCGGCGGGGGATGTCGGTTCGTGGACGTGCACGGCGAACTCATCCCACGCCGACAGGACCTCTCTTAGCACTCTCCCCACTCCATACAGCGAGCTCATCAGTCCCTGAAATTCAGTAAAGCCCTATACTCGTTCATCTTGACAGCTCTGACCGGGTGCTGAAAACTAGCACTCAGCCGGAAAGAGTGCCAGACACCCATGCCGCCCCGAACCGAACAGGACGAAGAGCTCGAACAGCGCCTCCGGGAAGTTCTCCGCGAGGTGGTCCGAACCTACGTGGCCAGCGGAGAGCCCGTCAGCTCGCGATCGCTGGCCAAATCGGGCGCCTTTAAGCTCTCGCCCGCCTCGCTCCGCAACGTGATGGCGGACCTCGAGGACCTCGGCTATCTCCACCAGCCTCATACCTCCGCCGGACGCGTCCCCACCGATCGGGGTTACCGTTTTTTCATCAATCATCTGATGAAGTCGAGACGGCTGAGCCCCTCCGAGCGGACGGCCATCGACGGCGAAGTCGCCAAGATCAACGAGCTCGACGAAGTCATGCACATGAGCTCGCGCCTTCTCTCGAAACTCAGCGACCAGGTGGGCGTCGTCTTCATGCCCACGCTCAATCACATGGCGATGCGGAGCATCGACCTGATCGTGGTCGCCGAGCGGCGGCTGATGTGCGTGATGGTCGGGGCGAACGGCGTCCTGGTGAACAAGGTGGTCGAGACCGATGAGCCGATCGAGCGGGAAGAAGCCGACCGCATCTCGCGCTATCTCACCGTCGAGTTCGGCGGGATGACCCTGCTCGAGATGCGGGAGCGCCTGGGGCGGATGGCGCAGGAGGACCGGGCTCGGCTCGACCGGATCTGGAGCCGCACGCTCGCGGTCAGCGCCGGGGCCGTGGAAGAGCTTCTTCCCGCGGAGCATGAGCTGTGGGTGGAAGGGGCGACCTCGATTCTGAACAAGCCCGAGTTCGCCGGCGCCGACGTCGAAGCGATGCGGCGTCTTCTGCGCGCTTTTGAAGAGAAGGAAAAGCTGGTTCAGATCCTGAACCACTGCATGGGGGAGGAAGGACTCCAGATCCTGGTGGGATCGGAAAGCCCCTTCACCGGAAGCTACAACTTTGCGATGGTGGCGGCCAGCTACGGGGCCGGACGGCCGGCGGGGCTGGTGGCCGTGATCGGCCCGACGAGGATGGAGTACGGCAGGGTCGTTCCCCTGGTCGACTACCTCGGGAAGGCGCTTGGCCGTAAGATTGAAGAATCCCAGGAGAAACAATCGTGACCGATGAACCGAAAGGCTCGGCGCCCGATGACGAGATCTACGTCATCGACGACACGAGCGAGATGCAGGACGTGCGGGATCTGGCTGGATACCGCGACGCGCCCGAGCCGGTGGTCGAGGGCGGGATCCCGGCCGGGAACCGCACTCAGGACGCCGGAGAGGCCGAGGAAATGGACGGAAGTGAGCTGGGCTCACTGCGGGCCGAGAATGAAAAGCTGAAGGATCAGTTCCTCCGCTCCCGCGCGGATTTCGAGAACTACCGCCGCCGCATGGAGAAGGAAAAGAACGAGTTCCGGCGCTACGCGGTCGCCGATACGCTCCGCGATCTGCTGCCGGTGCTCGACAACTTCGAGCGCGCGTTGTCGGTCTCGACCGCCTCGGTTGAGGACTTCAAGACGGGGATCGAGATGATCGCCAGGCAGCTGGCCGACGTCCTCGAGCGCCAGGGGCTGCAGACTCTCGATCCGGCCGGGGAGCCGTTCGATCCCCTCTTCCACGAGGCGATCGCCCGGGTGGAGACGGACGAGGCAGAGCCGAATTCGGTGTTCGATGTGATGCAGAAGGGTTATATGCTGCACGAAAGACTGCTGAGGCCGGCGATGGTCCGGGTGGCCGTCCCTTCGGGGCGCGCGGAAGGTGAGGACGGATCCGATCCGTCCTGAGGACTGAATGGGCAAGATCATCGGGATCGATCTCGGGACGACGAACTCGTGCGTGGCACTGGTCGATGTCTCGACCCCGCAGGTGGTACCCAATCGGGAAGGAAGCCGCACGACCCCCTCGGTGGTCGGCTTCACCGAGGATGGGGAGCGCCTGATCGGCCAGATCGCGAAACGTCAGGCGATCACCAACCCGTTTAACACGGTCTACGCGATCAAGCGGCTGATCGGCCGGAAGTACGACACCGACGAGGTCAATCGCGCGCGTGAGATCCTGCCCTACCAGATCATCGCCGCCAACAACGGCGACGTGAAGATGAAGGTCCGGGAGAGGGAATACTCCCCCGAGGAGATCTCGGCGTTCGTGCTGCAGGAGATCCGGAGCTTCGCCGAGGAGTTCCTGGGCGAGCCGGTGACCGAGGCCATCGTCACCGTCCCGGCTTACTTCAACGATTCGCAGAGGCAGGCGACGAGGGACGCGGGAAAGATCGCGGGCCTCGACGTGCTGCGCATCATCAACGAGCCGACGGCCGCCGCTCTCGCCTACGGCCTGGACAACCGGAAGAACCAGATCATCGCCGTCTACGATCTCGGCGGGGGGACGTTCGACATCTCCATCCTCAAGCTGGAGGAAGGGCTGTTCGAGGTTCTCTCGACGGCGGGCGACACATTCCTCGGCGGCGAGGACTTCGACAAGCGGATCATCGAATGGCTGATCGAAGGGTTCCAGAAGGAAACGAACATCGATCTGCGCGACGACCGGATGGCGCTGCAGCGGCTCAAGGAAGCGGCGGAGAAAGCGAAGTGCGAGCTCTCCGGCGCCGACGAGACACGGATCACCCTGCCCTTCATTTCGGCCGACCAGTCGGGGCCGAAGCACCTCAACCGAGTCCTCAAGAGGAGCGAGTTCGAGAAGATGGTCGAGGACCTGATCGAGCGGACGATCGGACCGGTGCGCAACGCGCTCGACGCGGCCGGCGTCTCGCCGTCGCAGATCGACGAGGTCGTCCTCGTCGGCGGCCAGACCCGGATGCCCAAGGTCGTGGAGGCGGTGAAGAACGTCTTCGGCAAGGAGCCGAACCGCAACATCAACCCGGACGAGGTCGTCGCGGTCGGCGCCGCGGTTCAGGGAGCGATCCTTCGCGGCGACATCAAGGACATGGTCCTTCTCGACGTCACTCCGCTCTCGCTCGGCCTGGAGACCCACGGCGGGCTGTTCACGAAGATCATCGAGCGCAACTCGACCATCCCGACCAAGAACTCCCTCATCTTCACCACCGTCGCGGACAACCAGAACAAGGTGCAGATCCACGTCCTCCAGGGCGAGCGCGAGTTTGCGCGCGAGAACAAGTCGCTCGGCAAGTTCGACCTCATCGGAATCCCCCCTGCCCCTCGCGGCGTTCCCCAGATCGAAGTCACCTTCTCGATCGACTCGAACGGCATCGTCCACGTGACCGCTCGCGATCAGGCGACCGGCCAGCAGCAGGGGGTGCAGATCAACCCCGCGGGCGGGCTGACCCAGGACGAGATCGAACGGATCATCACCGAGGCGGGCGAGTTCTCCCGGATGGACCAGCAGCGCAAGGAGATCCGCCAACTCCAGAACAAGCTCGAGGGAATGATCTACACGAACGAAAAAGTCTTCCGGGAGTTCGGCAAGCTCCTGAACGATGAAGACCGCGAGCGCGTCCAGAAGTCGATCACGATCGGCAAGAGCGCCGTCGCCGCGGAAAGCAAGCAGCCCATCAACGACGCGATCTTCGAGTTGCAGAATGCATCCAGGATTCTCACGACCGTGATGCTCTACAACCCGCTGAAGTCCCAGGCGCCTCAGTCCGAATGACCTTCTGACGGCTCCGGCTTCAGCCACCCGAACCCATGGCTACGACTGAAAAAAAAGATTACTACGAAGTCCTCGGTGTCTCCCGCGACGCCTCCGTCGACGAGATCAAGAAGGCCTACCGCCGCCTCGCGCTGAAGTACCACCCCGACAAGAATCCGGGTGACAAGGAGGCCGAGGAGAGCTTCAAGGAAGCGGCCGAGGCCTACTCCATCCTTTCCGATACCGACAAGCGCGCGCGGTACGACCGCTACGGACATCAGGCGATGGGCGGCGGCGCCGCCGGCTTCGATCCGAGCCAGTTCACCGACTTCGCGGACATCCTCGGCGACCTGTTCGGCTTCGGCGACCTGTTCGGTGGGGGAGGCGGACGCAGGCGCGGCAACCGTCCCATGCGTGGAGCCGACCTCAGGTACGACCTCGATCTCACCTTCGAGGAGGCCGTCTTCGGCAAGGAGGCGCAGATCCAGCTTCCTCGCGCCGCGACCTGCTCGACCTGCACCGGCTCAGGCGCCAAGCCCGGCACGTCGCCGGAGCCATGCTCGATGTGCGGTGGCCGGGGGCAGGTCCGATACACCCAGGGATTCTTCGCCGTCGCCCGCACCTGTCCGCAGTGCAGCGGCAGCGGGCAAACGGTCAAGGATGCCTGCGTCACCTGCGGTGGCGCCGGCCGCGTGCGCGAAGTTCGCGACCTGACCGTGAAGATTCCG
>Ga0209347_1003846_pt1 | contig 16695 bp, 15 predicted proteins | sample AutmiccommuBRH23_FD_187382 | JGI IMG/M metagenome (GOLD analysis project Ga0209347, IMG submission 187382) | Deep subsurface microbial communities from Mt. Terri, Switzerland - Autotrophic microbial communities BRH/23 (SPAdes) (version 2) | ecosystem: Environmental > Aquatic > Deep subsurface >...
ATATTTTTTCTGCAAGCCATATCTAAAATCGGGACAGGGAGAGCACATAGTAAATAGTTTTTCTGTTAGTTGCATTCTTTTATTTATCAGTTGTTAAGGATAAAATATATATCTTGTTAGTATGTTTGTACTAACAATATTATGTCTGCAATAATGATCTTTGAAAAATTAGGGGCTTTTATAGAAAAATGGCCCAAGGGAATAATTCTGGCAGCTATAATCCTGTTATTCGTATCGCTCTATGGTGCAGGCCTGATCGAGAACAAGAGTGGTACTGACACTTTTGTTGAAAGGGATTCGGAGATCTACCAGAACTTTGATCACATATACAAGCAAAACTTTGGAAGTGAAGTTGTAGTTGTGCTTGTAGACTCTGAGGATGTAAGAGAGTCCGAGGTCCTGGAGGCAATTGACGATTTTGACACCCTGATAAAGCAGGATAAAGATGTGGAGAATGTTGTCAGCCTGGCATCTCTTATCAAAGGGGCAGCCTCTTCTGCCACCGGCCGTGCTGAAATACCCGGCGACGAGACGATCCTAACCATTATCGATCAGTTGCCATCTGCTTATGTGGACCAGTTCATGCCTGACACCACGCACACTATAATCATGATCCAGATGCCAGGAAGTATCAGCGAGGATAATAAGCAAAGGGTTCTTTCTCAGGTTGGGAGGACACTTGAAGCGGTTGATTTCCCCGCAGGCACCAGTGCGGTTGCAACAGGTGAACCTGCGTTCATTATAGCGATGTCAGAGGAAATGAGCTCAAGCCTTCAAACAATGCTCATGCTGGCTGTCATACTGATGATATTCGCCCTGCTCATAGTCTTCCGCCATGTAAGGTGGTGCCTGCTTCCGATACCCGTGGTTCTTGTAGGCCTGATATGGACTTTTGGTGCTATGGGCATTTTGAAGATACCCATGACTATGGCATCAATGGCAGTATTCCCTATCCTTATCGGGCTTGGAGCAGATTATGCTATCCAGTTCCATAATAGGGTGGAAGAAGAACTGGCAAAGGGCGAATGTGTCAAAAAAGCCATTATCGACACTGTAAAACACACAGGTCCTGCAGTAGGCGTAGCAGTTGTGGCTACATGCCTGGGTTTTGTTGCCCTTATGATCTCCCCGGTTCCGATGATACAGGACTTCGGAAAGATGAGTCTTGTAGGAGTACTCCTTTGCTACCTTGCTTCTATGTTCATTCTTGTGCCGCTGCTGTACTTGCTTGACAGGCGGGCAGAAAATAAGAAATGTAATGGTATACGTGCTCCGGTAAAGCAGGCAGAACTAAAGGGAAATGATGTGGGAAAGCTGCTTTCCAGAGTCTCCATGTTCACGGCAAAAAGGCCTCTGATCGTGATCGTCCTGGCATCCATCCTGGCAATCGGAGGACTCTATGCTGATGAGCATGTAGGAGTACAGACCGAGACGCAGGACTTTGTACCGCAGGATATGCAGGCGTTGCAGGATCTGAACAAGCTGAACGTCGTAATGGGTGGTACAGACCAGCTCAATATAATAGTCAAAGCAGATGACATCCTGGATCCGGATGTGGTCCGGTGGATGGTTGATTTTGCAAAACTTGAAGAGGAGAGCAATACGTACATCACAGGTTCGAGTAGCATCGGTTCACTTGTGAGCTCTGGTTACGGCTCAATACCTTCTGACAAGGATACAATCACTTCCATTACGGACAGCATGCCTTCAGTTGTCGTTGACCAGTACATCGAAGGGGGGAATCTTGCTCTCCTTAACCTGAAGCTTGAGAGTGGCCTTTCATCAGAACAGTTATCAACCACTATTGACCAGGTCGAGGCCGATCTGCAGTGGTACGCTCCCCCGGCAGGGGTCTCGGTAACTGTCACCGGTTCAAAAGCAATGTCCACTTCCATTATAGGCGCACTTACGTCAGGCAGGACCCAAATGGGATACCTCGGAATGGCTATCATCTTCCTGGGTATGCTGATTATCTACAGGGACTGGCTGAAGGCACTGGCCACCATACTGCCGATCGTGATGGTCACTGGCTGGATAGGCGGTGTGATGTATATTCTTGACATGGCCTATAATCCGTTAACTGCCACGCTTGGTGCCCTTGCCATAGGCATAGGCGCTGAATTTACAATACTTATGCTTGAGCGCTATTTTGAGGAACGTGAAAAGGGACTGGAACCCTTTGATGCCATGGACAAAGCTGCATCCTCGGTAGGACCGGCGATCATTGCATCAGGTTCGACCGTGATATTCGGTTTTTCAGCCCTTATGATATCATCGTTCCCTATGTTAAGTGATTTTGGAACAGTTACCGTTATCGCGGTTGCATTTTCATTATTCAGCACAGTTGTTGTCCTGCCACCGATCATGGTTAACCTGGACCGGTGGAGATCAGGCCGCAAAACATCAGAAAAGCATGTAGAGAACAATAAGGTGAGTATATGATATCCATAAAAAACTTAAAGTTACTTACGATCACGATCCTGCTGGTCAGTTGCGTACAGATAGCGGCTGCAGGGATAAATGAAGAAGTAGTCTCAGAGATTGCAAGCGATTACTATGACGTGTACGGGTCCCCTGACCTGAAGGCAAACCTTGCATGCGATGAAGTATTCGAGAGAGGCGAGGAAGCAACCCTTTATGTGAATATAATGAACAATGGGCAGGTCACAGGATATGAAGCCGATGAAGATGAGATAGGTAACGATATTAACGAGTATGGTGAAACGCTTACCAGGACCTATATGGCAGGCGAGCTACTGTCAGACAGGGCCATTACAACCGCAGACTCCATGACAGCAACGCTTTCTGTTGCTGATCCGGATGCTCCCATCAAGATCAAGCTTGACACCCTGCTCCTGGGTTCATTGAGCACGGGCAAGTCCCTTGAGTCCCCTGCAGCCTTCCCCATCGAGATATATGACAACGCAAAAGCAGGCACTTACACGCTTCAGCTGAATATGTCCTACAGGCATCAGAGGGACTCGGCAATCACTCCTCCCTATGGTGACACCTACTACTGGTATGAGGACCTGGACCAGACCATGCTTGTACAGATCGTCGTTGAAGAGGAGCCCTATTTCAAGGTACTGAATACTGAAGCAGACCTGCAGGCAGGTGACCGGGAAACTATCAATGTGACATACGTCAATATGGGTGACCAGGTAGCACGGGACTGTATTGCAAGGATAAGTGTTGTGGACCCTTTCACCACCACAGATGATCAGGCTTATCTCGGGGATATGTACCCCGGCGAATCAAAGAATGCAACATTTGAGATCAATGTCGCAGAGGATGCAACTGCAAAAACTTACTCCATCAGCAATGAGATCAAATACAAGGATGTGCACGATAAAAGCCAATATTCGGATGGCCTCAAATTGACTGTGGATGTCGGACCTGCTACTCCCCTTGGCGAGAAAGTGAAGGATAATGCGTCCGTTATAGTCGGACTCCTGTTCATGCTGGGCATTATCGGCACGCCAACATATATGATCTCAAAGAAAAAAAAGAGAAATGATAAATAACCAGGCAACACGTAAGTAGAATGATGAACGCACTGATAGAGTCACTTCAGCAACTTGGCCTGACTTCCTATGAAGCAAAAGTGCTTATTGCACTTACACAGTACGGGAGCGGAACTGCAGCGGATATCCATGCACTTTCAGGTATTCCGCGCTCTGCTGTGTATGGCGTTATCACCAAGCTCAGAGACAAAGGGATAATCGAGACCCAGAACACCAAGCCGATGCGTTATAAGTCAATAGCCCCTGACAAGGTCATTGATATGCTGAAAGAGGATTATGAAAAGGCAGTCCGGTATTCCCTGGAGCAACTTGAGGAGATATACCATGCAGAGAACGGACATGCAGAAGAGGATGCCGTATGGAACATTAGCGGCGTGAAGAATGTCAATGACAAAATAGTCAGGATGCTGGAGTCTGCCAGGGAAGAGATCACATTTGCGTCCTCATACCCAGCTCTGAACAGGGTCATTGAAGTATATCCCATAATGGACAGCATAAAACAGACAGTCCAGAACAAGATCAACGAGGGAGTGAGGGTAAAGATAACAGGACGCAATAAAAGCTGGATAGGGGATATAGAAAAGGAGTTTCCCGGTGTGGAGGCAAGGGCATATAAAGCAGAGAGCGCCCATCCTCTGAAAGGAGGGATACTTGTTATAGACGACAAGGAGATCCTTATCATCACCATAAAAGATGAAAGTGTTCCCCTGAACATTACTGCAACATGGTACAACGGAAAAGAGCAGGTTCTGATCTTTAAGCACTTCATTGAGGTCGAGTGGGAAACATCCAAACCTATCAGGCCGGAATGAATGCTTTTATAATATTCATGTGATTACACTGCAATATGAACAGCGGCACTAACCGTAGCAATATAAAAGTCGGGTCCAGCGTGGGAATAGTCCTCAAGCAGGACCAGAGAAGCGGGAAGATAACACAGGGCATCGTTAAAAGAATCTTAACGAACTCATCAAACCATCCACATGGAATAAAAGTTGAACTGGAAAATGGACAAATAGGCAGAGTAAAGGAAATTCACTGAAAAGGATGTGAGAGCAATGCTCCGCAAGAGCAGTCTAATGCCTGCATCACATTGTGCAACCACCGGGACTAGTTATCCATTTGTGGTATAGCAGGCAAAACTCTTTTTGCAGCTGGTACATCTGGAAGCAGATTTATAGGCCGCCCCAAAATCAGCCGGAATCTGGGAATCCATTGAAACACAGATAATTCGCTGTCCTGAAGGTATCGTCGCAAGGATCTGAGTCCCGCATCCCGGGCATAGTACATTTTCAATTTTCATATCCGCATCCCTTGATCTCCGTGATAATGACAGTAATAGATAGATAGTATCAGTTAAAGAAAGATACTGAAAAAAAGTCTGGCAGGCAGATAAAAAGTGAGGGATCAAAGATCCGTCTTTTAATATATGCCTATGTGTAAATTATTAGATGTTAGCTAAATATAACTCTAATATCTGGCTGGTCTGTGCTTCTGGTAGCATTCCCTGCAGTATACAGGCCTGTCGCCGGCTGGTACGAAAGGTACTTCGGTTTCCTGTTTGCAGTCAGAGCAAGTTGCCTTGTGCATCTCTCTTGGACCTGTTGATCTGAAACCACCGCTTCCGCCGCTTCTACCACTGCCACTACCACTTCTGTTATCGAATCTCATATTTGATTTCCTTTATTTTATTCTAGTTCGTCCCGGTCGTGACCGGGATCGAGAAATTACGCATGAAGAATTCGATCTGACTTTAGCCAGGTCTACTTTTCGATACGGTTTACTCTTTACTGTCCAAGCAATTCACTAAAAGAAGCACACACTAATGAATAATTCTTTATTAAATCGTTGAGCAATCGAACTGTTAAAGATATAAACTACGTCATAGTATATAAGCTAGTTGCTGCAGGTCAAACCGGATTTCCAAAAGACTGGATCTTCCGGAGATCATAAATAACTCTATCACCCGGGCAGTTACAACATATATACCATAAATGTGAATTTAATTGCAAGACCATTAACTCCATGATTATATTACATCTATCTCCTCAGTCCGGGTGATCCTGTGGAAAACATATCGATCAGAAATGCACAATCAAGAGATATAGAACAGATAATGCGTATCGAGCACGGATCTTTCGAGGGGCATGTTTTCGAAAGCAGATCCGTGTTCCTGGACAGGATCGATACATTTCAGGAAGGCGTCCTCGTCCTGGAGATCCGCGGAGATGTTTGCGGATACATTTCCTCGGAAATATGGGACTATTCGGAGGAGATCGCTAATAACAGATTTAATTTAGACCACATGATAAGTGATGTCCATACAACTGCCGGCTCAGAACTTTATATTTCATCTATCGGCATCCTGAAAGAGTACCGTGGAAAGGGTTACGGGAAGTTATTGTTCTCGGAATTATCCTGCAGGATGATAGAAAGATACAGGATATCAAGCATGATACTGATCGTTTCTACAAAGTGGGACGTTGCAAGGCGAATTTACGAAAATGGCGGTTTTAAGGAAGTGCACAGGATACCCGATTTCTTCGGGGAAGGAGAGGAGGGAATTATAATGCGCAGGCATCTGTAAATTAAGCTATACGGATCACACATGAATTTTATCCCTATCCTGATCAAACAACCCTACTGCACTTTACCATCATATATCTGCTTGAGCCCTTTGCGGGGATCATAATCAGCTTTGAACTTGAGCTTGCCCGTGCTTGTATTGATGGTGATCTCCCAGTAAGGGGAAGTCCGTTCATCATCAAACCGGTTCTTCTCTTTGGCTTTGAGAGAAATGATTCCGGCACTGCGTATAATGAAATTGTCAGCATTTTCAGAACGTATAGAATCCGGGGACATGCTCAGGTACCTTTCCGCATAATTAAAGGATGCGCCCATCTGGGAACCCCATTGCGCAAAGAACCCCTTGCCTTCAGCCTTTGCTTCATTTCTGGCTTCCATGACCACCTGTTTTAACATATCGTTCGTGACCTTTGCAAATATGCTTTCGTCCCGGGTTGCCACCAGTGTGAAAGAATCGGACAGTAATCCCATCATTCTGCTTCGCTTCAAATAAGGCATGATGCCAATAATATTTTCATTTTCCATTAGCTCGCCTTCGTGTAAATGATAATTGTTCGCCGAATCCACGATTATCGGGAATTCAAAGTAATAAAGGAGTATAATATCTAAAATTATAAATAACTTTCAATATAAGTCGTCCCATATACACAAGACATATGTCCCTGAAGCATTTTTCTAATCTGAACAGATATCCTGCAAAACTTTATTAGTGTGGATCAGGTTAACAGGAAAAAGAATCCTATCCCCAAGAACCGTGTGACTGAAGATGCCTTCAACAAAAATAGCAGCAGACCTGAAAATACCCCTTATTGAGATGAAGAATGTGACAGTATCCCGAAATGGCAGGATAATACTGGATTCCGTCAGCCTGCAGATATGCAAGGGCGAGAACATTGCCATAATAGGGCCCAACGGCTCGGGGAAATCATCCCTGATAAAGGTGATAACTGGCGATTATCGTCCCCGTGCTGACAGTAAGGATATGTTTTTCAGGATAATGAGAAAAGAAACCTGGAACATCTTTGACCTCCGAAACCTTCTGGGCATAGTATCAGGAGACCTTCAGTTAGACTACATGAGAGACATCAGCGGTTTTGAAGTTGTCCTGTCCGGCTTTTTCAGCAGCATCGGCATCCATTCTAACCACCGGGTCAAGCCGGATATGGTAGATACGGTCTGTGAAGTAATGAAGTTCCTGGAGATATCTCACCTTTCAGACAATCCCATATCAGAGATGTCCACGGGAGAAGCACGAAGAATACTTATCGGAAGGGCGCTTGTCCATGACCCGCATATCCTTGTGCTGGATGAGCCTGCAAACAGCCTGGATATGAAAAGCCATCACCAGTTCAGGGAGCTGACTCGCAAGGTAGTATCCTATGGAAAGAGCATCATTCTTGTGACCCACGACCTTGGAGATATCATACCCGAAATAAACCGGGTGGTACTCCTGAAGGATGGAAAGGTCTTCGCAGACGGGGAGAAGGAGAAGATCCTGAGCGAAGAGAACCTGTCGCTTCTTTTCGGCCTTCCTGTGAAAGTTACAAGGAACAACGGCTACTATCATGCGATATACTGACCTGTGGGTCGTACGATCCACCCAAGGCAACAGATCTCCTGGAAAAGTGCTGTCTGACCATCCTTCCATTTTTAAGATAATGATTTAAGGCACAATTCCCATTATCTATCCATATTTGTAATATGGATGATACTATGAGGGAATTCATCGAAAAACTCAAAAAGGCCGGTAAACTGGTCGAGATCACAGGTCCTGTTTCAAAGGTGTTCGAGGCTCCGAGGATAGCAAAGCAAACACCTTCTCCTGTGTTGTTCCATGACATCGGCGGGAGCCGGGCTATAATGAATGTCCTTGGTTCCAGGGACGAGCTGGCAGCGATGCTTGGAGTCGAAAAGGACGGGATAATACAGAAACTTTCACAAATAGATCCTGACGGAGAGGTTGTCCTTGTGAAAGACTCTCCTACTAAAGAGGTGGTTGAAACCGACGTTGACCTCACCAGACTTCCCATTATGACCCATTTTGAGAAGGATGCAGGGCCCTATATCACCGCAGGTGTCGTTGTCACTGAGTACGGAGGTGTCATGAATGCGGCTATACACAGGCTCCTGGTCGTTGATAAGAACAGGCTTGCAGCAAGGCTTGTAGCGCCAAGGCACACCTATGTACTGCACAGGAAGGCGGCTGAGAAGAAAGAGAGACTGCCCGTTGCTATCGTGATCGGAGCCGATCCGACAGTCACATATGCATCCACTACACGAGTGCCTGCCGGAAAAGAGTTCAATTATGCGGCAGCCCTGATGGGTAAGCCAGTGGAGGTGTTTGAATGCAGCAATGGGATAAAGGTCCCGCACGCCGAAATTGTCCTTGAGGGATATATAGATCCGGATGAGAAAGTCGATGAAGGGCCATTTGTAGATATCACCGGCACGTACGACCTGGTAAGGAAAGAGCCGGTCATTCATATCACTAAGATACTGCACCGCAAGGACCCCATCTACCACGGTATCCTCCCTGCCGGACCTGAACACCTGCTAATGATGGGAGTGCCTTACGAGCCCAGGATATTCAAGGCCGTGAGTGAGGTCACCACTGTAAAGAACGTGGTGCTCACAGAAGGCGGATGCTGTTACCTGCATGCTGTCGTCCAGATAGAGAAGCAGACAGAAGGGGATGGGAAGAACGCCATCATGGCGGCATTTGCCAGCCACACCAGCCTGAAGCACGTAGTCGTGGTGGACGATGATATAGATATATTTGACATGAAGGATGTCGAGTTCGCCATAGCCACCAGGGTAAAGGGAGATATGGACATAATGATAATACCCAACGTCCGGGGCAGTTCCCTTGATCCCAGGGGAGCGCCGGACGGCACAACCACAAAGGTCGGCATCGATGCGACAAAAGTACTGGCAGAGGCCGGGAACTTCGAAAGGGCGAAAATGCCCCCGAGTGACCATTGAGATCAATAGAAGGATTCACATGTACCTTACAAAAGAAGAGGAAAAGACCCTGCAGGGCGAGTATGGCGAAACGTTGCGCAAGGCCATAGAGATCCTTGTGGCACTGGGTGACATATACGGCGCCGACAGCCTTATACCTGTCAGGAGCGCCCAGATAGCCGGGGTATCATATAAGACGATAGGGGATGCCGGGCTGGAATGGATATCCGACCTTAAAGGCAGCGTAAGGATACCTGCGATACTTAATCCCGCCGGCATGGACATGATACGCTGGCAGGAAATGGGTATTGACCGGGAATTTGCGAAAAAGCAGCAGGATATCATTGATGCTTATGAGAGACTGGGCATCCGTACAAAATGTACCTGCACCCCATACTATCTGGAAGGATTTGATGCGGGCTGCGGCGACCATCTTGCCTGGAGCGAGTCATCAGCCGTATGCTACGCAAACTCGGTGATCGGCGCGAGGACCAACAGAGAAGGCGGACCTTCAGCACTCGCTGCAGCACTTGTCGGGAAAACCGCAAACTACGGATATCACCTTGACGAAATGCGTGAGCCGGTCATGTCTGTAACGGTCGGTTTTGAGCTCTCGGGGTCTGACTACGGAGCACTCGGATATGTGACAGGAAAGGTCATAGGGAACAGGGTGCCCATCTTCTACCTGAAGGGACATCCATCCGGGGACGAGTTAAAATCACTCGGTGCCGCACTGGCAGCTTCAGGAGCTGTTGCACTTTATCACGTGGAAGGCGTCACTCCTGAGGCAGTCATGTCAAAATTCGAAAGACCTGGCGATGACTTCACTATTGAAAGGGAACAGATAACGGAAGTATACGAGACCGGGACAGCATGTGCAGAAGAAAAACTTGCCACCGATATAGTCACAGTGGGCTGTCCGCACTGCTCACCTGCCGAACTGGAGGACATTGCAGGGCTGCTTGCCGGCAGGCATGTCCGCAAGGAGATGTGGGTATGCACTTCAAGGGAAGTCGCAGAAAGGTGCCCCGACCTTGTGAGGATAATAGAGGAAAGCGGTGCCAAGGTAGTATGTGATACGTGCATGGTGGTGTCTCCGGCTACGAACAACTATCACTGCATGATGGTCAATTCCGGTAAAGCCCTTGCATATGTGCCCGGCATGTGCGGCGTTGCTTCAAGGTACGGGAGTATCGGGCAGTGTGTAAAGGAGGCGTTGGATGACGATAATTAAATGCAGGAAAATATCCAGGGGCGTTGCTGAGGGACATGTGCTCCTTACACATGAAGCAATATCTTTCCTTGGAAATGTTGATCCGAAGACAGGAGTAATAGTCGAGCCGAAACACGAACTTTTCGGGCAGTGCATCAAAGGCAGGGTGCTTGTGTTCCCTCACGGGAAAGGGTCTACAGTAGGCTCATACGTACTCTACCAGCTGATCAAGAATAATGCTGCACCCGCTGCCATGATAAATGCGGAGTCCGAGCCCATCGTCGCTGTGGGAGCAATAATATCCGGCATACCCCTTGTTGACAGGATGGAGCGGGATCCTTTCGATCTTCTGAAGAACGGTGACATTGTCAGGGTTGACGGCACTGCAGGAGAAGTGGAAATATCCGAAGGGCAGAATTAGGGATACATGGACATCAATCTTCGGTGGGACAATAAGAACTCCTATAGTTTCGCTGCACTGGCACCGCTCCTCCCCGGTGCAAAGAGATCGAAGGGTCCCGGAGACGGGATAATGGTCTACAGCTTTGCAACCAGGCAAAAGGAATCTGTTTTTAAGGAGGTTGCAGGTGCAGATACTGACTCGGTATTTATAGCAGGGGGGCCCCATCCTACTGGCGCGCCTGAGGAGACACTGCGCCATTTTGACTACGTGGTCTTAGGAGAAGGAGAAGAGACCCTCCCCCAACTTGTGAAAGCGATCATCGCCGGGGAAGACACATCTAAGGTGAAGGGAATCGCATACAGGGATAACAGTGGAAAGGCCATTTTCACAGCATGCAGAGAGCCTGTTGACCTGGATAGCTACCCCTGTTTTGACCCTAATATTGCCATGGCACCCATGGAGATAAGCAGAGGATGCCCCTTCAGGTGCAAGTACTGCCAGACCCCGCGTATATTCGGGGGCAAGCTCAGGCACAGAAGTATCGATTCGATCGTGAGGTGGGCGAAATATTTCAAGGATATGAGATTCACATCATCCAATGCGCTTGCCTATGGAAGTGACGGGATTCATCCACGGCTTGACAGGGTGGAGAAACTGCTCTCGGAACTGCGTAGTATTCAAGGCAAGAAGATATACTTCGGTACATTTCCCTCCGAGGTCAGGCCGGAGTTCGTCACCCAGGAGGCCATCGGGATCATAACTAAATACTGCGACAATACACGGCTGAACCTGGGTGCGCAGTCCGGCAGTGAACAGGTGCTTAGGAATATACTCAGGGGGCATACCGTGGAGGACACATTCAGGGGAATCGAGCTCTGTTTTGAGAACGGCATCACTCCTGTGGTCGACTTTATCGTAGGTTTCCCGGAGGAGACAGAGGAAGATCAGGACAAGAGCCTGGAGATGATAGAATGGATATGCAGGAAAGGTGGCACTGTACATGCACATCACCTCACTCCCCTGCCGGGGACGCCCTATGAGTATGCTGTACCTTCTCCTGTTAATGGCCGTTTCAAGCATGTGCTTGGAAAACTGGCAATGGAAGGGAAGGCCACAGGGTCGTGGGGATAGGGCAACAAAGCATAGAAAAATGTCATTTCCGGAGTAGGGTCTCTTCAAAGGTGCCATTGGAGAACACAAGCACCTTTATCTCCCCGCCTTTGCTGAATTTTCTCATTTCCCGGTCATACACGCTCTGGACATGTTTCAGTTTGTTCTTTTCAAAATGCTGCCTTGCTCTTTCAAAAAAGGATATCTTCTGGTGCAGGAAAGACCGCTCGTAGGTTTTTATCTCACTTGCAATAGTTTTAGACTCCTCATCGCTTATATCGTCATGATAGCATCCGTGAAGGTCCAGTCCGCTGATCTGCCTCCATTCGACATTCCCCTCCTCATCAGCTTCCAGGTGCAGCATATAAGGATAAAGCCTGCATATACAGGGGCGTCTGTCATATATAGTACAGCGCTTCTCGCGTAGAAAAATGCAGGAACCGTCTTTTTGCGTTTTTAGTGCATAGCCTGACACATAGAAGTTCCCGTGCTGGTCACATAGCTCATAATACGGCGCAGGCTCGATTGCATCCGAATGTACCTGCCTGATGTTCTTTAGGTCGTCTTCCAGCAGGAACACATGGTCATTGAATTCCTGTGTGCAGCAACGCGCACAAAGATCACACTTGAAACCGACATCTTTTATAATAGCGATAAGCTCTTCATCGGGATAGGCCTGCAGGGCTTTTAGCTCCTCTGCTGCAGCTTCCATCTGCATATTGATTGCTTTGATAAAGGTGATCAACTCCTGGCTAATATATCTGCATAGATGGTCAGGATTAAAAGCAATTTTGGTCTCAGACCTGTGTTTATATTCCCGTAAGGTTTAATAACAAGCATCACATCTAAGGGTAAACTTAGAACGAGAATAACCAGCCTTAAGTACCATAGCTGGTATTATCGGGCATTATTGCTTATCTTGTTGATATTACATCCAAATTTCACAGAGGTCTTATAAATGGGTAAAACTGGCAGTATTGAATGGGTCAAGGTAAAAGGCCGCAAGGGTAGAACAATAAAAGTGCAGAAATCCAAAGGGATAAAAGCTCATCCGGGCCCTGCACAGAGATATGCTTCAAACGGCACCAAGAGGAGATTCATTGCAAGGTCTCCTAAGGCACTTGTAAAGTGAGCCAGCCTCACTCTTTTTTTCAGTTTTTTTGTGAACCAGGGGAGTATCCGTAAGTGGATTCACCCTCATTTTCAAGCATGCTCTTTTTCAGTAGATGATCGAAGAATACCGATAGCGTTATATAGAACAACATTCATTAGAAAACGTCAGGAATTAAGAATTATTCCATAATTTCCATTAACAGGAGGATAGAAATACATGGCAGGACAGATGGCTGGACAGCCGATTTTCATATTAAGAGAAGGAAGCCAGAGAACTAGAGGCAGAGAAGCGCAGAGCAACAACATCATGGCCGCAAAAGCAGTCGCTGAAGCTGTTAGGACAACACTTGGTCCCAAAGGTATGGACAAGATGCTTGTTGACAGCCTTGGAGACGTCGTTATCACAAACGATGGTGCGACCATTCTCAGGGAAATGGACATCGAACACCCTGCAGCAAAAATGATCGTAGAGGTTGCAAAGACCCAGGATGATGAGGTCGGAGATGGGACAACTACCGCTGCAGTCATTGCCGGCGAACTCCTCAAGAAAGCGGAAGAGCTTATCGACCAGGACATCCACCCTACCATCATCGCATCCGGTTACAGGCTTGCTTCAGAGAAGGCCGGCGAGATAATAAAGACACTTGCGAGGTCGGTCACAAAGAACGACAGGAGCATACTGCTGAACATTGCCGGCACTGCCATGACAGGCAAAGGAGCTGAGGCAAACAAGGACATACTTTCAGAGATCGCTGTTTCTGCCATCATCAGTATCGTTGATGAGGACAACAAGGTCGATATGGAAAATATCAAGGTCGAAAAGAAGGTTGGTGCCCGCATAGAAGAGTCAAAGCTGATAGAGGGCATGATCATCGACAAGGAACGTGTCCACACCAACATGCCAAAGAAAGTACACGACGCAAAGATAGCGCTCATCAACACAGCGATCGAGCTCAAGGACACAGAAGTTGATGCAGAGATCTCCATCACATCACCTGAGCAGCTCCAGTCATTCCTTGATCAGGAAGAGAAAATGATCAAGGACATTGTTGAGAAAGTGATCAAGAGCGGTGCAACCGTGGCTTTCTGCCAGAAGGGTATCGACGACATGGCACAGCACTACCTTGCAAAGGCAGGGATATTTGCAGTAAGGCGTGTCAAGAAGAGCGATATGCAGAAACTGTCAAAGGCAACGGGAGCCAAGCTTATCACAAATCTTGATGAGATCACACAGGCAGACCTCGGTTACGCTGCACTCGTCGAAGAGAAGAAGATCGGTGGCAGTGAAATGACCTTTGTCACAGGCTGCAAGAATCCAAAAGCAGTATCTATCCTTCTGCGCGGCGGCACAGAACATGTTATCGACAACATTGAAAGGGCACTTCACGACGCTCTGAGAGTTGTCGGCGTGGTCATCGAGGACGAGCAGCTTGTAGCTGGCGGCGGTTCACCGGAGGTAGAGGTTTCACTCAGGCTCCAGGAATACGCATCAACCCTCAGCGGAAGGGAACAGCTTGCTGTAAAGGCCTTCGCAGATGCTCTTGAGATCATCCCGAGGACCCTTGCGGAGAATGCAGGTCTTGACCCCATAGACATGCTCATGGAACTGCGCTCACACCACGAGAAAGGCAAGAAGACAGCCGGACTCAACGTTTACGAGGGCAAGGTCATCGACATGTGGGAAGCAGGAGTAGTTGAGCCGCTCAGGGTAAAGACCCAGGCTATCAACGCTGCCGCAGAATCTGCAGTTATGATCCTGAGGATCGATGATATCATCGCATCCAGACAGGGGCCGGCCGGACCATCCGGTGCTGACATGATGCCAGGCATGCCACCAGGCGGAATGCCAGGCATGGACGATATGTAAATATCAGGCAACCAGCAAACTGAAAACATACAGGGCGCAGATATCTCTGCGCCAGACCTTCTTTTTTTTAGTGTTCATCAATAACAAGAGAACACTTATTCCAGTACTGACATTCCTTGATCACTCAAGGCACTTCAGGATATCCTGCGGATCGTATCTTGGCCTGATAAGCCGGGTTCTGCCACGCATGCCCTTGCCTGAGAAGTCAGCATCCAGGAACTGGGAAGAGTTCATTTTCTCAATGATCTCATAAAACCGTGTATAACCAAGGCCTGTAATTTCATGGAAGGATTTGTACAGGTCGCCTGCCTGCTGGTCCCCGCCCTTTGCGATCAGGCCAAGCAGTGCTTTCTCATGTTCTGTCAGGGAGCGGATGCTGCGACAGAGGTAGATGAGCCGGGACGCATCATAGGCTTTTTCGACATCCTCAAGAGATATTGTGCGGCTCGCTCTGCGTTCTGCGTTCAGGCCGGCGCGTTTGAGAAGGTCAATGCCTACCCTCAGGTCGCCTGTAACGCCCACATGATCCACGATACGCTCACACACCTCATCCGGCACGACGTTCTGGTAAAAAGCGTGCTGTATTCTGTTCCTGATAATATCTCTTATCTCGCCTGGCCCGTACCGGGGAAAGAATATCTCTTCAGGCAAAAATACGGAACCTACACGAGGGTCGAAATTGTATGAAATGCCCACATCACTGATAATGGCAATGACTGAGATCTTTACTCCCGGATATTGTTCATGGGCCCTCAGCAGCGAGTACATAACTTCGTCTGCATGCCCTTCGTGGAAAAGATAATTTATATCATCAAGGGCGACCACCAGTATCTTGTTAGAGTCCACAAGTTGCTTCACCAATTTCTCAAAAAGCTTCCTGAAAGCAACACCTGATGTGGGAGGCCTTATATTGAACAGTTTTTCATATATCCGGGATACTACGGCAAAACGTGTGGAATCCATCTGGCAGTTTATCTTTACAAATATCACATTGTCAGAATATTCCTTTATCTCGTGGGACACTTTCTGGACAGCAGTGGTCTTCCCGGTACCGGGAGGGCCTTTTATAAGACAGTTCACAGGCCTCATCCCGCGCATGGCCGGTTTCAAACTGAATTTGAGGGCCTGCAGCTGGGTATCCCTGTGTGCAAAGTATTCCGGAAGGTAATCCATTTCAAGAATCTCACCGTTCCTGAATATAGTCTCGTCCCACAGAAGTACGTCCTTGGTCACTTGTAAGCCCTCTTATTATGAAGTAAATATCAGGTTTGTAAGCCAGCTTTATAACTATATAAATATAACCTGTCCATAATAACGTTTTGCTTTCATCACCACCGCCATCTTCCAGGAGGGCTCATGCAACGAATGCGGCGATATTCAGGACTGTCTCAATGAGCTTATCGACTTCTTCCTGCGTGTTGTATAATGCAAACGAAGCCCTTACCGTCCCGTCCACACCAAGGAATCCGATCCCGGGGATAGCACAGTGATAACCACTGCGTACGCATATCTTCCGGGTCTGGTCAAGTATCATGGCTACATCGTGTGCATTCATACCCGTCACATTGAAAGGTACTACAGATGCCCGTTCTTTTGGTCCGTATACTTCCACCCCGTCTATCGCGGCAAGTCTGCGGGCAGCGTCCTTTGCAAGCGCCAGTTCATGCCGCTCAATGTTCTTCACACCTATGTCCTTCACATACTCCACTGCCCTTCCAAGCCCAATGGCCCCAGGCATATTGGGAGTTCCGGCCTCGAACTTCGCGGGACTTTCCTCGATCTCATAATCCAGGTCCGTCACTGCACGGACCATTCCCCCGCCAAGGAACAACGGCTCGATAATATCCGGCTCCCGGATATACAGCACACCGGTACCCTGCGGGCCCAGCAGACCTTTGTGCCCGGGAGTCACAAAGAA
>Ga0209347_1003848_pt1 | contig 16692 bp, 17 predicted proteins | sample AutmiccommuBRH23_FD_187382 | JGI IMG/M metagenome (GOLD analysis project Ga0209347, IMG submission 187382) | Deep subsurface microbial communities from Mt. Terri, Switzerland - Autotrophic microbial communities BRH/23 (SPAdes) (version 2) | ecosystem: Environmental > Aquatic > Deep subsurface >...
GAGCTATATGATTTCCGGCATACTGCTCCTTATTGCGGCGGCAATATCTTTCGTTACCAGGGCGCCGGCAGCCAAACCAGGATTGGCGGCAGCAAAACAACAATAAGTATATTTGCCCTTTAGCGGGCGGGCAACAGCCAATCGGTTGATAATTGCACCATCCAATCAGTTGTTTTTGGGGATCAGAACAGCATGGCCGGCAGGTACGATAAGCGCTTTATCATTTTTATCCATTCAAAGACACCCACTTATATAAGTGGGTGTCCCATTTTCTGCTTCGGTGGGGATAGAGTCCCCCACCGAAGTCCCGATGTTCAGCTTTAGCTGGACGAGTTCATTTACTTTTTCCTAATCACCCTGGCGGCCGGTGAGGATGGCCTCGTCCCTCATCTTCACCCCGTGGATGCGGCCCACGTCCACTATGACCTGATCCATGCACACACAATGAGTTTGTGTGTAATATTAGACATTTGTCAGGTGAGCATTGCATCGAAAACGAGGCGGCTGTTTGGATCTCCGCTGCTCAGGCGGGAGAGAAACCCTGCTTTTCCCACCATTCCTCTTTGGCAAAATCATACGCCTGCTCCAGTTCCTCCAGGTGCCTCTGTTCCCATGCGGCCAGGGCCAGGTAAAGCTTTTTCAGGAATTCGATCCCGGTCTTCGCGGCCGCGTCCCGGTAATAATCCATCGACGCCTTTTCCATCATGACGCCCGCGTGCAGGGCCGAAACCACCATCCCCCCCGCCTCCTTGAGCTTGTTTTTGGTGAACACGCCCGGCGAAACGGCATGGTCCAGCGAAAATTCGCCGGCAACAGGCGTCTTGCTTTCAATGACCTGTTTGTACATCAATTTCAACCACTGGGCGTGCTTCTCCTCTTCGCCCGCCAGACCGTTGAAAACTTCCTTCACTTCTCCGTCTACCGCCTTATCCGCCGCCATCCGGTAAAACTCATAACCTTCCAGTTCATTGATGATCGCAGTCTTTAATATCGCCGCTTCCCTGGCGTACATAAAGTCCACTCCTTTACGCCTGGACGTTTTTCATTTTCTGCCCGCAGCAGACCAGCTCTCCTTGACCGGACGCCTTGACTTCCACTTTGTTGCCGCAAATCTCACAGAGATAGGTTTCTCCCACCTTGGTTGCCATTTTTTTCGCCTCCTCTCTTTCATTAAGAATGGTTCGATGATAGCAGAAAGCCCCCGCAGAAGTTGTTGCCACCAGTCTCTCCAAAACCATCAGCATTATTGGTCTGCCGTCCCGGTCCCTTTCATACACCCGCTTAATCGTTAATTTTTTCCTGGCCGTCAGGATCGCTTTGCCCGGCTAAACTTACGATTTAATATTATCAGGCATCTCTTACGTTAAAATTTCGTAATCATAAACTTTTTATTAATTATTTACCGGCATATAAAAAAACAGGCGGGCAAATGCAGCCGCCTGTTTTTTGTGCTAAAATATTAATTGATCGCCGGGTTGGCGCCGGGCAAAAAATTGAAACGAGAGGGATTCGGTTTGAAAGAAAATAAGGGGGGGGAATATTCCCGCCGGTGGTTAATCGGCCTGGTTTATTTTCTACTCAGTTTTGCCGTACAGGGGTCTATTATTTTTATCCCCCTGCTGGGTGTCCAGCTGGGGGCTTCTGATTTTCAAGTGGGGCTGATCGGGTCCATTTATGGAGCGGCTTTTCTGGCATCTTCTCTTTTTTCCGGATGGAAATCAGACAGCACGGGAAGGCTCCTCTTTGTGCGCTGGGGGCTTTTTCTCAGCAGCGCGGCCTTCGCCGCCCAGCTCCTGGCTCACAGTGTCCTGTTGCTGGTGGCCGTACGGGGCGTGGTGGGATTCACCCTGGGCATTAGCACCGCGGCGGCAATCGCCTACGCTTTTGAGTCCGGCGCCGACATGGGCAAATTCAGCTCTTACGGTTCCCTGGGCTGGATTTTCGGCGCCCTGGCGGCCGCGCTGGTGGGAGACATCCATCTGCTGTTCTGGATCAGCTTTCTGGTCTGCCTGCTGGCCTTTTTTCTCTCCCTGGTTTTTCGGGAAGTGCCTTCCCTCCATTTGTCCGCCCCGCCGAACCTCTGGCGGGTGATGCGAAAGAACTACCGGATTTATCTTGCTATTTTCCTGAGACACCTGGGGGCCACCGCCGTTTGGATCATCCTTCCCCTGTACCTGGCCTCTCTGGGTATGGACAGGTTCTGGATCGGGCTTTTATGGGGGATCAACTTTGCCGTGCAATTTATTGTAATGCGTTACCTGGAGCGGTTTTCCGAGTACAAGATCTTTGCCTTCGGGCAATTGCTTTCCATCCTCGTCTTTGTGGCCTATGCCTTCGTCTCCGGCCGGGCGCCCCTGATTGCCGTACAGGCGCTTTTGGGAGTAGCCTGGTCCTGCCTCTACGTCGGCGCCCTGCTCATCGTCCTGCGGAGCGGGGAAGAGCGGGGGACAGCAGGGGGTATCTTCCAGTCCACCTTAAATTTGTGCAACGCCGTGGGTCCCCTGCTGGGCGGCCTGATTGCCCAGGGGTGGGGCTACCGCGGGGTAATATTTTTCGCCGCGGCCCTGGGGGTGGCGGGAATGCTGACGGCCGTGCCGGCTGGCCGGAAAGAGCCCGGCAATTAGCCGGACCTGTCTCTTGCACAATCTGCACAGAAGGGCTTTTTCGTTTGCCGCGCTTAACTAAAGAATCATCTTGTTTTTTCGGCCCTTTTTCTGGTTCGGATTGTAAACCTCAAATTTCCCTGCGGGACTTTCCAGGTTGTATTCGACCAGAGGGGCGGCTTTATTCAGTCTCTCCATCTGCTCGACGCGCATTTTGCTTACCGCGTTTCCGTATTCATTTCGCTTTCTGTCCACATGGCATCTGTGTTTACTCATGCAATTATTATGTTCAAGTTTGGAAAATTAATTACTGAGGAAAAATTTTAAGGTAAGGGAGGGGCTTTCTTTTGGCCGGAAGAATCTGCTTTAATCAGTTTGCAGGTAATCGTTTCATTTGGACTGCAACCATAAGCAATTTAGAAAAAAGGAATAGTTTAACGCCAAAGATGCTCGACGAATTATCGGACTTTTTGAGAACGCAGAAACACCGTGAAAATATCCGTGTTTTAGTTATGAGAGGCGAGGGGGAAAAATCATTTTCGGCCGGATATGACATTTCCAAGATACGGTCGGGAGCCGGCCCGGAAAATGAAGAAAAGACATCCGGTGAAGTCCTCTATCGCGCGTTAAAAGAGATTGAAAATTTTCCGGCGCCGGTGATCGCTATGATCAATGGTTACTGCATCGGGGCCGGCTGTCATTTGGCCGCGACAGCTGATTTGAGAATTTCTTCAGAAGAAGCAAAATATGGAATTACTCCGGCAAAGCTTGGTCTGGTTTATCACCCTGAAGGGATTTATCAATTGTTTAGCCTGATTGGACCGGCAAAAACAAAGGAGTTATTTTACACGGGTGATTTGTACTCAGCGAAAGAGGCAAAAGAAATGGGTCTGGTTGATTATGTAATACCAGCAAATAAGCTTGAGGAGACCGTATCCGGCCTGGCCCGAAAAATTGCCGATAATGCGCCTTTGTCAGTAAGAGGAACAAAGTATATCGTAAATAATTTAGCGCATGCTGTTCGTTTAGACGGCGCAGTGAAGCAAAATATAGAAAATCTCAGGCGGGAAGCCTATGCGAGTGAAGACATCAAAGAAGGGAAACAGGCATTTGCCGAAAAACGCAAACCGATATTTAAAGGCCGGTAATCGGTTCAATTATTTCGCATCACAGGCGTTTCAGCATTTTGCCCGGCTTCTCCATGGTCTGCTGCCCCGTTATACCGGACAGTAGCCAGGCGAAGCCGTACTTCATTAATTCAATCTGATCATTCTTAAAACATCGTTATATTTCATTTAAAAACCCCTTGATTATCGCATTACTATTGCTAATTTATTTTTCTTTTCCGCCTGGTAAAATTTTATCGTAATAAAAGCAAATATAATTGTTGCAAGTATTATACTCACGTAATTCGAAGCTAAAAGTATTACGCTAGGATAGTATTTTCCCCAAACATAATCCCCCAAAACTTGGGAGCCAACCAGAGCTCAGACAATACTCCATTGGGTTGCCGAAAATTCACTTCTATAGAAATAGTTTTTAAAGTAATCACTTATCAAATTTAAACTGAAAATAATCCAGCCGATAGTGATAACGTAAGAAAAATTAATAAGGAGGAAAGATAAAAGTTCTACATTGAATTCAAAATGCGCCTGTAAATAAAGTGTAATTCTGTAAAAACTAAATCCAAACAGACAGGTAATGGGGACTATAATAAAGTAACTGGGCTGAATTGGTTTTGGATATAAATCGTTTGCTTTTATCTGCAGGTAAATCAAATATGCCAGCTTAGTAATTAATAAAAAGACCCCGATAGTTAAAGCTAAAAAGGAAGCAAAGGCTGCTGTTGATGAAATTACCCTGTCGCTTGACATGGCGGCGATTCCTGTACCCGTTAAATTAACCAAACCGAATGCAAAAACGTCGAGCAACCACACAAAATTTAGTTTAGTTACATCAAGTGGCTGACTAAACCAGACTTTGAGCAGCTTAATTTCGAGAGCCAATAGCATAAACAATAGAAACCCGTAAAAAATTAAGCCTGGCAACATCAACGATTGCATATTAGATGACAATTCAGGAATAAAGAAAGTAACTGGACCGAAAATCACGCAGGCGGTCATAGACAGAGAGGCAATTGGCACAAAAGCACCTATACTCTGTGTTGGAGGGCCGCTCATAAATGCTGTGTACTCTTCTTTATTGAAAAGCCATTGAATAAGTTGTTTGACAAAAACAATAACAACAAACAGGTTTATGATAGTTAATGCCAACATAATTGCGATTAAAGGGTAATACAGGATAGTTTGCCCCAAAGAAAATTTACTCGCTGCAATATTTAATACTGTAAATGATCCTTCTCCATGAGGCAATGCAAGTAGCAATAAATTGTAAGCCATTAATGCAACACCACCTGCAGCTAAAGGCAGCTGAAATTTAAATGGTGTAAACTTCATAATCACTTCTCCTTCATTACAACATTGAGCTGCTTGGATTTTTCCGGATTCAAGCAGGCCGGCTTAATGACAATCAATCGTTGCCCCTAAAATTGACCCCTCCTCATGCATTTGCTATTTGTTTACTGTAATTTTGTGATCATTTTGTTTGTACTTCACTGTTTTAACCGGGCCATTTATAGGTTTTTTCAAAACACTTGGTTTCAGACTAACACACCTGTAAGCATAACACAAATGAATTATTTGCATAGATGATATGCGTCCAGGTAATACATTCTCCGCTCCGTAAAAAAATAACCGTCCATAACAAGGCGGTCTACAGTGACTGGTTTTCTTTTTTCTGACCCGCGCATGCCCCGCACAGACACATAAGCGGCCATTCCCGGCAGGAACAGCCGGCCTGCCGCATCACAGGCGTTTCAGCATTTTGCCCAGCTTCTCCATGGTCTGCTGCCCGGTTATACCGGACAGCAGCCAGCCGAAGCCGTATTTCATCAATTCAATCTGATCATTCTTAATTTTGTCAGCAACGTCCCGCGAGAGATGAAACGTTTTTACAAACCCGGGCTCAAGCACCAGTTTTTCAAAACGGTCCAGATCATAGCAGGCCATAAAGAACAATTCCGACAGTATTTCGCCGGGCTTGCCCGGGCCGGCTGGATTCAGCCGCAGGGGTATTTCCTTAAAAGTCTTTTCCGCCTCTTCGTAAATCTCCATTTCCTGGTCGCGCATCCACTCCCGCACCGTCTGCTCTTTTTCTTCGTTCAGGCCGAGGCAGTACGTGTTATTAAAACAGAACCCGTATTTGCTGTTCCCTCTCATCTCCACGGGCGCCATGCGGCAGGACCAGGGGCGCTCTGCATAAACGGCGCAGCCGCCGGCGGTTACAAAGGGGCATTTGAGTGCCTGATCCTCCCGCATTTTCAGTTGAATGACGGAAAAACCGGATTGCGGCACTAAATGCCTGATGGCGTAACGGTCTAAAAACTCCGTAGAGGTGATCCCAAGCTTGTTCTTCAGGCGAACCACGTCGTAGGGGCTCAGGAAAATGTTGATATCGCGGCAGCATTGACCGAAGCAGGCCAGCCCCGGGTGACAGGAAAATTTGAATTTATCGTCAGCGTGTATTTCTGTGTTCATTTGCTTCTCCTCTGCGGCGGGCATCTGCTAGTGAACTTTAATCCGGTACCCGTCCGCGGCAACGACCCTTCCCACCACAGCGGCCTCCCGGACCCCGTTTGCGCGCATCTTGCGGACCATCTCCCCGGCCCTTTCCGGCGTCGCGGCGATGAAAAGCCCGCCGGATGTTTGGGGGTCGAAAAGGATGTCCTGCATCTCCAGGGCCACCCCCGGCTCAAAAACCACTTCCCTTTCCAGGAAACGGCGGTTGTCGTAGGCCCCGGCCGGCAGCAGCCCCATCCGGGCAAAAGCGAGCGCTTCCGGCAAAAGGGGCAGCGATGACGAGTCGATGATCATGCTCACGCCGCTGGCCCTGGCCATTTCGGCCCCGTGGCCGAGGAAGCCGAAACCGGTAATATCGGTGCAGGCGCCGGCTCCCACCTCTTTGATAACATTGGCGGCCTCCCTGTTTAACATCTTCATTTGCTCTACGGCGGCCCGGTACGCCTCTTCCCCGGCCAGGCCGCCTTTGATCGCCGTGTTGACAACACCTGTGCCGAGCGGCTTGGTCAACACCAGCAGATCGTCCGGCCGCGCCGCGGCATTGCTCAAAACAGCAGCGGGATGAACAAGCCCGATTGCGGCAAGGCCGTATTTTGGCTCGTCATCCTGGAGGGTGTGCCCCCCGCCGATCAGCGCCCCCGCCTCGATCACCTTGTCCGCACCGCCCCGCAAGATGCCGGAGATGTCCTCCCGGGGGAGACAGTTCGGGAAACAGGCCACATTCAGCGCCAGCAACGGCTTGCCGCCCATGGCGTAAATATCGCTCAGGGCATTGGCGGCCGCGATTTGTCCGAAAAGGTAAGGATCATCAACCATCGGGGTAAAAAAGTCCACCGTTACAATCAGGGCCATCTCGTCGCTGATCCTGTAAACCGCCGCGTCATCTGAAGTCTCCGGGCCGACCAGTAAATTTGCGTCAATTCTCTTCGGCAATTCCCTCAGAATGTCTGCCAGGACCTCCGGTCCCATCTTGGCCGCTCACCCGGAGTGTCTGGTCATCTGGGTCAACCGCTTTTGCGCCAAGCCTGTTCAACTCCTTTTATGCCGTCCAGTTAAGCAGATTATAACAGACTTATGGTTTATTTATTTCTTATATTTAATTATTTTATATATCTTCGCCGGATCATAAAATAATCGCGGAAGACTCACCGTATCCGCGGTCACCCGGTGGCAATTCTTTACATACAACAGGCTCGTATTCAATCGTGGGCAGATCGGCCCCTTCTTTCCAGTAGGCCAGCGTCCGCTTGAGCCAGTTAACATCGTCCCGTTTCGGGAAGTCTTCCCGGGCGTGGCTCCCCCGGCTTTCGGTACGCACCAGAGCGCCGTAAGCTATGGTGAGCGCCAGGCGGAGCATGCCGGGCATCCGCAGGGCAGCGGTTTCTTCTGGGTTTGCTCCCTGGCCGGAGGAGCGGAGGCTGATCTTCAATGAACGCCTGTACAGTTCCTGAAGTTTTGCCACACCCTGTTCCAGGCTGGGGCCGGTCCGGAAAATCCCCACGTGTTCCATCAGGGTGTCTTCCATCGCCTTTCTTATTTCGAAGACATTTTCCTTGCCGTTTTTACCGGAAATAAGGTTATTGATCCGCTCCCTGTCTTTCTTAACGGCGTCTTCAACCACCTGGTAATTGAAAACCTGAGTCGCTCCGTGAGTGTACCTGGCAATCTGTGCGCCGACAATCATGCCGGCGGTGATGGTCTCGGCCAGCGAGTTGCCGCCAAGGCGGTTGAAGCCGTGCAGGTCCCAGCAAGCCGCTTCGCCGAGGGCAAAAAGTCCATTCAAGCCGTAAGCACAGCCGTTCTTGTCCGTCCGGACACCACCCATGCCGTAGTGCTGGGTCGGGCGGACCGGAATGAGGTCCCTGGCCGGGTCGATTCCATTAAAATTCATAGCGATATTGGCAATTTCGCGCAGGATGGTCCAGATGTACTTGCGTCCCAGGTGGCGTACATCCAGCCACAGGTGCGGCCCATACTCGCTTTCCACACCCAGACCTTTACGCATATGCTGGACCATCCGGCGTGAAACGACGTCCCGGGAGGCCAGCTCTTTCTTCTTCGGTTCATAATCAGCCATGAAACGGTATAGGTTCTTGTCAAGCAGGTAGCCGCCGTCACTGCGCGCTCCCTCAGTGATCAGGAGCCAGACCGGCACCATGCCAGTCGGGTGAAACTGCACCGCCTCCATATTGCCCAGGGGGACCAAGCCGGTGTCCTGGCAGATCGACATGCCCGTTCCTTCGTTAATGACGGCGTTGGTGGACGCGCCGTACAGCCGGCCATAACCGCCGGTGGCGATAACTGTGGATTTGGCGAGGTAGACGTTCAGGTCTCCGGTGCGCAGGCACCTTGCCACTACTCCCAGGCAGTTTTCGCCGTCGCAAATCACTGTAATAGCTTCCATCCGGTCATGAACGGCAATGCCCATTTTAATGACCACGGAGTCCATCGCGTACTGCAAAGAGTGGCCGGCGCTGTCCGAAATGTAACAGGTGCGCCACCTGGCTCCGCCGCCGAAGTCACGGGCGGTGATCAGGCCTTTTTTTTCCTCAAGATCCTCCAGCTCCATGCCGTTGGGGTGTCTCCACTTGCCCGCCTTCACCCGGTTCCAGGGAACTCCCCAGTAAGCCATTTGCCTTACTGCGACAGGGGCGGTCTCCACGAACATACGGGCCACTTCCTGGTCGTTGCCCCAATCGGCACCCTTGACCGTATCTGAAAAGTGCATATCGGCATTATCACCCAGACCCATGGCGCAGTTCCCGAGAGCGGCCTGCATGCCGCCCTGAGCCGCGCTGCTGTGGGAACGGCGCGGCGGGACCAGGCTCAGAATGATGACGTTCAAGCCGGCGGCTGCAGCCTCAACGGCAGCCCGCTCACCGGCCAGACCGGCGCCGACAATCAACACGTCGGTTATGAGGGTCTGTTTCGCGCTCATAGTTCCACCGGCACCTCTGTGTTTTCCAGAAAGCGGGCCACCATGTTATAAAAGCCGATGGTCAGGGTCAGCTCGACCATTTCCCGGTGATCGAGATGAGCCGCCAGCGCGTAAAACGTGTCGTCGGCGGACTTTACCTGAAGCGTGACCTCGTCCGTATATTTCAGCACCCGCCGCTCCAGGTCGTTAAAGCAGTCACTGTCCGGCCCTTTTTTCACCCCGGCGATTTTTTCTTCCGGGACACCCACGTCAATGGCCATCTTTTCGTGCTGGTACCATTCATAGTAGGAGCCGCACAGGGTGGCGACGCGGAGAATGGAAAGCTCGCGCAGGCGAGCGTCCAGTCTGGCCTGTGACAGCAGGGAACTGCCCATCCGCATGAAATGGCGCACGCTGTTTTCCGCGTGGGCCATCATTTTGTTGATATTCAGGCTGTTGGTGGGTCCGTCGGCCAGGATCATCTTACGCGTCTTCTCGGACATCTGGTCAACCGGTAAAATCGGCAGACGTGCCATTGTTTTCCCCCCCTTGATTAGAAAAAATATTCTTGTTTTACTAATTGGCCGAGCGGCTCATGGACTCCTCTATTAAGCCAAAACATTTTCGGATTTGACTTGAATTTAATTTAAGGGTTTTTTCTCGCGCTTTATAGAAAAGCGGTTTGCAATAAGGCTATTCTTCCCGGGCTGCCGATTTTTACGACCTTGTGAAGCTGCAAACTTAATTATTAAATTTTAATGAATTGACTTTCCCGGCAGGGTTTCTTGTGAATAACCAGCTTTCGCGCAGCACTCGCCCAGAGCACATATTCCCTCCCCATCCATGGAGAAACAAAATTAGCTCAGCATTTCTTTGCCTTGCTCATATATTCTTTAAAATAGGCCGGAAATAAAATACCTCAATACCGCTGGCCGCCGGATTTTATCCGTTCAGCCTTGTGAAAACGAAAACTAGAGCATTATTGTGAAAAAAAGAGTATAAATCAGGTAATTGACTAAAAATCATGTTAGACATATACTAACTTGTAGAAGGAAGTCAACTGTACGTAAAAAATCAACCGGCAGACGCCGGCGAGCGCGATGCTATGATTTTAGTCAGCTAAAGGGGGCCGTCACGATGGGAGTTCTGGTAGAGAGAATACCACATAAAGGTAAATCAGGTTTTTTTGAGAAGGTGAGCAGCGGTCTGGCGGGGGCATTGAGCGCATTTGCCGGTTTTGCTGATAATTTTGGCCTGGCTGTGAGCGAAAGAGAGGTTCTTGCCCGCAGAGAATCACCCGGCCGTCATCTCGTTGAGATTCTGGACGGCTACGGTGTCATCGCCTGTGAAAAAGGCACTGACTTCTGGAAAGCCGGTTAAGCGTAAGAATGTCTTTCCACCCCGGGGTGGATTTTGGGGTGGCGTCTTTATCTAATTTTTTAAGACCCCCACTTCTAGAAGTGGGGGTCCCTTTTTTTACTTCAGATGGGGTAGAATCACCATCTGAAGCCCCGATGTTCCGCTTTAGCTGAACGAGTTCACTCCTGGAAGGCCTTGAATGCTTCTTTCACAGCCCCGCAGTTTGTACAGATGAATGATTCAACCAGTTCCCCTTTTTCATCCATAAAACCGCACTTGGCGGCGCCGGTTACCTCCCCGGGAGCCGTTTCCCGTTCCGGGTCGTAAACATGACCGCAGACAGAGCATTTCCATTTTTTCATCAGACTCAACTCCTAATAAAGGCGTCCTAACGGCGTTAAGCGCCAATCGTTTCTCTCCGATCGCAGGGGTGAACAGCCCACTTTATTTACTTTTCGCCAAGCCAATCTTCTTCCTTGCCGCACGGAACCTTGGGATTCAGCAGGGCCGCCCGTTCCATTTCTTCTTTTTCTTCCAGCTCCGCTTGTGTTTCGGTAGAATGCTGTTTTTTTTCTTCCGTCATTTTAAAAACACCTCCTTCCCGCAGAACTTTACCGCCATTCACCATCATCAGCGGCACAAGTTACAGTTGATTCAGGCTGCTTCACAAAAATCTGATCCGCGCGCACGAAAATGGTAACGGGTAAAGGAACCGGACCCGCTGCCCAGAGGAGCTGTCCGGCGGCGAACCCTTTCTAAACATGCTCTTTCTTTCATTTCATACTAGCATGGCCCTATTACAAAAAAGTTAATATTTAATTACGACCAAATAAAAATTTGCAACCTGTCCTTGAGAAGAGGCTGCCCGCTCATCGCTGACTTCCTGCAAATTCAATAACCGATCAAAGGATTCCAATTTGCGGTTTTCCGGTTATAATGATTTATATGGAATTATGAGCAGTCAGCGGGAGGTGTGAGGATGCCCGGGAAAACATACCAGAAGTTAATCGACCTGGTTTTAGAGACGACGGAGGAACTTCAGTTCAGGATGAAGCAGCCCGGCGGGGATTTATATGAAAAGTTGTTTCGAAAAGATCTGGAAGCCTTGCAGGAGTTAAGCACGTCTTTGCAAAAACACCGGAGCGCTTTTTTTAAAACACTCGGAATTACCGGAAACGAGGCGGCGGAAACCGCTCCCGGCGCCATTGGCTCATCTGAAACGTCCGCCCCGGCGGCCACAACCGCCGGGGCGGACGAGGAATACGAGGAAGATATTAGTGGGCGGATAACGGGAGAATTTACCCGCCTTCCGAAAGGAGGCACCATTTACAATCCCGCCGGTGACGATGTCTTTGTGCCCGAAGTCATGGTCAGGAACCTGGGCATCGAACACAGGGATGTCGTTTCGGCCAGCCCCCTGGGGGTCTTTCAAAACTCACCGCTCTACGAGTTTACGGTCGTGGAGCGCAACGGCCTGGGCGGCACGGACCAGAGGGAGTCGGTATACGGGCCAATTTACCGTCACGGGGGGGACTGGTTTGTTTACAGCGAGGAGGAAGGCGCCGTTATTACCGTGAACCCCAAGGACGTGAAGACCTTAAACCTGAAAGAGGGGGATCTGGTAGAAGCAGCTTACCCCCGGGGAGAGCTCTCCAGCGCGAGAGTGGCCTGGAAGTTCGATGACTCATCCTACCTGGAAGTGAAGCGGGACTCGCCCCGCCGGAATAAAGAGAAAAAACCGGGGCCGATACTGGAAGTCGGCGACCCGATCCTGTCCGGCAAGGTGGTGCTGGTCATCGGGGGAGACCTCTACAAGGAGGCCTTCCGGCGCAATTTTACCCGCAGGGGGGCAGAATTTTTGTGGGAAACCGGCTTTCAGGGCGGCGAAGGCAAAAACATCGAGAGTAAAATCCGGCGCTCAAATGTGGTTGTCATCGTGACTGAAATGATGAGCCATCGCATTCCCGATGTGGAGGCAATGTGCAAAAAGCACGGCATCCCCTATGTTTACTCCCCCTCCAAAGGCTCCACCGGAGCGGTGCGGGAGTCTCAGAAAATCTTGGCCGGCGGAAGGAAGGTATTCCATGGAAACTAAGGCCGTGTTATTCGACCTGGACGGAACGCTGGTCGATACGATCCCTCTCATTGTAAGCACCTACCAAAACGTGTTTGAAGCGCTGCAGATCCCCTGGGGGGAAAACGATGTGGTGAAATGGATCGGCCTGCCCCTGAAAGAGATCGGCCTGCATTTTGCCGGCGACAATGAACCCCGGTTCTACGAACTGTACCAGCACTATTACCACCTGGAACATGACCACATGACGAAGCTCTACCCCGGTACCGGGGAAATCCTTTCAACCCTGAAAAAGCGCGGCCTGAAACTGGGCATTGTGACTTCCAAGGGAAGGCCGGTGACGCTCAGGACCATTGCCTATACCGGTCTTGACCGCTTTATGGACGTGGTCGTAACGGCACACGACGTGGAAAAGCACAAGCCTGACCCTGAACCTTTGCTTAACGCGCTTGGGCAGATCGACACGGAGGCCGGCCGGTGCGTTTTTGTCGGAGACAGCAGCTTCGACATTCTCACCGGGCAGCGCGCCGGGGTACTTGCCCTCGCCGTGACCTGGGGCCTGGGCAAAAGGGAAGAGTTGGAAGAGCTTGGAGCGGCCGGGCTTTTGGATAGCTGGGAAGATCTGCTGAGCTACCTTAGATAAAAATAAAACGCGCCGAACCGGCCCTGCGCCGCGGCGCTTTTTTTGTTCGCCTCACAATCTATTTCCGTTCAGGAATGGATCGTGGTAAAATGAAAATTAGGGGAGGTGTTCGCTGAATGGGGTTCTTAAGAGGACTTCTCTTCGGAGCTATTTTTGTATTTGTCCTGATGAGCGCGGCCGGAATGTATCTGGCCGGATTGACAGGGAATAAGAATAGCCCCCTTTTATTCGAATGGAACAGCCCAGCCACGTCGTCTCTTCCGAAAAAGGAGGGCATCAAGCGGCCCCTCCAGTCAGACATAACCTTTGATTTCAAGCAACCGTTGGCTCAAAGTAAAAGCGCTGAAACCATAAGCAGGAACTACAGCTGGCAGTATCAAGGAAAACAGTACAACTGGGCTCTGGAACTGCCTGTCCAGTTGATCGACTGGGACCGGAAAATAGGCAATCTGGTGGATAAATTTTACGGCAGCGATGGATTAACACAGCATGCCATGCTTTCCACCCTGCCGGACGGAGTTAAAAATCTGGTCCTCGCCTGCTCAAAAGAAAACAACAGCAATGTCGTTCCGTGGGTTACGGAAGAAGCAAATTACAAGTTTGCCTCTTCCCTGGGAACAAAATTGGCGGAACAGGCGCATGCCGACCGGTATGACTCCTTTCAAACGGCGGAGTTCGCGCTGAGTTTCGTCGGCGGGGCCATCCCTTACCAGACGGCTAACATGCAGCTCCCTGTGCAAACCCTGGCGGACAGCGGCGATTGTGACTGCAAGGCCATCCTCCTGGCCGCCATTTTGAAAAATATGGGCTATTCCGTCGCTCTGCTGGCATACCCGCATCACATGGCTTTGGGCATTGCTTTTAACGATAATGCAATCCCCCGGGGGAGAAAGATGTCCTACTACAATCATAATGGGACAAAGTATTACTTTGCCGAAACGACATCTCCCGGATGGCTGATCGGCCAGGTCAGCGATGAATCGGCGCAAAAAGTCGCCCACATCTATCCAATTAACTAACCTTGCCGGAACAGACCGGCAACAGCGCAATGAAAGCAAAAACCCCCATCGGCAGTCGATGAGGGTTTTTGTCGATTGGTTGTGTTTTTATTCAATCCTTGTTCTTTCCCCCGGTCTGCCAGGACTTTGAGTAACTGCGAAAGGTTTGCTTATTTATAGGGGGGGACTTCCGCCAACCCTTGTATTCTAACCGGTCACGATAGGTGGGCAAAACATCCCCATTACTGCTTTTCCGGTTGTTCTGAATCCATATTCCTACAACAAGGGCTGTCAGCATCAAGACGTATATAAGCGCAAGCAAAGCCCAAATCAAGATCTTGAGATCCACACCCTGATGCCTCCCCGAACAGGACCCCGGCTAAAGGGAAACCACTGCTTTCATTTTTGTTATAATAGACTATTCGTGCAAATGGTTTTCTGTCACACAAAAGTCAAAGTCCATCTTCTCCAGCGCTTCAACAACAGGCCTCCTCGGGCAAAATATAGCCTATTTAGAGAATAAATTCTTGGTGGCCTGGTAATTATCCTGCTGTTTATGACATTTTTCGGATGCTTTTACAGCCTGGAAATCTTTTTTATTTACATGGCCCGGCGTTCTGGTTCCCCACCATTGCCGTTTTTGGTAAGATGATAAGATAAAGTTTGGGTGTGTATCTTACCGGATACCGGAAATTAAGGAGAAATTGACGATGAAGTTGTTCGGAGCGCGAATTATCAAAACTGGGATTGCGGTGGCGATCACTATGTTTATATGCGAGTCACTGGGCCTGGAGCCGGCTGTTTTCGGGGCGGTATCAGCAGTTATTAATATGCAGCCGTCGGTTTATCTAACCCTGAGCACGACTAAGGACCAGGTTCTTATGCACCTGCTGGGTGTGTTGGCGGGTATCGTCTACGGCTACCTATTTGGCGGCAGCCCCCTGTCGATGGGCATCGTGACAGTTTTTCTGATTGTCCTTTACACCAGATTAGACCTCAAAAACGGGATAACGATGGGCATCGTAGCCGCCATTTTTATTCTAGGGTCGTCTCCCGATCAGTTCCTGTCCCATGCCATTAGTCGATCCGCTGTAATTTTTATCGGACTTAGCGTCGCACTGATCGTCAACTTTACTTTATGGCCCCCCCGATACGGCCGCCGTCTTGTGGAGAAACTCCGGCAAAGCAACGATGAAGCGGTTGCCTATTTCTGTCAAGCCGTCAGCGACTTTGTCCGCCTGGAAAACCAGGAGATCTATATGCCTCAAGAAAAGCGGGATGAGGTCCTTGCCCTGCTTAGAGAAACCCGGACTATGGCCGAACATTTCCGGAAAGAAAGAGAATTTTACTACGAAAGCGCCGCCTTTAGTCATTGGGACGAGTGGTTCCTCCTATCGGAAAAGTTGCTTGATTATAACGAGGCTTTGACGGACCGGGCCGACCAGATTTACGAGGCATTGCGTTCCAGACTGGAAAGGCGGCTAAAATCCGGAGTGCCGCCAATCAGCAGTGAGTTTCATTCGATCCTGGAAATCCTGGCGAACGGCTGTACAACAATCAGCAGAGTCAACAGCAAGCTGAAAGCACTAATCTGCGATGATCTTTCCGTGGAACCGGAAGAAATCAGTGAAGCCTACTGGACAAAGTTAACGGCCGCCATTGAGCAATGGCAGCCGAAGTTGAGCGGCACTTACTATTTGCACGCCTTAATTGAAGTAGCGGTTGTTGCCAACGAAATCCGGTGGGCAGCCCGGGAGGGCAAAAAAATGCTGTGGGCGAATAAAAAGTTCCAGGACCTGACCCAAAAGGCAATGGTTTAATTCTCTTTAGAAAGTTATATCTGCGGCTTAGAAGAAAAGATGACGTGGATATAATCCTGGTCGGTTTCCTGTACGATAATTTGCACTCCGAATTTTACCAACAACACTTAGGTTTATTTCTTTCAGGTATTTCGATACCTCCGGTGTAAGTACCTTGCGCCGGTATCTGACACAGCAGACGTAGTGGAACCGAAGTGAACAGGTTGATTGACAGCTTTTATCTAACTTGCACTCAGGACCACGTCAAAGTCACTTTATATGATTAGACGCCAATTAGTTCCAATGCACGCTCAGCATTCCAGCTGATTTTCCGTAAAGCCGAAGCAATACATTTCACACCATTTAAACGCAGTAAGCTAATGACAAGATTACGCATACTTGCAAAAACACGGGGTGCAGAGCCAGTTCGGATCTGAGAACGGTCTTCGTCAAATGTTACATCACGTACCCAGTGAAGGGAATTCTCAATTGACCAGTGACCACGGATCGATTCCAACAGATAGCCGGCAGTTGCCCTTTCCGAGGACAAACTGGTTACCAAATAGGCGATTTCTTGTTTGAGATTACTGCCCTCAAGGTCGGTAGTAGTACGGAATACCTTAATAAATTGAGCGGCATGGGGAAATTTTGTTTGGCCCTC
>Ga0209347_1003850_pt1 | contig 16687 bp, 14 predicted proteins | sample AutmiccommuBRH23_FD_187382 | JGI IMG/M metagenome (GOLD analysis project Ga0209347, IMG submission 187382) | Deep subsurface microbial communities from Mt. Terri, Switzerland - Autotrophic microbial communities BRH/23 (SPAdes) (version 2) | ecosystem: Environmental > Aquatic > Deep subsurface >...
GGGTCCGTCCACAGGGGGACTTTGGCCAGACTTTCCCTTATGTGTTCTGTTCATCTAACAGGTCGTTAAGATAATCTTTAAAAAAGGGCTGGTAGTCAAAATACTCGCGCCAGGTTTTTTCCAAAAAGGTAAACCTTGCCGGTTCATTTTTACTCACCAATACTTTACCGCAGGTAGCGTGGTAGCGCAGGGCAACGGGGACGCAGTTAAGTGTCAGCACATCTATCGGCATTCCTACCAGGGGTTCTAAAGACACGGCCAACTTTGCCTCGTATTCCCAGTGTTTTGGGGAAAGTGCAGCTTCATCCAGATACACGGCTATATCTACATCAGCGCACGGGACCGGCAACAGAAAGGAGCCGTGCAGGTAGGCAAAGATAACTTCCTGGCAGTGCGAAAGTTCTCTTTTCAGGATATCTTTAATCTTCTTTTTTTCTGCAGTGTTTATGAGGCGCTTTTTCATTTCATTTCTTCCTTTGTCAAAACTAAACCAATAAACGATTTTATCTCTTCTATGTATTTAAGGATGTCTCCAGTATCGTTTTCCAGAATGCCGTAAACGATTAAATCTCGGAATATGGCGAAGATCAACGCGGATCGCGGGGCCCGAACGCCGCGTTGACTAATACTGGGCCGGCAAATATAAGTAATTTTATGTCTTTTTTTGCCCCGTCCCCAGCTTCTCCACACACCCGTACCCCTGGCTCCCCTTTCCCCCCAGGCCGGCGTCCAGTGCCATTTGCAGCAGGTCCCGCGGCCCGTTCAGCCTCAGCCGGCAGGTGTAGCCCTTTACCACGGTGCCCTTGTACGACGTCACGTGCAGGCGGGGCCTGTCCAGGGGCCGCGCCCGCACCTCAGCGGCCGGAGGCGGACAGCCGTGGAAGGCCTCGTACTTTTTACGGAGGTTGGCCGTGATCAGCCTGTCGAATTCACCTTCCCCCGGCTGGTAGTAGCAGGTGTACTTGCCGCCTTCCGGTCTCAAAAGGGTGCTGTAAATTACGACCGGCGAGAGAGTGCGCACGGTCAAAACGTCGTCCTCCGCCGTTTGCTCGTCGAACCGCACTTCCTCCACGTGAAAAAAGGAATCTCCGAGCCGGATCCGGCTTTTGGTGAGCAGGTTGTTGATCAGGGACAGGAAGAATTCCATGTCCGGCGAAGAGATGACCAGGCTAACATTTTCAGGAAAAGCAATGGTCCCTGCCGCGCTGTCGATGGCAAACCTGCCCAGCAGGCGCGAAAATGAAAATAGCTTGAAATTGCGCTTGCCGGCGGCATACCCCTGGTCGTGCAGGCGGGCCGCCGTTTCTTCCGGCAGGGCGGAGTAGATGGCCGCCTGGACCAGGTAGTTGTACTGGATGGGCACAGCCGGTGAGGACGGGTCCGTCTTCATCTTTATATAAGCGTGCAAAATGTTGCCTCCTCTGCTCATGGAACTGCCTTCTTTATAGCACAGCCCGGCGACATACAGCTGTCACCCAATATCAAAACAAAATTTTTTTTAGAGTTTTTTTCGGCAGCCGTCATAGTAAACTTTCTTACATTGGCCCATGTATTAATTCAGTTACGCTCTTGCAGCTTACCCGCAAAGTCTATTGTTCACCAAATTATTCGACAAATACCAGATTAATCCTCTGTCTCTTCTTTTGTTATTTAGCAAACGTTATTTTTCACCTTAATTATACTGTCGAAAGCAGGTGACAAAATGGCTGTAGAAAACTTTCGGATTCCTTCAGCCACTAAATATTGTGTCCACTTGATTACTAAAAGTATTTTTGCAACAGCCTCCTGGTTCACTTAACGCGCTTTTTTGGGGCCACGTTTAAGACGTGAGAGATCAGAATAAGTTCTTTTCCTCAAGTGCGACGACCGAATGTCTTTTAATGGTCGAGCGTGAGAGGTAGTCTTCTTTACAGACTGCCGTGGCTGAGCAGCCGCTTCATTTCTGTCTGCGGATCCGGCTAACGCCTCGGCCAGCGCCCCCACCACATAATCCACCTGTTGTTCCGTAAGGTTATTATAAAACGGAAGCGCTATCGTTGTGGAAGCGGCATGCTCCGTGTTGGGGTAATCTCCTGGCTGAAAACCAAACATTTCCATATAAAAGGGCTGTAAATGGATCGCTTGGAAATACGGCCGGCAGTCAACCCCGTTTTTACGCATATAAGCCATTACCCGGTCGCGGTCAATCTCCGGGTCCAGGCGGATTACATAGACAAACCAGCTAATTTTCATCCCCGGCCCGGCGGGTGTGGGTATCGTAACGCCATTTATCTTTTCCAGCCTGGCGTTATAAGTCTGGGCCACTGCCTCCCTTTTGATCAGGATCTCATCGATGCGCTCCATCTGGGCCACGCCGAGGGCCGCGCTCATTTCGTCCATCCGGTAATTGTAGCCGAGGCGGCAATGATGCAGCCAGGCATCCCCCTCGTCGCTTCTCCCCTGGTTTCGCATGCTCCGGCAGAGCCTGGCCAGATCTTCGCTGTTGGTCGAAATAATTCCGCCTTCACCGGTCGTAATCTGTTTATTTGGGTAAAATGCAAATACCCCCGCGTCGCACGCGGTGCCCACCATTGGCCCGTTGTAACGGGCGCCAATGGCTTCACAGGCATCTTCGATCACGGTCAGCCGGTGTCTTGCGGCAATCTCGAAGATAGCTTCCATATCCGCCGGCCGGCCGAAGACGTGAACGGGAAGGATGCCCCTGGTCTTCAAGGTAATCTTTGCTTCGATCTCATTGGGATCAAGGTTTAAAGTCAGCGGATCGATATCGACGAATACCGGGCGGGCGCGCTCATAAAGAAGGCAGTTGCTTGAAGCGATGAAGCTGAAGGGGGTGGTGATCACCTCGTCACCGTCACCGATTCCCAGGGCTCGCACCGCCAGATGGAGGCCGCTGGTTCCACTGTTCACCGCCACAGCTTCTTTAACTCCCAGGTAATCGGCCACCATTCGCTCAAACTGCTCTATCCTGGGGCCGATGCTGAGGACGCGGCCAGAAAGCACTTCGTTGACCAGTTCCCGTTCTCTCAGATCAATGTCGGGTGCTGAAAGAGGTACAATCATTTTCTAAAACCCTTTCTTTTGCTCTTTAGCCTTTAACCGGGCTTTACTTAGAATATGAAGGAGGTTGAAACGTTGTGTGTGAGCGGACCAGTGAAGTGATTTGTTCAATTTCGGTGATGGTCAGCTCCGGGTAAAGAGGGATGCCCAGCAGTTCCCCGGAGGCCTTTTCGGCCTCCGGAAAATCACCCTTCCCGTACCCCAGGCTTTTGTACGCCTGCTGCAGGTGCAGGGGCAGAGGATAGTACAGGCCGCACGACACCCCGTGTTTTTCAAGCTGGTTTTTAAGCCGATCCCTCTGGGCAGTGCGGATTGTGTAGAGGTGGAAGGTATGCCTGTTGCCTGGCGCCACATAAGGGATTGCCACGGCCTCTCCGAGCAGGTGATTGTATCGTTTGGCAAGGACCGCCCTCTGATTGAGCCAATCGTCAAGGTACTTCAACTTGACCAGCAGCACCGCGGCCTGAATCTCGTCCAGCCGGCTGTTGCAACCCACCGTGTCATAAAAAAATTTTTGTTTGCCGCCGTGCGACCGGAGGGACCTGATTTTTGCGGCAATCTTTTCGTCCCGGGTGACGACCATTCCGCCGTCCCCAACACAGCCCAGATTTTTTGTCGGGAAAAAACTGAAACAGCCGGCGTGGCCCAATGATCCCGCCTTCCGGCCGTTTTTTTCGGATCCGATGGCCTGGCACGCGTCTTCGATGACCACAAGGCCGTTCCTGCGGGACAACTCCAAAATGGCGTCCATGTCCGCCATCTGGCCGAAGATGTGCACCGGGATCACCGCTTTTGTCCTGGCGCTGATTTTTTCCGCAATTTGCTCCGGGTTGATGTTGTAAGTCCGGCGATCGATATCGACAAAGACGGGGGTTGCACCCGCCCTTGAAATCGCCCCGGCGGTGGCGAAAAAGGTGTAGGGCGTTGTGATGACCTCATCCCCCCCGCCGACGCCATAGGCGACCAGGGAGAGAAATAAGGCGTCGGATCCGCTGGCCACACCGACGCCGTGCTCTACCCCACAGTAACCGGCAACTTGTTTCTCCAGCATCTGAACCCGCGGCCCCAGGACGTATTCCCCGGCCGCCAGGACATCCTGAACAGCTTCATTAATCTCTTTCTGTAAATTCCGGTGCTGGCGCTGCAAACCAAAAAGAGCGATAACCAGATTCATCCCCCCCGGCACAATTTTCGTTAAAATCAAGGCTCAAATGAGCGGAAGCGAAACCGGCAGCCCCGTTTCAGAGGAGCGGTAAATTCCCAGTACAATTTCCAGTGACTTTCTTCCTTCACAGCCGTCCACAGCCAGGCGGCCACCATCCGTGACTGCCTTTACAAGGTCCTGCAATACGGCATAATGCCCCGACCTTATTTCGGTGAGCGCTTCCGCTGCACACTCTTCTCCGAGGCGCCAGGTCTTGATTTCTCCCGCCTTGACCCCGCCGATAACAGCAGTCCCCTTCTCACCGAAAACGGCAAGCGTTTCCTCGAGGTTCCGGGGGTAAACGGTGGTCGCGGCTTCGACGACCCCCAGAGCGCCGTTTTTAAATTTTAACGCAGCGACCCCAACGTCTTCGGCCTCGATCGGACGATAACGGTTGGCCGTGTAGGCAAACACCGAATCCACCGGCCCCATTAACCACTGCAGCATGTCAACGCTGTGGATGGCCTGGTTCATGACAACCCCCCCGTCTTCGTTCTTTTTGCCGCGCCAGGGATTGTTGCGGAAATAGGCTTCGTCCCTGTTCCAGCGCACGGTTGCAGACGCGTGGCTTAACTTTCCGAACCGGCCCGCTTCAAGAGCTGATTTCAACGCCAGGAAGGGCGGTCTATACCGGTTTTGCAAGACCACGGAAAGGAGGACTCCTTCTTTTTTACAGACGTCAATCAACCTGTCGGCCTCGTCCAGGGACAGGGCCATCGGTTTTTCAATCAGCACGTGCTTGCCCGACCGCGCCGCCCGAATGCCCATTTCAGCATGAAGACCACTGGGGGTGCAGATAACCACGACGTCAAGAGCTTTTTCGCTCAGCATCTCCCCATAATACAGGAAACCGCTTACTCCATAGCGGCTGCTAAAGTCGTGCAAGGCACGCGGGTTGCTATCGCAGACCACCTTCAATTCCGCCCCGGGCAGGGTCATAATTTCTTCCGCATGCACCCTTGCAATGTGGCCGCAGCCGACAATGCCGAATTTTATCTTTGCCATGGCCACTCTCTTTCTCAACCATTCAAAAAAAGCGCCGCGCCACTTAATTCTGTGAACTTCCGGCTGACGACGCTCGCCCTCTCTTTTCAAAAGAATATTCCAAAGCCGCTATCAATAAAACAGATAGAAACAGCCCGGCCAAACCGGCCGTGACCATGTTGAGAAGAATGTTGTGCCCTGCCGGGTGATCGTTGGGTTGAGCCGGATTAATCAACCGTAAGTTACTCATCGCCCAGACCATTTTCTCTTCCTGCTGCAGGAGCGCGGCCAGCCTGTTGGCAATATAGGCCGCCCGCTCCGGGCTGACATCGAGCACTGTGATCTCCAAAAGTTCCAAATCTTTGACTCTTCGGACACTGACCATCCGCCTGAGTTCATCGGGCCCCGGGTTGTTATTGAGGTAGCCGGAGAGCTTTTGCAGCAGCGCCTCGCTCGTTGCCAGTTCCCCGTAGGTCCTGGTAAGCTGACGGTACATCATCAGGCTGTTGTAGTCCAGGGCGTCGGCGCCGCCGGTTCCCGGGTCTGGCCGGCTGAGCCACAGGACCGCCCTGGCCTGGTACTTGACTGGTGACGCCAGGCTTGCCACAGCCGCGGCAAAAGCGGCCAGCAGAACCATGATCAGAACCGGAAACAGCCTTTTCCTCAACAATTCAACCAGGCGTGCATTATCCAAGAGTGACACCCCTTTACCGTTTTTCTTTGTCCTGTACCTGCCGCACAAATCTGGCCGGGCGGCCCATCACCAGCGTTCCCGGTAAAGTATCCCTGCTAACCAGCGAACCTGCGGCCACAAAGGTTTCCGCGGCAACCGTCACACCGGGCAGGAGCAGCGCGCCTGCGCCGACCCTGGCCCCATTAGCCACACGCGGCCCTTTTTTTCTTGAAAAACGTTCCTCCGTCCGGCCCATGAAGTTATCGTTGGCCGTACACACCATGGGCGCGATAAAAGCGTAAGCGCCAACCTCGGTATGGGCCGTCAGGTAAGCTCCGGTCTGGATTTTGGTGTAATCCCCCACCGACACGCTGTTTTCCAGGACAGCGCCGCGGCCAACGGTGACACTGCGACCAATCCGGCACATCTCCCGCACCGAGGCCAGGTCCCCGATCATCACCTCCTCAGACAGAATGCTCCCCGCATAGAGCACGACCCCGCTGCCGAGGATGGCGCCGGCTCCGATCCTTAAAGGATGGAACGGGATATCCATCCGGGCGGTACTGGTTTTCGCCGGGTGAGGAAGTTTCCCGATGACGCAGTTATCGCCGAGATAACTGTTTTCCCCCACCACCGTCCCGGGATAAACTGTGACGTTGTTCCCGATGGTTGTGCCGTTCCCGATAAAGGCCCCTTCCCGGACAACGGAAAAAAAACCGATTGTGCAGTGCCTGCCAACGGTTGCCTGAGGGTGAATATAGTGAATCAAGATAACTGTCCCCTCGTTCCCGGCCGTTTTACGCTCTTCACATAATATGGCCCGGAGCCGAGGTTGGTGACATACAGATCGGCGGCTTGCCGCAGGGATTGGAGCAAACTTCAGGGATACGGCCGGAGCTGTTCCGGTTTATGAAGGAATTATTCCGGTCACCGTAACCTGCACAGGTACCCAGAACAGATAAGCCACCTGCCCAAGAGAACAGGTGGCTTATCCCAATTATATTTTTTTCAGCGAGATATCGTCAAAATGATGGGCGCCACTGCCTCCGTTCACCAGCAGCTTGATCAGCATTCTCGCCGCATTGGGCGGAGCGGTTACGGCCTTGGCCGGAACCTGCTCCCATCCGGCGCCCTTATGCTTGTACAGGACATTTCCAGTTGACAAATGCTTGCCGGCGGCGTCGTAAAAGAAGTAGGCGATTCGGGCTTCGGTGGTCGCATCCCCCTTGCGGGACCTGGTATTCAAGGTATACCGCGCGCCGGGCGTCACCGGGACGTACTGGTAAAAATTCCAGCCATATTTCGCGCTGCCGTACTTGTTCCCATCCGGATCGGTTCTGAGCACCACGTCTGGGCCGGACCATCCGGTCAGGTCCAGGCTGAAATTGCCGTTTACCACCAACTCACCGGCCGGGGGCGGGCTTATTACAGGCGGGGGGGTGACCGGAGGCGGTGTCTGCGTTCCTCCTCCGGTGCGGTAGCCGGGCTGGGAATTGGCCTTGTTCAGCATGGCCACGACCAGGAGGCCGGTGGGGCCGCCGTAAGACATGGCCGAAAGCTTTTTGTAGGCGGTGTCCGTTATGACCGTGGCAAACTGCCCGTAAGCCGACCACATCCCGATTTGCCAGGGTAATTGGGCCGTACCCGATCCCATAATATCTTTGGCGATGTTTCCGTCGGTCTTAATCACCTTTTTCGCTCCGGTATTGGCAAACCGGACCATATCGGCGGCGGTGAATATCAGACCGGCACTGTACCCCTGGAAGGCGGCGTCCACATCGATGTTGGCGTGACCGATGTCTTCGTATGAAGAGCTGTAAAAGGCTGAATACCGCCAACGATAACCGTTAATGGATGAGTCGGCGGCCAGGTTGTTCTTGAAATGCCTGTACATTTTGGTTGCCCGGTCGAGATACTGGGTATCCCCAGAGGCGCGGTAAATATACTGCTCCGCCCTGGCCATCGATAAATACTGGTTGAAGGGCAGCCCCATCCCAGCCTGTTTGTATGGCATCCCATTGGGAAACTGGTAATATCCCGTATCCCCTTTGTCCACCCAATCGCCGCTGTGAACGGTGACGGCGTCTTTTGCCGCCTGCAGGAACAGCTTCATGTCATTCCCGTATTTTGGCTGCAGGGAAGGAGTCGCGGCAACAATGGCGGCAAACTTGGCCATTGGATAAACGATCATGCCGGTGTGGACGGCAAAAATGGCGTTTTCCCCGTTCAGGGTATAACGGTTGCTGCGCCAGGAAGGGAGGCTGAGACCCCGGTAGTCCGTGACGCCGCGGACACTGTCCCGTTGAGCCAGCACGCCCTTCCCATGGGTAACGAGCTTGTCCAGGTAATAGGTATCCCCGGTGGCCTCGTACATGGTCACGTACGCGTCCATGACGTAGCTTTCACCCCAGGCCAGGGCGGCTTTATCGTTGTTGGCATCTTTGTGCCAGCTGCCCCCGTTTACCGTATCCAGCTTCGTGAACATCCGGCGAAGCTCGCCGGAATCAAACGCCCCGGCAGGCAAGGCGGGTACCAGGGCAAACAGAAGGAAAACAATGATCTTGAGGCGCAGGTATGTAAACCAGCGTGTTCTCCTCATTTCTTACCTCCTTTAAAAATCTAAAATATATAGGAGTCCAGTTACGACAAATTTCGACATGATATGAAATAGTCCTTGTGGCAAAACAATGCAAGCCTGTATCGCACCTTCCTCAATTGGAATAAAATGAGTGTCAACCGGTGCGTTAACGCAAAAAAAAAATTGCCCCTTGATGTGGCAATTCTTAATAAAGCACGCCGGCTTGATTCATACTTAGAAATAATTTACATTTGCCATCCGGCTCTTGCCCCGCTTACTCCACTACGTCCTCTTAGACTAAAGGCTTTTTAAGATTTGCTCCAGTTTGTCAACCAGCACCGGGACATCGTGATGCTGCTTTGCGTAAGAGCGGGCGTGGCGCCCCATTTCCATACGCGCCTCGGGCGCCACGCGGGCCATCTGCAGCATCGCCCGGGCCAGGGCGTCCGGGTCGTCGGAGTGGACCTGCAGGCCAAACCGGGTGAAACCTGGGACCGGATGCACGTCAACAGCGGCGACGATCGGCCTGGCCGCCGCCATGTAGTCAAAGAGCTTGTTGGAACTGAGCCCGTAACGGTAGGCCCGGCTGTTGCGAAGGTGAAACAGGCAAACATCCGATCTTTGCAAAATCGCGGGAACCATTTCTTTGTCCATTGCATTCAGAAAGGTTACATTGGCCAGGTCTTGCCGGCGGGCTTCTTCTACCAATCCGTCCTTGGCGGGCCCATCTCCAAGCATCAGAAAATGGATTTTATTTTGACCGGGCTGACGCAATTTTTTTGCGGCTCTAATGACGGTCTCCAGACCATTGGCATACCCATGCGCACCTGCATAAGTAAAGACCAGGCAGCCTCTAAGCCGGAAGAAAAGGGCCTCCAGATCCGCACGGAGGCTGTTCTCCCGGGCGCTGCGGTCAAACCAGGACAGGTCGACTCCGTTAGGAATATAGACGACCTTGTTTCCTGCGACACCCAAACCCGCTACATGGTCTTCCCCGCCGGGCAGCGCGCTGACGATCCGGCGGGCTTTCCGGTACAGAAATTTCTCCAGCGCGCCCATTCCCAGGGTGAAAGGGCTCAACCTGCGCACGGCCCCGATGTCCACCAGGGAACGGGGCCAGATATCCCTTATTTCAAAAATGAAGGGCACGCAGTTTTTTTGGGCAAGGTACCATGCGGCCAAACCGGTGAGCAGGTGCGGCGAAGAACCAATAACGGCTGCCGGCGGGTCAAGCTCCAACCCAGCTTTCGCTGACCGGTAAGCAAAGGCAAGATGGTTGACCACTCTGGACAGGCCGTTACTCCAGTAAGGGGGTGTTTTGAACCAAACCCTGTCAATACCCCTCAGATTTTCCTTCAGACACTTGCGTCCCGGTGGGTATTCTTTCAGCTCAAGCCCTGCGTTATGAACAAAGCTGGCGGCAAAAAGCCTTACCCGCCACCCCCGGGCAGAAAGTTCCCGGGCAAAATTCTCATGTCTTCCGGGACCGGTGGCATGGTGGTTGATGATCCAGAGGGAACGGTTCTTTTCCGTGTCCACTTCAGTTTCGCCGGAGGAAAGAGATCAGTTTTCCGGGAATGGCTGCCGCGGCCATTACCTCTTCAAGTTTTAATAAATAAGCAGAACAGATGTAGAATAACATTCCGCTTCCCCCCACCACGATTAAATAAATCAGCCTGCCCCGCAGCCCGTTTGAAAAGTCTCCTCCCAGCATGGCCGAAACCGCTGCCATCACAATGGCCGCCGCTGCCGTCGCGGCTAAAATGCAAAGAATTTTTTTTCCCATCCCCCGGCCGAAAACATAACCGGTTTTGGCTCTCAGGGCCAGGATTGAAATCACAACCAGGGCGGCCGCCGAACAGGAGGAGGCCAGGGCCAGCCCGCGGTGTCCCAGCGGCTTCACCAGAACCAGGCAAAATAAAATATTGATGATTGCAACGATAATACCGATCACCACAGGTGTCCGGGAATCGTGAACCGTGTAAAAAACCCTTGCCAGAAACCGTCCCAGGGCGACGAAGGGCAGGCCGAGGCTGTAAAAAAGCAAGGCAACGGCGGTCGCGGCACTGGCTTCACTGTTGAAGGCACCCCTTTCGTAGAGAACCTGCACCAGCGGCTTGCTCAAAAAAGCTATCGCCAGGGCGGCCGGAACAGTTATAAACAGCAGGACACCCGCCCACGAATCGACCAGGTCGTTCATAACCGCCCGGCCGCCGCCGGCATAGGCTTTCGACATGGCCGGGTAACTAACTGTAATGACAGTAGCCACCAAAAATTCCAGGGCCACCTGGATAATCCGGTCCGCGTAGTTGAGCGCGGAAATGGTTCCCTCCGGAAGTCCCGAGGCAAGAACCCGGTTCACCACGGGGTTGAACTGGATTATCGCTCCGCCGGCCAAAATGGGCAGCAAGAGCTTTCCGACTCTGGCCAGGCCGGGTTCACGAAAATCAGCGCCGCTAAAAAAGCGGATTTTCTTTCTTTTAAGAGCTGCGCCACCCAGAATTACCTGAGCCAGATAGCCCGTCAGGGTCCCGGCGATCAAACCGGCCACCGGCCTGATCGCGGAGAAAAGGAGAGCGCCGATGATTGATAGATTCAACGGAATGCCCATTGCCGCCGGCGCGGCAAAGTTGTTATGGATGTTTAGAAGCGCGGCCACCAGGCCGCTCAACGCCAGCAGGGGCAGCCCGGTCAAGAGCATTCGCGTCAGGAACACCGTCAACTCCTTTGTCTCGAAGGAGAGGCCCGGCGCGATCGCGCTCACCAGCAGCGGGGCAAAAATGAAACCGGCCAGGGCGGCCAGGGAGAAAAGAAAAAAAGTCAGCGCCAGCACCGTTCCAGTGAATTTTTCCACCCGCCTGTGGTCGCCCGCGGCGGACACTTCCCAGTAAACCGGGATAAAAGACGTACCTATTGAACGCCCGCCAAGGATGTTCAAGAGCAAAGTAAGCACCAGGGCGGCGGTAAGATAAGCGTCGGTGGCAGCCCCGGCGCCCAGGTGTGCGGCCACGACCATCTCCCGGATAAACCCCGTGACTTTACTGAGAGCAGTCAGGGCGATGATCACCATGACGGCTTTCGCCGCCCTTTCCTTTCCCATGACACACTCCCTCCGTGGAAAGCTCCATCCTGGATAGAAGCAACAAAATATTCTTGCCCAGGTTGAATTTTTTATCTACCCGCCGGTAGGCGGCCTCCGCCATGGCCTGCGCCCGGGCAGGCTCTCTCAACAGATCAGCGGCAGCCCGGGCCAGATCTCCGGGTATCCCGGGCGGCACCTTGATGCCGCACTCTGGGTCGACCAGGTCGGAAACGCTGCCGGTATCCGTGACAATTACCGGCACGCCATGGGCCATGGCCTCCATCACCGCTACGGGCACCCCCTCGCTCTCACCGGCAGGTGTTTCGACACTCGGATGGACCAGCAAACGGACGCCACCCGAACTCAACAACCGGAGCAGCCGGTCGTGGGACAGCGCCCCGCTAAATATTACATATTCTTTTATGCCAAGTCCTTCCGCCAGGCCGGACAAACGGTTGCGCTCCGGCCCGTCGCCGACGATCAAGCACTTAAAATCGAGTCCTCTATCTACAAGCGCCCGGCAGGCCTCCAGCAGGCAGCGGTGTCCTTTCAGTGCGGTAAGGTTGCCGACAGAGGCAATGAGCGGCCTTTCCCCGGCCCCATGCTTTCCCACCCTTATCCCATCGGGCATTTCCACTCCCATTGGGCAGCAGAATACTTTTCCCCCCGCCTCCGGACCGGCGATGTCAACAATTTGTTTAGCCCCCCGGCTCGAAATGACCCGGACGAAAGAACTCCTCCTTACTTTTTCCGCAACCAGGTTGTCGTTTGCGATGTCCCACCGGTGGACGGTAAAGCTCCAGGGCACCCCGGTCAGAGCCGATGCGACCAGGGCGCAGGTTGAAGGCGTCGATGCCCAGTGGGCGTGAATATGTTTGATTCCGAGTGACTTCACCTTTCTCGCGATAAAGAGGCTCTTGGGAAACACCACTATGTTCTTGACCTTGTTGATTAATTTACGGCTTTTTAGCAGCAGGAACAGAAGTCCGAGCACCTTAAAGGGTGATGTCGCCAGCCACGCGATGACTGACAGGCAGATTTCTTTGCTCCAAAGCCCGGTGATGATGCACCGGCAGAGCAAACCTGCCCCGTCCCGATGAAAAACCGCACCGGACGGACGGACTGGAATGACGGTAAGGTCTATCTCCTCTCTGACCAGACCGTTCATCTCCGGAAGCAAGAACGCTTCCGCCTGACCGAGCGGCGCGGTAACTGTCAGATAGAGCACTTTGTTCATTTGTGGACCCCTCCCGTCCGGAAACCCTTTGCCCGTTCAACCAGCGACAACACCTGGGCGGCACGGCATTCCCACGATGCCTCCCGCTCAATATAAGCCCGCCCTCTTAGCCCGGCCTCCGCCCAGTGCCGCGGGTCTTCAAGAATTACCCTTAAGGCCTCTTCCAGTTTTTCAACCCGGTCCGGCGCCACCACCTGACCGCAGCGCTCCCGGCGCACAGTACCGGCCAGATCAGGGATATCCGGCACCACGACCGGCAGGCCGCAAGCGAGGTAGGAATACACCTTTAAAGCAGAACTGCCTGTATAACGGAACCTTCTTGCGACGATCTTATTCCCCCCGTACCAGCCCCCCCCGATCCCCGCCACGCAGGCGTTTATCGCTAAAGGGACCCGGTCGTACGGAAGCCGGCCTGCAAAAACCACCCTGTCTCCGACCCCCAGCCGGCGAGCTTTGACCTCCAGTTCTTTTTTAACCTGACCGTCTCCGATCATCAGCAGGGCGGCTTCCGGGTGGTTCCGGGCCAGTCTGCCGAAGGCATCGAGGATCATTTCTCCGCCCTGCCAGGGAGCCAGGTTGCCGGCAAAACAAAGAAGCCTCTTCGACGGGTCAAGGCCTAGTCCAGCCAGGCAATCTCTTCGGTCCCGGGGACGATACAAATACGGATTGGCGCCATTCGGCACCACCGCAATCCTTCCAGAATCAACGCCCTGTTCGGCCAGCCAGCGGGCCAGGGATGTGGTCACCGGCAGAACCAGGGTGGCTGAAAGACAGGCCCGCCGCTGCAGCCGCCGGGACAGGACAACTTTCCAGGTCGCCCTTTTTCGGGTACCCAGGTCTTCCGCAGTGACGGCGTTCACCTCCAGGATTACCGTCTTTCCAAACAGCCTGAGAAGCAGGACCAAAGGCGCCTCGTAAATGCTGTCGCGTATATAAACGGCATCGTAGTCCCGCAGCAGAGTCAAAAATACCGCCACCAGACAAACCAGCACCGGCCAGATCAACGCGTCCAGATACTTATTTCCGGTTGCCGGCAGACCCACAACCCGTATGCCGGGCCGGCCTGGCCCCTGGAAACATCCTCGCAATACCAGGGTCACCCGGGCGCCGTTCCCGGCAAGCCCGCCCGCCATCCCCAGGGTATGAACTGCGTCGCCGCCGGATGCCGCGATGTTTGCCCCGGAGATCAACAGAATCCTCAAGGCCGCTCCTCTTTTGCAGCCACACTCAGTGATGAAGCCACCCCGGCGGCGAGCCACAGTGGAAAGTTTCCGGGAATATCCGCGCTGACCATGGCATTGACCAGGCAGAAGACCAGCAGCGCGCCGGCGAGGGCAGCTTCCTTGCCGCCGCTCTTCCTCCGGCACAGAAGCCGGGATAGGGGCGCAAATACCAGCAGCAGCGACAGTCCCAGGCCTGCTATACCCAGTTCAGCCGCGGTTTCCAGGAAAAGGTTATGGGGGTAGGCATTTCGCGGATCAGGCGAGATAGAGGCGAAGGAGCCTGTTCCCGCACCCAGCGCCGGGCTTTGCCTGAATGTGTCCAGGGCCGCCTGGTATAGCGGAGTCCTTCCGGTGTCATCCAGGGTGAAAAAACCGGGCGAAAACCAGTAATTAGAGTAAATAAAAACTGCGAGCAGAGAAAACAGGACTGCGGCCAGCAGCGGCAGCAGGCGAAACTTCCGACCGGTCAGCCCGGCGCCCGCGATAACCAGGGAAACAACCAACGCCAGGGCAGGCCCCCGGGCGTTGAGGATGACCATGGCCGCACCGGCGGCTGAAGCCAGAAAAACCCGAAACAGCACAGGAAGGGGAAACATTCCGCCCAAAATAGCCAGCAGAGCGAACAGGCCGATGATCCGGCTCAGGCCGATGGGGTTAAAATTAAGCACGGCATAGGTATTTAAGGGCAGGTCCAGGTAAGACCGGCTCAGCCAGAAATAGGCCGTCAGCCCCAGCCCGCCCAGGAATACCCCCTTCAGAAAACGGATCAGTCCGGGGGAGCCCCAGATAGCCGTTGCCAGGAGCGGGCCAAAGAAGCAAACCATGTTGTTGGCCAGGTAATATTTTACCTTCTGCGCTCCGTACTCCGGAAAAAGGCTGTCCGGCAGGCGGGCCGCCATAAGGACTCCAAGGCCGAGGACGGCCCAGAATTCACCGCACCTGAATACTGAAGAAAAAGCGCCCGCCTTTTTCCCCAACAGTAAAAAAAGCAGGAGGCAAGCCATGGGAAACAGGAATGAACCCACGTTGAGGATAAACAGTTGCTCCAGCCCCAAATTCAAGGTTCTGCCGGTCAGGTAAAGACCTCCCCCGAGGAAAAAACCCAGAACCTCGGGCGCCCTTAAAAAGGTGACGACTGCCATAATCCCCCCGGCCAGCGCGAAAGGACATTTGACCCGGGCGACTCCCGCCGCCCCGGATATTATGGCCGCGAGAAACAGGTATTTCCCTCTAAAAGCTGTCGCATAGTTTTGAGTAGGCAGCGACAAGTCCTCTCGCCTCCCTTTGCCAGCTTAAATTTTCCCTGGCTTCCAGGGCGCTTTTTTTCCGTTCCGCCAGCCCCGCTCCATTGAGCAGGAATGTCTCCAGAACCGTCCTGATGCTGTGGGGTTCCCGGGGGTCAGCAAAGACAGCGACGGGATATTTCTCTACCAGACGGCGGATTTCCGGCAGATCCGAAGCCAGCGCCGGGATTCCGGCGGCGATGTATTCCAGCAGCTTGTTGGGCAGTGAAAAGCGCCTGCACGGGTCGACATCCTCGATCAAAACCACTCCCAGGGTTGCGCCGCAAATAAAACCCGGTAATTCCCATGCCTTTACGGGGGGCAGGAAATGGACGTTTTTGAGCTCGGCCGACAGGGCCATCCGCCGTAGTTTTTCTTCCAACGGCCCTTTGCCCACCAGGGCCAGATGCGCTCCGTTATCGAGCCCGGCCCAGGCCGTAATCAGGTTTTCCAAACCACGTCCGGTTTGGAACTGGCCGGTATATACCGCCAGCGTCTCTCCCCGCACCAGCCCCAGCCTTTCCCGCAGCCCGGCGCCGACTGTGTCTCTCTCCGCCACCGGGTCTACGCAATTCCGCAGCACCAGCGGAGCTTTTATCCCCAGTGACCGGGCCATCTCCAGAGCGCAGCTCTCATTGACCGCAATCACCAGGTGGCATTGTCTTGCCAGCATCCTCTCCAGCCGAAGCCACCCTTTCCACAGTACCCGTCTGGCGAATTTAAGCCTGCGGCCGCCCCCCGGCCAGTCATATCCCGGCCAGAGTTCGTGGGAGTCGTAAACGAGCTTCCCCCCTTTGAGTTTTGCGGCGAGGTACGCGAAAGGAAGTGTATCCAGATCGTGTCCATGCCAGATATCTCCATTTTCCCTTAAAAGGGCGCACAGCACCTGCCGGCAGGCCTTCAAGTAGGATGGCTTATACGGGAACCAGGCCATCTTTTCGGTGGTTGGGTTCAACACCCTGATTCCCGGGAAGCTCTGATCCTTTGGGACAGTCATCGCCAGGGATAAAACGGTTACGTCATGACCGGCCTGACTCAAAGCGAGGGCTTCTTTCTGAACCCTTGAATCGTACCGGAAATCGCTGTTGACAACCATGGTTACCCGCGGCAACAGAAACCCTCCAGGAGCCGGGCGATCAATCGGGAAGCGGCTCCCCGTCCGTAAGGAAAGCCGGACCAGTCCCCGTTCGGTTTCCCGGCCAGAGCCTCCAGAAAGAGCCTCCTGTCACAGCCCACCAGCACGTTGCAGCCCCTGTCAACCGTCTCTGGCCACTCGGTTTCCTCTCTCAGGGTAATGCAGGGAATCTTGAGAAAAAACGCTTCCTTTTGAATCCCGCCGGAATCGGTAATCACTTTTTTGGCG
>Ga0209347_1003852_pt1 | contig 16686 bp, 10 predicted proteins | sample AutmiccommuBRH23_FD_187382 | JGI IMG/M metagenome (GOLD analysis project Ga0209347, IMG submission 187382) | Deep subsurface microbial communities from Mt. Terri, Switzerland - Autotrophic microbial communities BRH/23 (SPAdes) (version 2) | ecosystem: Environmental > Aquatic > Deep subsurface >...
GCCAAGGGAGGGATCAGGTAATGGACGTCAGGGTTTTCGTTTACGTCGCTCACAAGGATGGCAAGGCGGATGACTCCGCGTTCGAGCTGGCCGCCGCTGCCCAGAGCCTCTTTCCCGGCTCCAGCACCGTGGCGCTCGTCGCAGGATCCGGCATCGACCAGGTCTGCGAGGAAGCGGCGACGCTGTACGGCGAGGTCTGGAAGTTCGATCATGCGTCCCTCTCCTACCCCAACGCCGAGCTTCTCCGGCCGCTTCTGGTCAAGGTCCTGCCGGCCGGAGCGATCGTGCTTCTGCCGCATGACACGTTCGGGCTGGATCTCGGACCGGGGCTATCGGTCAAGCTGGGCGCGACGTATGTGCCCGACGTTGTTGGTGTGGAAGGGCTGGACGGAATGACGTTGAAGGTCGTGCGTCAGGAGTTTGCCGGCCAGGTAAGCGCGCATGTTCATTGCGAGATCGGCAGCGGCGCGGTGATTACCGCGCGTGCCGGTGCGTTCCGCGCCGTCGAGAGTGGAGCGGCCGCCAGCCAGATCGTCGAGCGCTCGGCCGAAGCCGAGGGGCTTACGGCTCGGCGCAGGTTCGTTGAGCTCGTCGAGGCGGAAGCGGGAGACGTCGACATCACCCGTGAAGACGTACTCGTGTCAGTCGGCCGAGGGATCGGCGACCGCGAGAACCTCGTGCTGGTGGAGGAGCTCACTCAGGCCATGGGCGCCGCTCTCTCCTGCTCGCGTCCCATCGTCGATGCCAAATGGATGGAGCGCCCGCGCCAGGTCGGCACCTCGGGCAAGACCGTCAAGCCGAAAGTCTACGTCGCCCTCGGCATCAGCGGCTCCTTCCAGCACCTCGGCGGAGTCAAAGGAAACCCCTTCCTCCTTGCCATCAACAAAAACCCGAAGGCCCCGATCTTCCAGGCAGCCACCGTCGGGGTCGTCGCCGACCTCCTCGAGCTCCTCCCCGTCCTGACCGAAAAGATCAAAGAGAGCCGGTGACCCCAATGGAGGCGGCAGGCTCTTGCCTGCCGCCTTCGGACCGTTAGTCAGCCTTGGGTTCCGGGGCGGGCTTGAGGCCGCGCTCGATGAGCAGGGGGTCGACGATGGGGTCGCGGCCGCGGAAGGCGCGGTAGAGGTCCGCCGCGTCGCGGGTCGATCCTTTCGAGAGAATCATGTCGCGGAAGCGCTGGCCGTTCTTCCTGGTCATGCCGCCGTTCTCCCTGAACCAGTAATAGGCATCCTGGTCGAGGACTTCGCTCCAGAGGTAGGCGTAGTAACCGGCCGAGTAGCCGCTCGACCAGATGTGCGAGAAGTACGTGGTGGCGTACCGCGGCGGGACTTCGGGAACATCAAGGCCATAGTTGACCAGCGCCTCTTTCTCGAACTTCGCAGGATCCTGCAGCGGGGCATCAGCCGGGAGGCTGTGCCACGTCATGTCCAGGAGCGCGGCCGCGAGATACTCCGTCGTGGCATACCCCTGGTTGAACGTCCGCACGCTCTTGATCCGCTCGACCAGCTCCGCGGGCATCGGCTCGCCCGTCTTGTAGTGCTTCGCATAATTGGCGAAGACCGTCGGCTCGAGCGCCCAATGCTCGTTGAACTGCGACGGCAGCTCGACGAAATCCCGCGGCACCCCGCCGCTCTGCGAAGGGTACGTGACATTCGAGAAGATGCTGTTCAGCCCGTGCCCGAACTCATGGAACAGAGTGCCTACTTCGTCGAACGTGAGCAGCGCCGGCTGACCATCGGCCGGCTTGGTGACGTTCATGTTGTTCGTGACGACGGGCTTCGTGCCGAGAAGCTTGCTCTGCCCGACGAACCCGCTGGACCAGGCGCCACCACCCTTGCCGGGGCGTGAGAAGTAGTCGCCGTAGAAGAGCGCCATGGACTTTCCATCCGCGTCGAAGACTTCCCACACCTTGACGTCGGGGAGGTAGACGGGGATGTCCTTCCGCTCCTTGAAGGTGATGCCGTACATCTGCGTGGCGGCGTAGAACATGCCGTCGTTGACGACGCGATCGAGCTCGAAGTACTGCCGCACTTCGGTTTCGTCGAGGTTGAAGTCCGCCTTGCGCACTTCCTCGGCGTAATACTCCCAGTCGTGCGCCGCGAGCTTGAAGCCGCCTTCCTGCTGGTCGATCAACTGCTGCATGCGCGCCGCTTCGCCGCGGGCCTTGGCAACGGCGGCGGGGACCATGTCGGTCATCAGCTTGATGGCGTTCTCCGGCTTCCGGGCCATCTGCTCTTCGAGCCCGTAGGCCGCGAAGGACGAGAATCCCATGATCCGCGCGCGCTCGGCGCGAAGCTGGGCCAACCGGGCCACGATGGGCTTCGTGTCGTGCTCCCCTTCACGTCCGCGCGAGACCGACGCGTCGAACAGGCGCTTACGGACATCGCGGTTGCGCAGCGACGTGAGGGCAGGCTGCTGGGTCGTGTTCTGGAGGGTGAGAAGGTACTTCCCTTCGAGGCCTCGGTCGTTCGCTTTCGCAGCAGCGGCCGCGATGTCGGCGGTGGAAAGGCCATCCAGAAGCGCCACGTCGTCTACGACGACCGCGCCGTCGTTCGTGGCGGCGAGCATCTTCTGGCGGAATTCGTTCATCAGCTTGGACTGCTCGCTGTTGAGTGCGCGGAGCTTTGTCTTCTCTTCCTCGGACAGCAGCGCGCCGGCCCGAACGAAGTTCCGGTAATAACGCTCGACCAGAATTTTCTGATCGGTATCGAGCTCGAGCTCAGCGCGCTTGTCGTAGATGGCCTTGATTCGCGCAAAGAGTTTCGGATTGAGCGAGATCGCATCCCGATGCGCGGCCTGCTTCGGCGCGAGATCCGTCTGGATCTGCCGAAGCGTCGGGTTGCTGTTCGACTGAGCGACACCTCCGAACACGCGGCCGACGCGACGCGCCAGCTCGCCCGCCTTCTCCATCTCGACGATCGTGTTCTCGAACGTCGGCGCATCCGGGTTATTGGCGATCGCTTCGATCTCGGCGAGCTCCTGCCGCATTCCTTCCTCGATCGCGGGCTGGTAGTCACTGTCCCTGATCCGGTCGAACTGCGGAGCCTGATACGGGAGCGGACTCGGTTTGGCAAACGGGTTGTCAGCGGTGAACGCCGGTGCCTTTTCGATGACAGGCGCCGGCTGCGTGGCCGGTGCCTGTCCGGCGGCGAAGAGAGTCGCGGAACAGACGACGAGGATCAGAGCGATGCGCAATCGATTCATCTACGTTTCCCTTGCATTGAATTTCGCAGGACGCGGTCGGACTCGCGATACGACCCGGCCAGACTATGCCGCGCGGCGCTGCGCTCGTGGTGCGGCCGCGCACCCGAGGGCGTGCTGTAGCCGCGGTCCGAGCATCGCGCAGGAGCTGGGGCAGGGGGACCCGCGCCCGGGCAACCGTCCAAAAACGCGTAATGCCGGAGGTGGCCGCGTTCGCGACCTCGCCTCCGGCATCGATTGAATCAGACCGGTTCTACGCGCGGACTTCTTCCCGCGACTCCGAGCTCGCCGGAGCGCCCGATCCCGCGCCGTCGATGATGGCGTTGAAGGTCGGGCTGGGACGCATCGCCTTCGATGTCCTGTCGAAATCGGGGTGATAGTACCCGCCGATGTCGACCGGGCTCCCCTGGGCCGACAGCAGCTCTTCGTTGATCTTCGCCTCGTTCTCGGCCAGCTGCTTCGCGATCGTGGCGAACCTCGAGCTCAGCTCCGCATCCTTCGACTGCTCCGCCAGCGCCTGCGCCCAGTAGAGCGCGAGGTAGAAGTGGCTTCCGCGGTTGTCGATCTGGCCGACCTTCCGCGCGGGCGACTTGTTGTTGTCGAGAAACTTCGCGATCGCCTGATCCAGCGTGTCGGCCAGGACCTGCGCCTTCTCGTTCTTGAACGCGCCGGCGATATGCTCGAGAGACGCCGCGAGCGCGGAGAACTCGCCCAGCGAGTCCCAGCGGAGGTACCCCTCCTTCACGAACTGCTGCACGTGCTTCGGAGCCGAGCCGCCGGCACCGGTCTCGAAAAGACCTCCGCCTGCGAGAAGCGGCACGATGGAGAGCATCTTCGCGCTGGTGCCGATCTCGAGAATCGGGAAGAGGTCGGTGAGGTAGTCGCGCAGGACGTTGCCGGTGACCGAGATGGTGTCGAGCCCGCGCCGGATCCGGTCGAGCGAGTAACGCATCGCCTGGACGGGAGACATGATCCTGATCTCCAGCCCGTCGGTGTCGCTCTCCTTCAGGAACCTCACCACCTTCGCGATGATGTTCACGTCGTGGGCGCGGTTGCTGTCGAGCCAGAAGACGGCCGGAGCGCCAGTCGCCCTCGCCCGCCTCACGCCCAGCTTCACCCAGTCCTGCACCGCGATGTCTTTGGTCCGGGACATTCTCCAGACGTCGCCGGCGTGGACCTTGTGCTGCATCAGCAGGTTCCCGGAGGCGGTCACGACCCGGACCAGTCCGTCGAACGGAATCTCGAACGTGGTCGGATGGGACCCGTACTCTTCGGCCTTCTGCGCCATCAGGCCGACGTTCGGCACCGACCCCATCGTCGCCGGGTTCAGATTGCCGCGCTGCTTGTGGTTCTCGATGATCTCGGCGTACATCGTCGAATAGCAGCGGTCGGGAATGACCGCTTTGGTGTCCTGAAGCTTCCCTTCCGCGTTCCACATCCGACCGGAGTCGCGCACCACGACGGGCATCGAGGCGTCGACGATGATGTCGTTCGGGGCGTGGAGGTTGGTGATCCCGTTGTCGGAGTCGACCATCGCCAGAGCGGGACGCTTCTCGTAGGTCGCCTTGATGTCGGCCTCGATCTCCTTCCGTTTCGCCTCCGGCAGCGACTCGATTTTCTTGTAGAGATCGCCCAGGCCCAGATTCGGATTGACCCCCGCTTCCTTGAACGCGGCGGCGTGCTTCTCGAACACATCCTTGAAGAAGACGGTCACGGCGTGCCCGAACAGGATCGGGTCGGACACCTTCATCATCGTCGCCTTCAGGTGGAGGGAGAGGAGCAGGCCGTTCTTCTTCGCGTCTTCGATCTGCTCTTCATAGAACCGCCGAAGGGCGCTGACGCTCATGAATGTCGCGTCCAGGATCTCGCCCGGGCTGGCGCTCAGGTCCTCTTTCAGGACCATGCTCTTGCCGTCCTTGCCGAGCAGCTCGATCGAGAACGCCCCGCCCGATTCCATGATCACGGACTGCTCGTTCCCGTAGAAGTCTCCGTCGGTCATCGTGGCCACTTCGGTTTTCGAGTCGGGGCTCCAGGCTCCGAGCTTGTGCGGGTTCTTCTTCGAAAAGTTCTTGACCGCCAGCGGCGCGCGCCGGTCCGAGTTGCCTTCGCGGAGGACCGGGTTCACCGCGCTTCCGAGCACCTTCGCGTAACGGGTCTGAATCTCTTTCTCGGCGTCGGTCGTCGCCACTTCCGGGTAGTCAGGGACGTCGTATCCCTGCCCCTGCAGCTCCCGGATCGCTTCTTTCAGCTGAGGGACCGAGGCGCTGATGTTCGGCAGCTTGATGATGTTGGCTTCCGGAGTCAGGGAGAGCTTGCCCAGGTACGCCAGCTCATCGGGTACGCGCTGCGCGTCGGTCAGCTTCTCCGGAAAGTTGGCGAGGATGCGCCCGGCCAGGGAGATGTCCCGCGTTTCGACCGCGACACCCGTTCCCTTCGTGAATGCCTGAACGATCGGAAGCAACGAGTAGGTTGCCAGAGCCGGTGCTTCGTCGATTTTCGTCCAGATGATCGTCTTGTCGCTCATTTCTCTCCCTCGATCTTCCATCAGGCATTACGGGACCGGCGGCATGGTTCGCCGGAACGGCGATGAATACGCAGATGCCACGCGCGAGAAGCATTCTCGCGCAATCCGGCCCGGGGTCCAACGCATCCCGGGCCGTGGCGGGCTCGGCGTCCCGGGGCGGAGCGCCGAGCGGAGGGGCATCAGGCCGCGAAGTAGGCTGCGTTGATCTCGATGAACTGCTGCTTGTCGGCCGGGACCTCGTCCTCGGGGAAGATCGCATCCGAGGTGCAGGCATCGACGCAGGCGCCGCAGTCGAGGCACTCGCTGGGGTCGATGTAGAGCTGGGTCACCGTCTCGTACGCCCCGTCGGTGGCGAGCGGGCGAATCGATTCGTTCGGGCACGCATCGAGGCAGAGTCCATCCTTGATGCAGTTGTCTGTGATTACGTAGGCCATTTCCATGTCTCCTGATCGGTCGATTTCGTCCCTGATGCTACCGGCCGCCGGGGGTCTTTCATGGTTGACCCCATCACGGGCCGATATGACGCAAGTCACAATGGGAGACCGGATCCCAGCCCGCCCGGTCCGGTACGGATGAAGTTGGAAACCGTCGCGCCCGGCCAGCCAGCGATCGCCACCCCCCGGGAGCTGGCGGCTAAAATCCGCAAGATTCCGTCATTTCACGACTCTGCACGTAGAATCTCTCCATCGAGCCCGAACTTGCGGAAAGAGACGGAAACGCTGAGCGAACACGACCATTGCAACGAGCCGGTTTCAGAACGAGCGGGGGAAAACCTCGCGCGCTCGAGTGGCGTGCGGCAACGCGGCTTTCACCAGCTTCTGCTCCACCTCGGTTGCGCCGTTCTAACGGTTGTTCTCCTGACGCCCGCCCCAGCCTTCTCCCAGGCGACTGACCTCGGCGACCCGGGCCAGGCGCTCACCCAGTACCGGATCGACGGATGGCAGACCGAACAGGGCCTACCGCTCAACACGGTCCACACGTTCCTGCAGACCCGCGACGGCTATCTCTGGGTCGGCACCGGTGGCGGGCTGGCCCGCTTCGACGGCGTTCGTTTCACGACCTTCGAGCAAAGCCGGATCCCCGAGCTCGCCTCACTCCCCATTTTCGGCCTGATGCAGGACTCGAAGGACAACCTCTGGATCGGCCATTCGGGCGGTGCGGTGATGTATCGGGATGGCAGGTTCGAGCGCGTCTTCGGCCGCGAGGTGACCGACCGCCGCGTCTGGACCTTCGCGGAGGCCGCCGATGGCACCATCTGGATCGCGACGGAGAGCGGACTCATAAAGTGGACCGACGGGAAAGTGAGCCGGATCTATCGGACCGAGGACGGCCTGCCGACGAACAGGCTGCGGACGATGGCCTTCGATCGCGAAGGGACTCTGTGGCTCGGGACCACCGGTGGCGGACTCGTGTCGATGAGGGGCGAGCGGTTCGAGATCATGGATCCGGCGAGCGGCTTCCCGCACGCCGAAGTGCGCTTCGTACTCGCCGATCCGGCTGGCGGCATCTGGGCGGCAACGGCTGGCAGTGGGCTCGTGCACGTGAATCGCGGAGAGCTTCGACATTACACCGTGGAGGACGGTCTCGTGTCGGATCAGCTCACATCGCTCGCGCGCGATCCTCAGGGCTCGCTCTGGATCGGCACGTGGGGTGCGGGTCTGGCGCGGATGCGCGACGACCGCTTCACCGCCATCTCGACCGAAGGAGGGTTGGCGGGCGGACAGATCTGGTCCGTTCACGCCGATCGCGAAGGGAGCATCTGGGTCGGCACCTGGGTCGGCGGGATGAACCGTCTCAGAAACCGCGACTTCATCGTTCTCGGCGAGCCCGAGGGACTCTCGGGCGACAACGTCCGTTCGGTGGTGCATGCGAAGAACGGAGTGGCATGGGTGACGACCGCGGGTGGAGGGCTGAACCGGCTCCAGGACGGCTCCATCACCGCAATCACGGCCGCCGATGGGCTCCCGAGCGATGAGGCGTCGACCCTGTTCGAGGATCCGGATGGATCGATCTGGGTCGGCACCTACACCGGGGGCATCGCCCGCCTGCGCGACGGAGAGATCGAGACGTGGGGTGTCGAGGAGGGGCTTCCTCACGTCGATGTCCGCGTGATGCATCGCGACCGCACGGGAACCTTCTGGGTGGGAACCGTCGCGGGACTCGCGCGACTGGTGGGTGATCGCTTCGAGCCGGTCGTGGAGCCGGGAGCTCCGCCAGAGGGAGTGGTCACGATCCTGGAGGACCGAAGTGGCACGCTCTGGTTCGGAGCGTCGGGCGAAGGACTGGTCCGTTATCGCGACGGCGTTTTCGAGACGCTCACCCGCGAGGACGGTCTGGTCTCGAACTGGATCATGTCTCTCTACGAGGATGCTCGCGGAAGCCTCTGGATCGGCACCAACGGCGAGGGGATGAACCGTCTGCGCGACGGCCAGATGGCGAGCATCCGTCCCTCGGACGGCTTGTGGGACGGGGTCGTGCAGACTCTTCTCCCGGACCGAAACGGGAATCTCTGGATCACGTGCAACCGCGGTTTCTTCCGAGTCTCGATCCAGGAGCTCGACGCGTTTGCCGATGGAAGGATCCCGAAGATCACCTCCGCCGGATTCGGCCCTGGCGACGCCCTACGGAGTACGACGTTCGCCGGCGCGCATCAGCCGGCGGGAGCGGTCGACCCCTCCGGTCATCTCTGGCTTCCCAGCTTCAGCGGCCTGGTGCTGGTCGATCCCGAGCATCTTCCCGGCTCGAGCGGTCCTCCGCGCGTGCACCTCGAAGAGGTCGTGATCAACGGCGTCGAGTCGCCGGCCGGCGAGGCGATCACGCTTCCGCCCGGTTCCTCTCCTCTGGCGATCCGCTACACCGCAGCGACGCTGCTTCACGCCGATCGCGTTCGCTTCCGCTACCGGATGGAAGGAGCGACTGAAGGTTGGGTGGATGCGGGACGAAATCGCGAAGCCTTTTTCCCGGCCCTCCCCCACGGCAAGTACCAATTCCACGTCGCTGCCTCGGCCGACGGGCAGACCTGGCGTGAGGCCGACGCTCCCCTGTCGATCACCGTCAGGCCCCGCTTCTTTCAGACGCCCTGGTTCATCGCGCTCGTGGTGCTCGGGCTGCTGGCGCTGACGTTGATGATCATGCGGCTGCGCACCCGCAGTCTTCGGCTGCAGAAGATGGAGATGGAGCGGCTGGTTGCGGAGAAGACCGAGGAGTTGAGGCTGGCGAACGATTACCTCGCGCGGCTCTCGTACGTCGATGCGCTGACCGGTCTGGCGAACCGGCGCGAGTTCGACCAGGCTCTCGATCAGGAATGGCGCCGCGCGGCCCGCTTCGGAACCTGGCTCGCGGTGGTCGTGGCCGACGTCGACCTGTTCAAGCCCTACAACGACACACTGGGTCATCCCGAAGGGGACCGTTGCCTGAAGGCGGTGGCCGACGTGTTCCGCAGGTCCGGACGGAGGGCGGGAGACGTCGTGGCGCGCTACGGCGGCGAAGAGTTCGTGGTCCTGATTCCCGGCGCGGATCCGCGCACGGCCAAAGCCTTCGCCGAAAGCCTGCGGACGGCCTGTGAGGCGCAGGCGATCCCCCACCCCGCCTCCACCGTGGCGCCCGTTGTCACGATCAGCCTCGGCGTAGCGGCCGCCGTTCCATCGGAAGACACCTCGAGCGCGAAGCTGATGGCGGACGCCGACGCGGCGCTCTACCGCGCGAAGAACAGCGGCCGGAATCGGGTCGTGCTCGCCGAGTCCTCATAACGTACCGCATCGCCTCCCGAGCTCTTTCGGCGCGCCGCGGATGACGCGAGTATAGTTTTCGCGATGATCGCTTCTGGACCGCTCCATCACGATGCGATTCCGCCAGTTGGCTCGTCGCCTGTCTGGCGACTGCGGTGTGGCGGGTGAGCGTCGCCCCAAGCCATCGTGCGCGTCGGATCGCCGCCGCGATCTATTTCGTCGCGGCGATGCTGCTACTCGCCCCGCTGGTCCCCGTCGTGAACGCAGATCCGAGGGAGTACTCGTGGGCGCTGATGCTTCACCACGGTTTCGCGCAGGGGATGGACTTCGGAAAGGAGCTCGTCTTTACCTACGGCCCCTGGGGATTCTTACTCGAGGGATACCATCCCGAGACGTTCGTGGCCTTCGCATTGAGCTCTGGTGTGATTGCCGCGGCCGTGGTGGCCGCGCTCTGGAGCCTCGTCACCCGGCCCGACTCCGGCCTTGTGAGCTCCCTCTTTCTTCTCGCGATCGCGGTGGCGTTCGTCGCCTTCTGGCGGTCACAGCCGACGTATCTGCTCCTTCCGTCACTGACCTACCTGGCCGTGCGGGACCAGCGGTCGTCGGAAGTCGTGCGAGTTTTCCTCATCGTCGCTCTGGCGCTCGCTTCGTTGACGAAGTTTCCCGTCCTCGTTCTCGCATCCGTCGCTGTTGCTGGCCTGGGGCTGGAGCGGCTTGCAGCGCGCCGCGTGCCGCGCGAAGCGCTTTTCTTTGCGGCATGCGTAGCCCTCTTCTGGCTGATCGCGCGACAGCCGCTCTCCTCATTTCTTCCCTACGTTCAGAACTCGCTGGCGCTCGCGTCGGGTTATGCCGACGCGATGCAGCTCCCCGCGCCGCGTCTCCACGATCCTTTGGCTCCTTTCGTCGTCTCGATGGTGCTTTTCTGGCTTGGCGCCTCGGGGATCGAGTTTCGTCGTGGGCGGGTGGCAGGGATCGTTTTCGCGGCCACCGTCGGCGCCATGCTGGCGCTTTACTTCAAGGGAGCGTCGGTCCGTCCGGGATATCCTCACACGACGCCTGCCTATCTGACGCTTGCAGTCCTGCAGATCACCTACCTCGCATCGATCCGCCATCAGATGCGAATCCGACGTTCATGGGAGAGCGCGCCGCTGCTGGCGACTGCGGCGAGTCTGGTGATCGTCCTCGCTGTCTGCGTCGGCTTTCCCCACGGCGGAGCGATGCGGTACCTGCTTGCGCAGCCGCGCACCCTGGTCGAGCGGACGGTGGAGCTCTCGCGTCCGAGAGAACTGCGGGAGAGCCTCGACCTCATGTTTCGGGAGCGCATGGAGGGACTGCGCGCCGGCTGGCCGTTGCCTCCGCTGGAAGGTCCGGCTGACGCGATCCCCTCGCTGCAAAGCGTGCTTCTCGCCCACGGCGAACCCGTCGTTCCGCGTCCGCTGTTCGAGAGCTACACTGCCTACGCCGCGAGTCTCGCCTCCCTCAACGTGGATCACTATCAAAGCGGGGGAGCCGCCCACACCCTTCTTTTCGACATCGCGCCGATCGACGGTCGTTTCCCCTCGCTCGACGATGGAGCTTCCTGGCCGGAGATTGCGTCTCGTTATGAGCTGGCGTCTGAGACTCCGAACTTCCTCATCCTCGAAAAGCGCATCGAGCCGCAGGAGCTCTCGATGCGCGTGATCGCCGAAGGGACCGGGCGGCTGGGAGAGGCGCTCACGATTCCCCACTCCACCAGGCCGCTGTTTGTCTCTCTCGAGATCGCTCCCACTTTGGCCGGCTCGATCCAGAGGCTTTTCTACCGGACATCGCCGCTGCGGATCCGAGTCAGGACAGGAGGGGAAGAGACGTCATGGCGGATCATCAGGGGAAACGCCGCATCGGGATTTCTCATCGCCCCGCTCGTCACCACACGGAACGAGTTCGCAACCTTCCTGAGCGGTGAGCCAGGAGGCCGGCGGCCGGAATCGTTCGCGATAGAGGGCGATGGATCCGACTGGAATCGCGAATACCGGTTCGTGTTCCGCGAACTCTGGATTGTCGAGAATCGATCGCGTCTCCGAACTGCGCATACGCAGCTGGGACACCAGCCGGATAGACAAGATGAAAGGTGTGGTAGCGCATACGGGATTTGAAGACTGATCACCGCGAACCGCATCGCCTTCCTAGTTAAGGATTTACGTTAATCATTCAACCGGAATGTGCCCAGGGTGTGCCCACGCTTCAACAGGCGTTACCCGTCCCATTGCTAACCACGTGGTGAAGGGCGGTAGGCCCTGACCAGCTGTCGGGTCTTTCCAAGTCATCAGCGCCGCACGGTCTTTTGGATAGTTTGGAAAAAGGAAAGCCCCTCCGCTCCCCCTGCTGCACGCCGGGTTGCGAATGAAAGATCCGACGATTGCTGGTCGAGTGATGAAGAGTCGCTGCAATCGTAGAAGAAGAGTCGGTGTTCCGCACCCCCCTACTTTCTCTTTGCAAAATCTGACATCGCAAAGCCCATCATATTGCTCTCGGCGCAATGACGGGGCGTTGGACGTGAACTCCGTGTAAACACTTGGGCAGGCCGGGTAGGGATTCCTCCATTGTGGCTACTCCTTCCGCAAAGTCTCGCGGAGGTAGGTATCGTGCAGCAGCAAGATCTCAGTTTCGTGAAAGGGTCCGTCAGGTATCTGAAGAACTGCTTCAGGCGCGAGGAGCCGCCGACCGTTGAAGAGATGGCTCGTGTGCTCGACATGACAACGAGTCAACTTCGACGAGCGGCGATGAGTGCTGTGGGATGTTCTCCAAAGAAGTGGATCGTCCGGTGGCAGATCAGAGAAGCCCTACGCTTGATGATGGAACCCGGAACATCGACCACTGTAATCGCATACAAGTGCGGATTTCGCTCGCGAAGCAGTTTATTCGGGCTCTTCAAACGAGAGACGGGCGTTGGCCCGCGTGAATTTCAGCGTCGGAATAGTCGCGTTCGCACGAAATAGCGACTACCAAAATTGCACGATCATCCCTACCATCGGCTCCGCAATTAGAGATCACAAAGTTAAGGAGCCTGTGCTTATGTTTTCGAGATCTTTCACGCGTTCTATCTCATTGATGCTCTGTGCAGTCGTCGTTTTGGCCTTTCCTGTTCAATCCTTCGGGAGCATCACAACCCTATCAACCGGAATGGTGGTCGAACAGAATTACTACTCCGGCGGCATTTCCGAAACCACTTTCTCGGAAGGCGGCGAGACACTTGTGGTCACGCATACGGGAAGCCAATCAGAGGACACGATCGTCATCGACGACGAACTCGTTTTGGTGTTCAACTGGATTGTCGACAGCAACGGCAACCCGGTCCTTCAGAGTAACGGAGATCCGATTCTAGATAGCAGCACCTTCACGTTCCGCGGCCAGTCGGTCACGCGTTACGGATATGAGAAGCAGACGCCACGGGGACCGTGCCATATCGATTATGGGTGTCCAGAGCCGGAGGTTCATCCTAATGCGGAGGCACAAATGGCGCTGCTGAGCTATGCCTTCGCAGAACTTCACTCCGCGTCTTTTTTGCAGTCGGTAACAGATTCGAGCGCTTATATCAACGCGCAAAGTTGGGGCTGCGCATGGGCAATCGCGGGACACGTGGGGTCTTGGGTCAGCATCGCCGGCTGCGTGACGGGAATCGGCTGCGTTGGATGGCTGGTTCTGCATGCGTATTCCGGTTACCAGGTTGGCAGGCAGTGTAGCTGAAAGTAAAACACCCCAAGGAGAACATGATGATTCAACTGGGTTTGGCAGTCTTAGTGTTAGCGTTCGCGGTCATCTTGACCGTGCGGACACAGCAGGAGAGCGTCGTGTCCTTACTCTTTGGAACTCTTGTAACGTTGGGTTTCGGCGTGTCCGAGCTGTGGGGCGCAGTTCAAGCCCCGCAGGCGGCGGCATACGAGCAAGGGCTTCGCATCGCTACATCTGTTGCGCTGACGAGCTCATCTGCTCTTTATGCGCGGCTCCTGATTCAATCTCTCCGTTTGAATCGTCGGGCATCGGGGACTTCGCAGATCTAGGATCATTCAGGGTCGGCTCCACCGCGGGCCGGCCCTGCTTGGGACGTCAAAGTGACGTGCCACAGCGCGCCTTCATGCTCGATTCGAAGCGGTCTTGCCATGCACCGAGGCTACCTCGGTATCAAGCCTTCTCCGAGGGAGTTGCCATTCCGAGGAGCTTTCCGCGTTCGAAACTCCTCGGAATGGAAAGTGCGTCTACGCGGTGTAGATCACCACGGGCAGGTTCAAGGCGTGTCACCCGAACATCGAAGATGTGACCCCGGTCTTGGTGACCTCATTCTTGATTATGTAACCCCTTTCCTACGCGCCCGCGCGCGTCGCGTTCGAACGCTGAGAACGCCCGCTCCCCAGGATCGCGGAGGAGCTCCCGGCGACGGGTAGAATGATCAGTGCGCGGCCGAGTGTTCTCATGATGGGCAAGACACGATGACGAGAGTCGCAAGAAAGGGAGTTCAACTTGGAAGGCATTCACTTCGTCACGAATGACAAGGGCAAGAAGGTCGCGGTACAGATCGATCTCGAGAGATATGGGGCGGTCTGGGAAGACTTCTTTGATGCCCTGACTCTTGAACAACGAAAGAACGACCCACGGGAACCATTCGAGGCGGTGGAAAAGCGTCTTGTGAAGCAAGGCAAACTTCGTGGCTGAGTACCAGGTCACGATCAGCCGCTCCGCGGCGAAGGAGTTCGCGGATCTGCCGCCAAACGTCATCGAGAGGGCTCGCCGCAAAATCCTTCAGCTCTCTTCCAACCCGCGGCCGGCCGGCTGCAAGAAGCTCGAAGGTCACGGCGGATGGCGCATCCGCGTCGGCGACTGGCGAATTCTCTATGAGATCGATGACAGTCATCGCATCGTGGACATCGGTGCGATCCGACACCGAAGCAAGGCTTACGACTAAGGAACAGACGCACGGTCGATGCGGATCGGCCTGTCGTCGGTGATGCGGGACCTACGGGCTCGCTTTCTCCTCCGTCAGTTTCGCTCCACTTTGGCTGACGTGGCGCACTTGGCTTGCCCTTTCTCCTGATCCGCGACGCACTCCGCTTCGCGCTTCCGCTCGACCCGTCCTGGGCAACTCACGACATCAATCCGACCGATTTCGAGCCGATCCAAGCTTCTTGCACACCACAGAGGGGCGATGTGCCCAAAATGTACCCAACTCACGTCCAATTCGCGCCCAAATCGCGACTCACTTGCAGGTACGGCAGCGGAGGTTCTGAGGGCTTAGACACTTACGGGAAGGTTGGTAGCGCATACGGGATTTGAAGACTGATCACCGCGGGGCGCATCGCCTTCCTAGTTAAGGGTTTACGTGATTCTTCCAACCGGAATGTGCCCAAGGTGTCCCCACGTTTCAACAGGGGTTCTCGGCCCAATTGCTAACCATTTGGAGGGTGAAGGAGGTTGGGCCTGGACCAGAGCGTCAAGTGCTCCAAGGTCATCAGCACCACACAGTCTTTAGATAGCTTGGGAAAAGGAAAGAACCCTCCGCTCTGACCCTCCGCTCTGTACGGCGATGCACAAATGACCAAAGTACATTCAGACCTGACCTTCTAGCGACGCTTTTGTACATCGCCACGCAATACTACCTGTCGAGCAGCTTCCACGCTTCTGGGGCAGATACCGTCTTAACCTGAGCGTTAGAATTCTTCCGGAACTCAGCGTCCGACATGGGGCCCTGGATGACTCCGGATGTCGTGTCTATAATCAGCCACCCGTCCTGATCGCCACCGAATGTCGCCTTCCGCATTACGACAATGTGCCGGTGATCCCACCCTATGCGTACAACCGTTCCCCCGATGACACCGCCCCCATCGTCCGGATCTCGAGAGTGCACCAAGTAATAGGTTTCTCCGTCCTCAAACCGCTCAAGACTATAGCCTTCGAGAACCGTCCGTTTGCTCTGTCGAAAAGGATCTTGATCGCAGGCAACGATAAGGCAAAGAAGCGCGACCGTGAGGACCACGTGCGGACGGCAGGTCATCGTATCGGCTCCGTCCAGGTATACACCTGCGTCATGTTGCCGCCTGGCGTGGGGTAGCTTCGGCGCTGCCAGTCCGGCGCGACACCGTAAGCCAGTGACTTGAAACTCGTGGTATTCGTGACTGTGAAACGCACCATGCCATTCTGCACCGGACGAATGTCCACGCTATAGCTTCCGACAAACTGTTGGGTTGAATTCGTCCGAGCCTTGGCGAGGCCCACCAATCCGAACTTGCCTCTGAAGTTCGTTACCGCGTCGAGCGGCTTGTCATTCGCGATGTTGCCAGCGTTCTTTTTCATGAAGAACTCGCGAGCGCGATTTACCTCGGGTGCACCCTGGAGATCGGCTACTTGATTCGATGGAGGAACGAAGACTCGCTGTTCAGACCCGGCACCCAACGCCCAATCGCGGAACAACTGGAAAGACTCGCGCCACGTTTCGCCGGTCGGATCGGCTAGGTTCACCGGGTTGTTCACAACGTAGCCATAGCGATTCCAGCTCTGGGGCTTCCTGAGGTAAATGAGCGCTTGCTCCCGATCATCTGTGCTCTTCATATCGCCACGCCAGAACTCATGCGGATCGACGGATAAGAACCGCCCCTGCACGGGTCTGTAGTACCTCGCGTGCATGTAGTCGAGGTAATCGAGCGCGGCGGGGGAGCCCTTGTCCCGCTCGTGCCCGGTGAATTTGCGAAATTCGTCGTTCTGGGCCGGGTTGGTCGATTCCTCGCCGAACGGGTAGTACGCGTGCCTTCCGATCTGCTGGCGCCAGGCGTTGGTGATGTAGCGCGGAGTGCCGAGGTGGTCGACGGTGTAGTGATAGGCGCCCGCCGGGGAGGACGAGCCGAGGAGCGTCGTGCCGCGGTGGACAAAGTCCTTCTTCCAGCTCCAGGAGCCCCAGTTCTCGTCGAAGACCCGCAGCACCTTCTTGTCCAGGTCGCGGATCGTGTAGTCGCTCCGGTTTGCGATCAGATCGTACGTCCAGATCCGCTCGTCGTCCGCCGTGTAGAGATAAAGGATGTCCCGCGAGCCGCTCTGCCGCGAGATCATCATGTTCATCGGGTCCCAACCGTAGGTCTCGGTCCCGTCGAACGTCAGATTCCCGTTCCCGTCGTAGTTCGAGTAGAGCAGACGGTTGGTCGAAGAGCTCACGTACACCGGCCGGTTCGTGACCGACCCGTTCACGATCGTCTGGAAGTTCGTGACGTTCCC
>Ga0209347_1003853_pt1 | contig 16681 bp, 10 predicted proteins | sample AutmiccommuBRH23_FD_187382 | JGI IMG/M metagenome (GOLD analysis project Ga0209347, IMG submission 187382) | Deep subsurface microbial communities from Mt. Terri, Switzerland - Autotrophic microbial communities BRH/23 (SPAdes) (version 2) | ecosystem: Environmental > Aquatic > Deep subsurface >...
CGGATTCTTCTCGTTGTAAAGTTTGTTCACAGGAAAGGTTAACCCCAGCTCCTGCATACGGGCAACACTCTGCCGGTTGAGCTCTTTGAGAAGCCACATCCCTTCATCGGCACTCGCGATAAAAGCAACAAAAAGTATTGTTAGCGATAAAAATAGCTTTTTCATATAATGATGTTAAATATTTGGTGTTCAGTTTTCAGCTTATTGCTTTTGGCTTATTACTTATAGCTTATGGCTTATAGCTTATAGCTTATAGCTTATAGCTTATGGCTTATCACTTATCTTTCAGCGGTAAGTTGTGCAAAGATAACTCCTTTTTCAGAAGAATAAAGAGATATATGGCAATAAACAGGCTGTTAATCCCCAAACGAAGCCAAATATTTCCGACATTCGTATAGGTTAACGTGATTCCTGCAAAGAGGATCATCGACAACAGAAAGAAGTATCCGGCCGATTTGAGATTGTAGGGGATGGGGTAGTTTTTTTGCCCCAGCACGTAGGAGATCAGCATCATCGACAGATTCGCAATAAACGATGCCCAGGCACAGGCCATATAACTGAAGTGAGGAATAAACAGAATATTGATCGCTATGGTGATGATAAAACCGAATATAGACATGTAAGCGCCCCATTTCGTTTTGTCGGTGAGCTTGTACCAGAGCGACAGATTGAAGTAGACACCAAAGAAGAGTTCACCCAGAAGGACAATAGGCACCACTTTCAGTCCCACATGATACTTCAGGGGAATCAGCTTCTTGATGATATCGATGTAGCCGGTGGTCACAAGAAAAATCAGCAACCCGAAGATGATAAAGTATTTAGTGGCATCGCTGAATGACTGACGGTCATCGGCAGCATCCCTGTTCCTCGCGAAGATAAAGGGTTCGAAAGCGTAACGGAACGCCTGTGTGAACATCACCATGATAATGGCGATCTTGAAGTTCTGACCATAAATCCCCAGCTCTGTATAAGCATTTGCTTTGTCGGGATAAATCCAGGGGAAGACGATCTTGTCCACTGTCTGGTTCAGGATACCTGCAATGCCAAGGATAAGTATGGGGAATGAGTACTTTAACATTTTACGCAGAAGCACTTTGTCGAAAGTGAAGCGTACCCTCAACTCCGGGGAGACCATCATCAGTTGAATGACCGAAGCAGCAAGATTGGATATAAGAATGTAATCCACTCCCTTGCTTATATCGAACCAGGCAAAGCTGCCGGGAAATTTTAACTGAAGCCAGGGACATGCCAGAAAAAAGAAGAGATTGAACAGGATGGTAAGCACCACGTTCGCCATCTTGATCAACGCGAAACGCAGGGGCCTTTTCTTAAACCTTAGATTAGCAAAAGGGATAGCACCCAGCACATCGAAGGAGAGAATCAGTACCAGCAGCGCCAGATAGTGCGGTTTCATCTCAATGCCTCCCAGTGCAAATGCCAGCGGCTTGAGAAAAAGCATGGCAGCGATGAAGAAGAGCAGCGTAGTGGAGGCGATACTGATAAAGGTTGTGGAGAATACTCTGGCAGGTTCAGACTCTTTATTGGCATAACGGAAGAAGCCCGTTTCCATGCCGTAAGTGAGGATCACCTGCAGCAGCGCCACCCACGCGTAAAAATTGGTCAGCACCCCGATATCTGAGATCTTAGGCAAAGCAAACGCCCAGTAAAGTGAGAGGAGCCAACTCAGGAGCTTCGGGAGCACACTCCCCATACCGTAGAAAAAGGTCTCCTTCGCCAACGTTCTCATTCCACCTGCCATACTGTTAACCTTGATTTTTGAAAATGAGCTATATGATACAGATGCAAAAGTACAATTTTTCCGCAAAGGCTTCACTAAAAAGGTCATCATTATTTATCTTTAAGCATTCCTGTTGACTGAATTTCGAAAAAAACCGTTTACTTTGCAGGTTGAAATAAATGAACAGATAAAAATCAGCAATGAAAGCATGTTTTCACTGTAGAATGACGGACTGAATCATGCATATTTTTAATTATGGCACAACAGGAAGAGGTTTTTAAGAAACTGGTATCACATAGCAAAGAGTACGGGTATGTATTCCCTTCGAGTGAGATTTATGACGGCTTGGGAGCTGTATATGACTATGGTCAGATGGGTGTGGAGCTCAAGAACAACATAAAGAAATACTGGTGGGACAGCATGGTGTTACTGAATGAGAACGTGGTGGGTATTGATTCTGCCATCTTCATGCACCCTACGATCTGGAAAGCATCGGGCCATGTGGATGCCTTCAACGATCCGCTCATAGATAACAAGGAGAGCAAGAAACGTTACCGTGCTGATGTACTCATAGAGGATTATCTGGCAAAACAGGACGATAAGATAGAGAAAGAGTTGCAGAAGGCAGCCAAACGTTTCGGGGAGACCTTCGACGAGAAGATGTACCGCGAGACCAACCCCCGTGTAGTGGAGATCCAGCAGAAAAGAGATGAGATCCACGCCCGTTTTGCAAAAGCGCTGAACGATGAGAACCTGGAGGAGCTCAGGCAGATCATTGTCGATTGTGAGATTGTCTGTCCCATAAGCGGTACACGCAACTGGACGGAGGTGCGTCAGTTCAACCTGATGTTCTCCACCGAGATGGGATCAACCTCCGACGGAGCCATGAAGGTTTTCCTTCGTCCCGAAACGGCACAGGGAATATTTGTCAACTTCCTCAACGTGCAGAAGACAGGGAGGATGAAAATTCCCTTTGGCATCGCGCAGATTGGAAAAGCTTTCCGCAATGAGATTGTGGCACGTCAGTTTATCTTCCGAATGCGTGAGTTCGAGCAGATGGAGATGCAGTTCTTCGTCGCGCCGGGAGAAGAGTTGAAGTGGTTCGAACACTGGAAGGCGATTCGCATGAGATGGCATCAGACTCTTGGTTTTGGCGCGAACAAGTATCGTTTTCATGATCACGACAAGCTGGCACACTATGCCAATGCTGCCACCGACATTGAGTTTGAGATGCCTTTCGGCTTCAAGGAGGTGGAAGGTATTCACTCACGCACCGACTTCGACCTGAGTCAGCATGAGAAATTCTCCGGCAAAAGGCTGCAATACTTTGATCCAGAACTTAATAAATCGTACGTACCGTTCGTTGTGGAGACCTCCATCGGAGTGGACCGGATGTTTCTCTCTGTCCTGGCCGCATCCTATAGCGAAGAGACCCTCGCAGATGGTGAAACCCGGGTGTTACTGAAGTTGCCCCCGGCACTCGCACCTGTGAAGCTGGCCATCCTGCCGCTGGTGAAGAAGGACGGTCTGCCTGAGAAAGCACGTGCGATCATAGATGAGCTCAAGTTCAGCTTCGCCTGTCAGTACGATGAGAAAGACAGCATCGGCAAGCGTTATAGACGTCAGGATGCCATTGGCACACCCTTCTGTGCTACCATCGATCATCAGACACTTGAGGACAACACCGTCACCATCCGTTATCGTGACACGATGGAACAGGAAAGGGTTTCCATCGATGTATTACAACAAACCATCGCAGACAAAACCGATATGAAAAATCTGCTAAAACAAATATCCAAATAAAATGAAGAGATTAAACCTATCCATATTACTCATGATCAGTGCCGTCATCCTTATTTCGTCATGCGACGAAACAGAGACGTTCGACGACAAGTGGAAACTGGACAACGAGGCTCAGTTTGCAGCGATAGCCGCTAACGCAGCATATACAAAATTAAATTCTCAATCCGGAAATGGATTTATCATGTACAAAGAGATTGAATCGGGAGAGGGTGCAACACCCTATTTCACCGATCAGGTGAAAGTGCTCTACACCGGATGGTTTAAAAGAGAATGGTCAAAGCCCGACACCTATACTGACGACAAGGATAACACCATATACAATAAAATCATCTTTGACTCTACTTCAAACAGAAATGATATTCCCAGTATCTTTGCAGTGAATGGTGCTGTGGATGGATTCTCCACCGCGTTGCAAAATATGCAGGTAGGTGACAAATGGGAAGTATGGATTCCCTGGAAGCTGGGATATGGTGAATCGGGTTCCGGCAGCATACAGGCACACACCACCCTGGTTTTTGAAATTGAGCTTGTTGCAATCGTGGAATAAAGCCAAAGAGGCTGCAGCATTCTGCAGCCTCTTTCGTTTTTTTACGCGGAATAAAATCACAAACCCAGTAAAAACTGTTCAATAGCCTCTCGCACCTGCGGACGTGAACCGTTGAACTTATTCACCATCACAGTGAATGCATACTTTTTTTTCCCATCAATCAGATAGCCGGAATAACACTGCACTCCCCCGATACTACCGCTTTTGGCTGCTATTTTGCCACTCAGCCTCGTATCTCTCAGGAATGATTTGAGCGTTCCCTCCTGCCCTGCTTTCGGCAGTGAATTAAAGAAAACAGATGACTGATCACTCCTGCTGTACATATAGCTCAGCAAATCGGTCAGAAATTGAGGACTCACCGCGTTTTGGGGTGCGAGTCCACTGCCATCGTACATCTGCAGCGATGTGATTGTGATACCTTTGCTTTTCCATGAATCCTGCACGTAGGAGACACCAGCCTCCAGCGCATCGTCGTATATATCACTTTTGTTCTTTCTCCCGATGGAGCGAATAAGATGTTCGGCAAAGTGGTTGTTGCTCTCCACATTCACTTCACGGATGATCTCTTTCATAGTGCGTGATGCTTTCGTGGCAATGACCTTCCCAACTTGACAGGTAGCTGAACTTTCTAAGCTGCAAATTCTTGAAAGATAGTCCACCCTGGCTGTTTCCACTTTGCCTATCTTCAATCCTGCACGGGAGAGATAGCCGGCCAGTGTTTCTCCCAGCAACAATCCCGGGTCGGGAATATCCCCTTTGATGCTGAACTCCCTTCTGCCGGCAGGGATATTTCCTCTGACCGCTCTCTCACTAGAAAAAGGTATACCATAAATATAACCGTTATCATGTCCGGTTGTATTGAGTGTAAGAGCATTTTGGAAGGTAAGCCCTTTTATTTCGGGCTCGGTCCGTAGAATCTGTGGACAACTGCTTACATCAGTCGTATTGAAAAAGAGCTTGTAACTGTTGTCAAAAATGCTGATACCGTAAGCGCCAGCGGCATAGTAGTTCCCCATATCAATCCAGGTCCACTCAGGCGATATTCCATTGTATCCAAACAGGTTGTCTACCACATAGAGAGTATATTCCCTGTCAGCGGGGAGTGTTTTTCTAAGTGCATCGGCCACAGTGATAAAAAAAGCATTGGGATTATCATCGAAAGCTTCACTTCCCAGGGTGGGATCACCCGACCCGATCACCAATATGCGTGAGGGATCACCTGCATCGAGTGCCACGTCCGTTTTGTAACGGTAATTCTCACCGAATGATTCAATGGCTGTAGCTGTTGTAATCAGCTTTAAAACTGATGCTGGTGTGAGCGAAAGCTCTCCGTTGTGCGACACGATTCTCCTGCCAGTCTCCAGGTCGGTTACAGCAACGCCAACTGATGCATGCTTCAGTGCGGGATGAGTGATCAACCGCTGTAGTGCTGTCTGAGCAATTGTGGGACTTACAAACAGAAGTAGCGTGATGACCAGAAAACTCATTTTCAGATTTGTCGATGATGCTGATCCTCTTTTCATATATTCAATGACTTTTGTTTCTGCAAAAATAGGAAAAATTTGATGGAACACCTTATACTTTCAGCTACACATCTATTTTAACAACACATCTATTCCTGCAAAACTGTAACCTCTCCTTTTTAATTCCTTTATCAACTCATCCAGCTTATTGTACAGCTTGTCCGTTCGTTTTGGATCTGTCCCGATATGTATCAACAGCATAAAACCATTCAGTCCCTCTTTCTCCTCATAGGCGAGAATATTGTGGAGGATGGTCTCTGACGAGAGATAATTAGACATATCCGGTGTGGTATAATCAGCATTGGAGGTTGTTCCCGGGGTGAAGTTTACCACCTGCACACCCAACTCTTTTGCCCAGAAGCTGATCTCCTTGTTGTACCACTCGTAAGGTGGCATGAAATAGTCAGGTGAATCTCTTTTCAATCCTATTTTCTCCATCGCAAGGTAGTTATCATGCAGGTCTTTTTCGAATATGGGTCGCGTGACCAGCGTGGAATCACGCTTCTGCCAGTCGGCATAGAGGAGATGATTATCGGAGTGAGGACCCAGATAATGACCCTCCATCTGCAGATTGCGGGCTACAGCCGGATATCTCCTGTAGAAATCACCGGTCAGGAAAAAGGCGCCTTTCACATTGTTGTTCTTCAGCACTTTCATGATCACCCCGGCACCGTCGGCATAATCATGTCCGGTAAACACCAGCGAGAGCCTTTTTTGTGATTTGTCTCCCCGGACTATTCCTCCCTCCACCATTGTGGATTGACTGGCTTTGGCAGACAGATAACCGAAATAGTAGGTTAAGGATGCGGTGCCGTCCATGGTAGGCTCATTGGTGGAGTAATCAGCATAATCATCATGATAGACCACATAATCAGTTTGAAAATCGGCATATTCATCTTCGTTCGCCAGATAAATACCTATCAGACTGCTGAAAATAGAATGATAGATGGGGCCATCCACGATTCCGCCTGTGACAGGTATCTGATGCAGGTGGGTGAAAGCTGAATGAGGATCTTCAGGGGTATCACCGTCGGAGGGATATCCAACAATCATAGAAGTGCCCCAGGGGTTGCATCCGAAGAGCCAGTCGCGCATGGCTGTCTCTATCTCAAGGAAAGAGTCATCACCTGTAATCTCATGATAGAGACGGCATTGTGTGATAAAACCCACTGTCAGGTTATTGGAGCACCAGATAAAGGGGATCCCGTTCAGGAAAGCGTTCTCCCCTGCCCTCTCCTTCACACGTTGCAGACCGCTTCTCATATTACGGATAAACTCTTTCTGTGCACGCAGGTCGTCGTCCTGCACCGCCAGATGATAGTTCCCCAGGTTCACGAAAGGATACCACTGGTAATGCCGTGCCGAGTCAGCACCCATCCAGGGCGTCACAGGCTCCAGGCGACCGTAGCTGACGGCCTGTTGCAGGAATTTCCTCTCCTTGAAACTGCTGTACATCTCTGCTGCTGCCAGCTGCATATCATCAGCCCAGTTATCTTCTTCATAAAAATAGGGCGCCCTTCCGGGTGCAGTTTGTGAGACACCCGGATTCTCTGCTCCTTTTTGATAGGCATCCGCCGCTTTCTGTTGCAGCTTCTCCGAAAATTCAGGATAATAGGCAGCCAGCATTTTAGCACCCAGGGAGAAGGAAGATGCATATTTCCCCAAGGTGGAAGCCATACCTCTGCTTCGGTTTTTGTGTTCAAATAAACCCTGTGGCTTAGGGCTGACAAAATAGACAGGACGTTCTTCTCCGGCACCCCATCCGTAATCCACCTTCTGCTGGTTAGGCAGCGTGAATCCCACATGATCGCGGTCGTCAGCCAGCTGGTTGAAGTAGGTCTTGGCATCGGGATTCATCTTCACCAGCCAGTCGAGTCCCCATTTGGCCTCATCCAGGATATCGGGAATACCATTGGCTCTTTCGTGACCGCTGGCATCGTAGTGGTCACCAAAAGCTTCGGGATGCTGACTGTAGGCAAACAACATCTGATAGACCGCGTTGGCCGAAGTGTTGACGTATTGCAGGTAGTCCGAAGCATCATGCCATCCGCCGATGGTGTTGAAGTAGATCCCATCTCTTCTTCCTTCGGGATCACCCACGGAAATGGCATCATGGATGTGACAGGAATCTTTCAGGAAGGGATTGTACCCGCACCGCTGCTGCCGCATATATTTGAGCGGTATCTCCGCCGCATCGGCGTAAATATCATTGCCTATCTTAAAAGGTACAGATTGCACATTATTGGCTTTGATATAATAAGTACCCTGGATAGTAAATGCTGAAAAATTCAAACGGGCTGAAGCGTCAAAACCCCATATACCAGCCCTATCCTTCACCATATCACCGTTATATACAGCTTTACCTGTAATGGCATCTACCAGCTGAAACTGATCTGGTGTCTGGTTCTCTTTGCTGATCCAGACAGCCACCTTCACATCCTCTTTCAGATAACCTATCTGATTCACACGGATCCAACTCTGTTGCCCCATAGCGACAGTGACTGTCAATAAAAGTAACCAGGGAATGATTCTCTTTTTCATACGATTATAGTATTTTTTACATCAGGGTGCTTACGGAAAACCATGATCAAAATATACGTTTATAACAGGAAAAGAGGGAGTTACTCTCCCTCTTTTCCTGTAGAATTTATAAAGCAGTAAACTGTCTCACAGCGGAAGTAGGCTTTGCGGCCCTCATACCCGATATTACATGATGATATCTCCGACCTACATAAGCCGTCCACCAGTCGGAATAATTGACAAAATTATTACTGGAGTTCATGACCTGAAGGTCACCGCTATCATTTCCACTGGCATCAATCACCTTTATCTTATAATCCAGGCGTGCATAGGAGGAGGAGATCTGCACACTCTTGTGTACAATCACAGGCATCCAGCCGGTTGTCTCGCCAAAGGATACAGGTTCTCCCAGATTGGTCCATTCACTCTTGCGAATAACAGTTCCCTGTTCATTGTATTCAATAGGATACTGATACTGATATTGTAACCTGAGATCCGTAGGCTGATCATCCTCCTCGAACAGGAAGTTATAAAACTTGATCCAGGCAGTGGTGTCTGAATGTTCAGTGACATTCGCTACATAAGGGAATCCATTATCAAACACAACAGGTGGTTCATCAAAATCATACACAAAGATATTTTGTTTACCCTCCGTTAATGTACAATTTTGGTCATAGACCAAACTCAAATCGGTACTCATATAGAGCTTGATATTATTAACGCCCACCGTGGTGGTGTAAAAACGTCCCACAGATCCATTCGGGATAGCGTTGTAGGTAGTTAACGCTGATTGATCATTGGCGTAGAGCTGATCGTTGATCTCAACCTTGTATATATTGTTGGCAGCACCGGAGGTGACAGGGACAAAATAATGCAGTTGAAATTCAGCGACATCCGATATTGCATCTGCATCGTATTCAACCACATGTTTATCGCACGATATCAATCCGATCAACAGGATCATCGATGAAATATATTTTAAATTACCCATAATGTATTTTTTTAAATTTATTTCTGAATCTGTTTATTGAGGTAACTCACCCGGATAAGCAAACCAGGGAATGGATGTATGATAATTATCCGCAGTACCCGGAACAGGGATGAGCGTCTCCAGCGATTTTAAATTCCACATATATTCAGAATTATATCGCGGCCTGATCCTGTAAGCCGGAGAACCTTCATTCTTTACATTGTAAGTGCCTTTGCGACTGGATACCTGGGCAGGACTTAGATAAAACCCTTTGTAAACCTTGGTGGGATTACTGTCCCATTTTTGCTCTACCTGCGTCTCATCCCAGCCATTCCCTTTAGAGGGATGGTCACCAGTGAACACCACATCATAATGATACTTTCTCTGATCAACCCAAACCTCAGGTGCACCCCAGGGGTACAATGCTACAAATTTCTGCATCATGATATGTGAGAGACTGAAATCGGCTAACGTCAACCCTTCCACATAGGGACCTGCAATATACTCCTGTGCCAGGGCGTTGAACGCAGTGACGGTTATCTTATCACCTCCCTGGGCTGCTCCCTCTTTGCCGGGATAAATATATCTGGCAGTAAAAACTATGTCTGCCTTCACAGCCTCTTTGAATGCCTCCAGTGCTTCCGGTTTCCTCTCCATCTTCCAGAGTGCTTCTGCCAAACAGAACTTCACCTCCGCGCAGGTGGTCAGGATATAGGGTGCATCATCACGATAGATCCATTTGCCGATACCGTCATGACTGGTCAAGGGGTTCTCCGGCGTCGGATATTGCGACGTTCTTGTCCTGCCGAAGAATGATGGCGCCGTACCAATAGGACCCGATCTGCCTGTGAAAGTACCGCCATAATAACGGTAGGTTTTCACGCTATCAACATTGTCAATATCCTCGTACAGAGGGTTAGAGGTGGTCGATAGTTTTACCGCCACACGGGGATCATAATGCCCCGGAACATCAAGCAGGGTGTCAGCAACGATCTGCTTATCGGCCAGGGCATAAGGATAATAATCATTCTCCTCCACCCTGATCTTCTCTCCATTAGACTCATCATACTTGGGCACCGTACCCGTAAAAACCTGAACAGCATATTCATGCTGAAAATAAGAATAGGAGAGATTCCCTCTTGCCGTCCCCCAGAAATTGTTATACCCGCTATAGGGAGCCTGCTGTGAGCCTCCGGCAATCTTCACCACGGCATCATCATCAGGCGACTGAAATGATTTGGCGGCGCATACCAGTAGCTCAGGTGCATAATCAGCAACAAAATTGGACTTACTGGAGAGAGACGACAAGTTTCTCACAAGCACGGCATAAGCAAATTTAATCCACTTGTCGGTGTCCCCACCATAAATATAATCATTGCCACTTATCTTTGAACCATATTCATTACTGTCGGGTGTCTCGAGTAACTCAATTGCTTTGTATGCCCACTCCCTCACCTGTGCATAGATATCCTTCTGATAATCGTAATTGTGCGCTAACAGACCATCCACAAAAGCATCCTTCATAGGTAACTCCGCATGTACTTTTGTCATCATATCCCAGGAGAAAGCTTTGATTGCATAACCGATACCTGCCAGCGTCCACTCCTCAGCCTCAATGGACTGATTGATCATGTTTTCCAGGTTCATCCCCTGGTTCCAGTAGACAACACGCCAGATTTCACCGGCAGCATCACTCCCCTCACTGTAATAATGCGTAGCAAAGCTTGTATAACTGGTGGTTCCCATCATCTGCGTCATTGGGCCGATAGCCCGTATATCCCAATATACTCCCTGATACTGTTGTGTGATACCTGCCAGATAGAGGTATCCCTCTACGTAATCGGGTGCATCCACATTTTTATTTACATCCAGATATTCTTCACAACTAGTGATCAGAAGAAAAAGTGATATGAGGTATATTGATATTTTTTTCATATGTTTAAGATTATTAGTTCACTGTAATACTAAAACCTACTGATATACTTCGTGGATTAGGTAACGACCATACATCGTATCCCTCACCTCCCGTACCTCCGGCAGCTGCGGAGACAGTATTTCCTACTGCATCGATTCCGGAGTAATTGGTCCATGTTAACAGGTCGTTTCCGGCGACAAAAATATTCGCATGGGAGATCAGAGTGCTTCTGTTTAACAATCTGGCAGGTATCCTGTAGGAAAGTCTCAGTTCCTGCAGACGGAGGTAATTGACATCATTCTCCAGCCAGTCTTCATCGCCACCGCCGTAAATAGATGATCCATACGCACTGTAATCAACGGCTATCCTGTTTACGGTGGGGTTATCCGTGTTCTCATTGCCATCTTTCAAGACACCGGTGAAAACAACAGGATTACTCTCTCTTAAATCAACCGATTCCCAGCTTGTACCACTCGTCATCATGGAGCGCTTTGTGCCATTCACTACGGTCGCCTTGTACCTGCCGGAGAACATGGCTGAAAGATAAAACTCTCTAAAACTGAAGCTTGTTGTAATACCAAATCTTAATTTAGGCTCTCTGTCACCGATCACACTCCACTGGGGAGAGACAACAGGAAGCCCAGTCGTTGGACTGATCAATACCTCTCCGGCATCGTTTCTTTCGTAGGCCCTGCCGGTAAGTGTCGTAATTGGGTGTCCCACCATAATACCGTTACGTATATTCCCTGAATTCCAGGTATACGGGTTGTAATATTCGGTTACATTCTCTGGAAGAGAAACGATCTCAGACTGCACATGCGACATGTTCAATCCTACATTCCATATCAGTCCATTCTGGGTCCGGATGATATCACCGTCGATGTGGGCCTCCCACCCCCAGGTATCAAAGGTACCCACATTCATGTTATTCAAAACAAATCCGGTTGCATAGCTTAATCTGAATCCTTTCACTATCTGATCAGCACAATGGGTGGCAAAGTAGGTAAAATCAGCTGTTACCCTATCATTGAACAGACGGGTATCAAACCCAATCTCTTTAGAGGTGGTCATCTCGGGCCTCAAGTTTCTGTTGGGACCCGTAAAACCATATTTATACCCTCCACCTGTCATCTCCGTAGCTATCAATTCAGGATCGATCTCCAGAGGACCGGCATCTTTACCCACCTGTGCAATAGAACCTCTTAACTTCAGATAGTTGATAGAGCTGTTATCTTTCAGGAATGGAAGGTCCGATGCTACGAAAGATAGTTCCATAGCAGGATAGAAATACCTGTTATTGTGCTTTGGAAGAGTGGATGACCAGTCGTTGCGCCCCCTCAAATTGAGAAAAGCGATGTTTTTATAGCCAAACTCAAGTTGAGCAGACAAAGCCTGAATTCTTCTTTTGGTATTTCTCTGTGCCGAGATCATTGTTGCCGGATCTGTATTATTGATGGATTGAAAGTCAATCACTTTATATTTCGAGCCCATGGTCGTTAAACGGATGACCCCGTTCTCTTGCTGGTGATAACCCAGCTGAGCACCAAAAGTCAGCTCATCGTCAAAAAAAGAGGTGTTGTACCCGGCAAGCATATTCAGGGTGGGATCTGAAAAATTGGATTGTGATATATGATATTCACCCACTCCTCCGTTGTTGGCGGCATAATAGGGATGCAGTGAGGTTTCGAAGGTCTGCATACCCACATCCCATCCTATCTGTGCACGCAGGAAGAGATCCTCTATCGGAAACAATGTCGCTGCAATGTTGGTGAGAAAGCGATCCGACTTGTCGAAATATTTGTTGCGGTTCATCGCGAAGAGAGGATTCAGCAAATCGGTATCAATATAGTAATCCGGATATCTCATGTGTGCTCCGTCGTCATCCAGATAGTTCGACATATCATCTACAAGAGGCCAGAGCATGGCCCGGTAGAGAGGACCGTCTGTTCCCCTGAGTGCTTTCGTATTGTTTGTATTTGTATACTGCATAGATCCTTCAAAATCCAGCCAGTTTGTAATTTTCGCCTGACCGGAGAGGGATAGGTTCATCCTTGAATAATCGGTCGTTTTCACAACACCAACCTGATCCAGATAGGAAGCACTTGCACGTATGGTGGCTCTTTCACTGCCACCATCGACAGAGATGTTATGCTTGTTCACAAAACCGGTCTGCATAACGGCACCCACATTATCATACAGCTTCATACCCGGAGGATACGATCCTCCAAAACGGCTGGTGTAATAATAATTGGTCGTACCGTAAGCACCGTTGGCATACTTATCCTGCAATTCGGGAAAACCATATGCATTATCCCAACGAAATGAATTGCTGTATTGCACTCTTCCCTTTCCTGTCTGTCCTTTTTTGGTAGTGATGATGATCGCCCCGTTGGAAGCGTCAGAACCATACAAAGCAGCTGCAGCAGCTCCTTTCAGGACTGTCATTGATTCAATATCCTGGGGATTGAGATCATTCCCTCGTGAGGCAAAATCGAGGTTACGCACCGAATACCGCTCCGTGCCGCCAATCCACATATTGATCGGGTCGAATGTTGTATTATTCATCGGCACCCCGTCAATCACATAGAGTGGTTGGTTGTTACCTGATATGGAGGTGATATTTCGTAAAACAACCGTCGTTGACGAACCGGGTGCGCCCCCGGTAGAGGTGACATTCATTCCTGAAACACGTCCCTGTAATGCCGAAACAAAATTATCTCTTCCCGAATCGATGATATCGGATGCTTTCACATTCTGCACAGCCGATCCCACAGAACGAGCTACACGCTTCATCCCAAACTCACCTGTTATCACCACCTCTTCCAGCATCTCTGTATCAGGGATAAGGACAACACTCACATTCGTAGCAACAGGGACTTCCCTGGTAACGAATCCTACATAAGAGATAACCAGTGTTCCAGTAGAGGGAGCATTAATGGTAAAAGTCCCATTATTGTCAGTAACGGTACCGTTGGATGTCCCCTTTATGAGGATGGTAGCACCGATAGCAGGTTCACCATTATCATCCACCACACTGCCCGTCACACGAACCTGGGCAAAGAGACTTCCTATCCCGATGAAGAACAGGAATAAAAGAATGTTGATTTTTTTTCTCATAAATTCAATGTTAAAGGTTAGAATTTCCCACGAATGGGTTATTTACTAATGTGTTACTAAATAAAATTAGCACATTGAATAGCAAAACAAAAATAGTAATATTCAATTAAATAACACTAAATAAAGTAATTTTAACATAAGGTGTGGCTCTATACAAACAGACAGCAAATGAAATACTGATAACAGGAGTAGTCTCTGCCACAAAGATAACCTGAGTATATATATCATAGATAAACTCTATCTCTTTACTGGAAGCTTTATCAGGGACTTTATGAACTGATCGGTATTAATCAGAGAAAGTTAAAATAACTTCTTTTATGGTTAAAAAATAAGGATGAAAAAACCCTGCATTTTACAATGCAGGGTTCAATAAATAAGTTTGTTGAGTTTAGAACTTATAACCTACCGAGAGGTATGCATTTTGATTCTTCACACTACCATTATCACCGTTTGAGATATTTACCAATCCCATGTCCCAGCCAAGATCAATGAGCATGGCACCAAATTCAGCACCCACGCCGAGACCCAGACCTGCATCAAATGGCTTGTATTGGCGGGCAGCGTCACCAAAAATTTTGTCTACATCCCATTCACTGGATAAATCACCAAGAGTAGCTTTTCTGCTTCCACCTACACCGTAAGCTGCGTAAGGACCGGCATGGAATACGATACGTGTTCCGGGCATCACATCCATTTTATAGGCCAGATGAACCGGAAGTTGCACATACATCAGGTTTTCAGTGTATTCTGCATCGATGGTCTCATTCACCGCCTTGAACCCCTTGGTAGTGAAAAACAATCCGGTCTGGAGAGCCACACTTGGTGCAAAATCAAAGTCTGCGGCGAGACCAATATTAAATCCAATCTTTGGATTCTTGTCGTCGACCTCATCATCATAGACTAAATTGGACATGTTCACTCCACCTTTTATTCCTAAGCTCATCTGTGCGCTTACAGCTGTTACCAAGGCCAGCATCAGAACTACTGCTGTTAATCTCATTTTTTTCATAATTCAATTCTTTAAGTTAAGTTTCTTCGTTTGTTCGTTTGTTTGAAGATTGTCTCTTCTAAACTACACATAAAACAGTTATCCCCTTTTTTTGTTCGATTCACATGCCTGTTTCTCAATCCTCCTCCCATAAAAATTGCTTATAAATAACTCAATTCGAAGGGAGTGGTAGAGAATATCTGATTCGTCACCTCTTTCACCTGAAAAGATGTGACCGCATCAATTCTTGAGAAAAGTTCATCCAGAGAGGTGTAACGATCAAAGTGCAGATAATTCTTCGCCATGGCCAATGCACTTGTTTCACTGTTTTCCACAGCTATACCCAATTGTCCCTTCCATTGTCGTTTGGCCAGTGAGAGCTGCATGGGTGTTAACCCGCTCTCCTTCAGCTTCTCTATTTCTTTCCCTATCAACCTGATGCATCTTTCTCTATGCTTTGGATCAGAAGCAAAATAGATGGCAAAAAGTCCGGTATCCGTATAAAAATTAACGCTCGACTCCACGTTATAAACAAGGCCATGCTTCTCCCTGAGCGAAACGTTCAGCCGGCTGTTCATGCTGCCACCCCCCAATATATTATTAATCATATACAAGGCATACTTATGTGGATGATGCATGTCGAAAGTGTTGTATCCAAGCATCACATGTGACTGAGAGGTATTTTTATACAATTTTTCGGTCCATGGAGTGAATAGACCCGGTGCTACCCTCTGTCTCACAGGTGATGCTTCCTGTGTGACAGAGAAGAACTTCTCCATCTGACGAACCACTTTTTCGAAAGAGGTTTTGCCGGTGGAGAAAAAAACCATTTCAGATGGTTGGTACTGCCGTCTCACGAAACGAAGAATAGTGTCTCTGTTGAAAGAGTGCAACGATTCCGGCTCACCCAGTATATAGTGACCTATCTCATGCCGGGCAAATACCATGTTCTCAAAATCATCAAAAATAAGCTCAGAGGGAGCATCATGATAGGAGTTTATCTCATCGAGTATGACCTCCCTTTCGCGCTCTATCTGACCGGGTGCAAATTCAGAATGAAACAGTATATCACTCAGCAATTCCACAGCCCGGGGAAAATACTCACTGAGAAATGCGGCGTAATAGAATGTATCCTCTTTTGTAGTGTAGGCATTCAAATCTCCACCCACATTCTCCATACGATTGGCGATGTGGTGTGCTTTGCGCTTTCTTGTACCCTTAAAAAGCATATGTTCCACGAAATGTGCCATGCCGTATTCATCGGGGTACTCGTCGCGTGTACCGGTGTTCACAGCGATACCACAATAGGAGATTTCAGAGAGTGAAGGACGATGAATAATGCGAAGACCGTTTGATAATCTATATGTATGAACCATTTTAATACTCTTTAGCGCTTGGGCCGTTGCATGTACTTTTTTTTCTGTTCCGGTGATAATCTCTCAATGGCGTAACGAAGCATGGTCCTGGGCATTGCCGCGTGGTGGTTGTCAAGAAATCCGGTGAGGGTCTTCTCATTCCGCTTCCCCACTTCACGCAACATCCAGCCACATGCTTTGTGCA
>Ga0209347_1003855_pt1 | contig 16668 bp, 16 predicted proteins | sample AutmiccommuBRH23_FD_187382 | JGI IMG/M metagenome (GOLD analysis project Ga0209347, IMG submission 187382) | Deep subsurface microbial communities from Mt. Terri, Switzerland - Autotrophic microbial communities BRH/23 (SPAdes) (version 2) | ecosystem: Environmental > Aquatic > Deep subsurface >...
CGAAGCACTGCTTCGCCCCGCCGAGCGCCACAGCCATGGATGGCGCAGGCCGGGCTTTGCTGTGTAGCAGGATGCGAAACAGCAAAGTGCTGTCGAAAAACCCCGGCGGCGGCTCGCGCACCTGGAGTGCAGGATGCCCGCAAGGCGTGTGCGCGGGGTGCCTTTCTCTTTGGTTACTTTCTCTTGGGCAAGCAAGAGAAAGTGACTCGCGGGCCCGAAGGGCCGGCGAAAGCTCTGCTTCTGATCTCCGAACCGAAACCGCGAACGCTCGTGCTCTTAAACACCCGAAGCATCACGCATACCCCGCTACCTCCAAGCAAAAGCGTTCAACCCCGTCCCAACCGAGTACCTACTCACCACCAAAGCCAACGCCAAAGCGCGACATCAACCGAGCGCAGCGCACGGTGACCTTCGGTATAGTCCCGCTTTGCCCGTCCAAAGCCGACCACCATGACCGAAACCGCCAGCCCACCCCGACGCTCCGCCATCGATCGCTTTCTCAACATCGTCGAAAAAGGCGGCAATGCGCTGCCGCATCCGGCCACGCTGTTCGCGCTGCTGGCGTTGTTTGTGATCCTGCTGTCCGGGCTGGCCGCGCAGTTCGACCTGATGGTGCCGCACCCGGTGACCGGCGCCGAAATTCGTCCGGTCAACCTGCTTTCGGTGGATGGACTGCATCGCATACTCACCGGGCTGGTCACCAATTTCACCTCGTTCGCACCGCTCGGCACGGTGTTGGTGGCATTGATCGGCATCGGCGTGGCGGAGCACTCGGGCCTGATCGGAGCAGCGCTGCGGCTGTTGGTGCTCTCGGCGCCGCGCAGCCTGCTGACATTGGTGGTGGTGTTCGCCGGCGTGATGTCCAATATGGCCAGCGAGATCGGCTACGTCCTTTTGGTGCCGCTGGCCGGGCTGATATTCCAGGCGGCTGGACGGCATCCAATTCTGGGCATGGCGGCCGGATTTGCCGGGGTCTCCGGTGGCTACTCGGCCAACCTGCTGCTGGGCACCATCGACCCCCTTTTGGCCGGCCTGTCGCAGGAGGCCGCACGCATCATCGATGCCGACTACACCGTCAGTCCGGCCGCAAACTGGTACTTCATGATCGTATCGACCTTCCTGGTCGCCGGGATGGGCACCTTTGTCACCGAAAAGATCATCGCCAAGCGGTTCCCGGACACCGCGGCCCGGCAGAGCAACGATGAAATCGAAGCCATGCGGCCCGAGGAAAAACGCGGACTGCTGTACGCCACCCTGGCCACGCTTGCCCTCACCGCGCTGGTGCTGTGGGGAACGGTGCCCGAGTCGGGCTTTCTGCGCGGCACCGACGGCGACCTGCTCAACTCACCCTTCCTCAAGGGCATCGTCGCGCTGATATTCGCCTACGGGCTAGTAGCCGGCGTTGCCTATGGCATCGGGGCGGGCACGGTGAAAAACGACGAGGACGTGATCAAGGGCATGGGCCAGAGCATGGCCACGCTGGGCGGCTATCTGGTGCTGGTGTTCTTCGCCGCGCAGTTCGTCGCGTTCTTCAACTGGACCCAACTGGGCCTGATCTTCGCGGTCGAGGGCGCCGGCTTCCTGAAGGCGCTTGATCTGCCGCCGGTGCCGCTGTTCATGGGCTTCATTCTGCTCACGGCGGTGGCCAACCTGTTCATGGGCTCGGCATCGGCCAAATGGGCGCTGATGGCGCCGGTGTTCGTGCCGATGTTCATGCTGCTGGGTTACTCGCCGGAGATGACGCAGATGGCGTATCGCATCGGCGACAGCACGACCAACATCATCGCGCCGATGATGAGTTACTTCGCGCTGATCATCGCCTTTTTCCAGCGCTACGAACCCAAGGCCGGCATCGGCACCGTGGTGGCGGTCATGCTGCCCTACTCGATCGTGTTCCTGATCGGCTGGACGATCCTGTTCTCGGTCTGGCTCGGCTTCGACCTGCCGATCGGTCCCGGTGCGCCGCTGGATTACATTCCGGCCGCGCAGGCCGGGTGAGGGCACAACCGCAGACGGAGCCCGTTAGAACTGTCACGGTCAGACAACAGCGAGTCGCGCTCACCCACGTTCAGGCCAGGAGAGCAACCCAATGAACAGGCCAAACCATTTGCCCACGCGGTCGATTCCGCCGTTCTGGAGCGTGCCAGGGCGGTTTGCGGCGTATCCGTTTCGCGGCGAGTCGCTGACCATGCTGATCGGTCTGAGTCTGGCCCAGGTGCTGACTCTGGCCCCGTTCATCGGCTGGATCATCGGACTGCTACTTTTGGGCGCCGCCTACAAGTACGCCTTCACCATCCTGCGCGAAACCGCGCACGGCCGGCTCGACCCGCCGGGCGGCGCGCTCGATGCGCCGGACAGTCTGTTGCTGCAATTCGTCGCGGTGCAGTTGCTGGGCATCGCCGCCGTGATGCTGACGGCAGCGCTGGTCAGCCCTGCGGCTTCGCTTTGGGTGTTGCTGTGCTTCGCGCTGATCCAGCCCGGCATCACCCTGTCGCTGGCGATGGATGAGAGCTTGGCCGCCGCGCTCAATCCGGTCACCTGGCTGGCTCTGCTGAGCCGCCTTGGCTGGCCCTATCTCGCACTGGCGGTTCTGCTGTTCGCGTTTCAGTTCAGCGCGGCATGGGCCGCAGGCGCGCTGACCGGTGCACTGCCCGGCCTGCTGGCCGAGGTGGCATCGCAGGCGTGGTTTCTGTGGGGGCTGTTCGCCACGTTTCATTTGATGGGCTATGTGCTCTATCAGTATCACGAAGCACTCGGCTTCGAGCCGCGCATGCATGAGTTCGATGCCCAACGCCCCAAGGGCCGCGACCAGCAGTTGATCGTCGACGCCGAGCAGCTGATCGACGCCGGAAACGCGCAGGCGGCCTTGAGCCTGTTGCGAGAAGCCAGCCGCGAACGCGCGCTCGGATTCGACGTGCACGATCTCTACCGGCGGCTGCTTCGTCAGCACGGCTCGGCCGACGAACGTCTGAGTCACGGGCGGCAACTGGTCAACCAGATGATGGTCGAGGGGCAGATCCGACCGGCGCTGGGTCTGCTGCGCGAATGCCTGGACCTCGACCCGGCATTCGCGCCGATGCAGCCCGAGCACGGCACGCGACTGGCGGAACAGGCCAGCATCATGGGCCAGTCGGCGCTGGCCCGCGACCTGCTGGCTGCTCTGCGCGCGGCCTATCCGAAGGACCCGCAGCGCCCGCATTGGGCGCTGCTGGAGGCGCAGGTGCTGGTCGAGCGGCTGGGCCGCGATTCCGACGCGCGGGCGGTGCTGAACGAGGCGCTGCCGCTGTGCGAGGACGCCGACCTGCGCGCCCGGCTGGAAGCGCTGCTGCTGGCGATTCCCGCCAATAGCGGCCGATAGCCCAACCGACGCCGGCGCCCACTCATCGTGTCCCGCTGGCGCCCACCGGCCGCTGCCTCGACCGCGCTGATCACTCGCGCTGGTCTCGACCGTCTCAAAGGCGAGCTGGAAATTCTGTGGCGTCAGCGCCGTCCGGAAGTGGTGGCGGCCCTCGCCGCTGCGGCCGCCGAGGGCGACCGCTCGGAGAACGCCGAATACACCTACCGCAAAAAGCAGCTCGGCGAGATCGACCGGCGGGTGCGCTATCTCAGCCAGCGGCTGGAGGCGCTGAAGGTGATCGAGACGTTGCCGGCAGACCCTTCAACGATCCATTTCGGCGCCTGGTTTTCGGTCGAGTGCCTGGCCAGCGGCGAACGCTTTCGCTACCGGATCGTCGGCCCGGACGAAACCGGCGCGGGCCGGAACTGGATCAGCGTCGATTCGCCGCTGGCGCGCGCCGCGCTGGGCAAGCGGATCGATGATGAGTTCGAGGCCGAGCTGCCCGGTTGCGGCCGGCGATACGTGGTGACCGAAGTGAGCTACGTCGCCCCGGACTCGACCGACGCAGCCTGAGCGTCGAGTCGCGCCCTGAGTTCGGGATCGAGCGCCAGCGCATTGGCCAGACCGTCCAGATAGGCCTGTTCCATGAACGAGCGCGAGCCTGCGGCGGCGGCACTGATCAGATAGACCTCACTGGCCAGCGCGCCATCGCTCACGCCACGAGCGATGTCCTGCGGGTCCAGCGGCCTGGCCAGTTCGGCCGACAGCCACTGCTGCATCTCGGCATCGGCGCCGACCGAGCCCAGGGCATTGTCGATCATCGCCCGCTCGGCCTGATCGATATGGCCGTCGGACTTGGCCGCCGCCACCAGCGCGCGCAGCAGCAAGCGGCTGTTGGCTTCGTCGGGGGCGGTCAGCGACAGCGGCGCATCGGCCTGTGCCGGTGACGCTGCGTTGCCGCCCGGGCGCTCGTTCTGCCAACTGCCGTAGGCCTTGTAGGCCATCACGCCCAACGCTGCCAGACTTCCGTAAGCAGCCAGTTTCCCAAGCCCCCGGTTACGTCCCAACAGCAGCCCCAGCGCGCCGCCGGCCAACGAGCCCTTGCCGAAGTCGCTCAGTCCGGTGCCGCCCTGGGCGCGGCTCTCCAACAGGCCGGTGGTCTTCAGGCTCGATTGCGCGGTTTGCAGCAGGTGGTCGAGGAAACCTCGGGTTTTCATGGCAGGATTCGCTGTAGATGGTCGACGGCAGAAATGATAGTCCGACAAAAAACAACGCCGCGTGAGCGTCCGCTACGGGTCACCGTTGATCGGCTGAATCGCGAGATGTCGACTCCAATCACGCCACGCCGCTTCACGACGGGCCACCTCGGCCCGGCAAGGCTCAATCGCGTTCCACCAGCGCGTACAGATCGTGCTCGTCGCTGCCCATGATCCGGACCTGGGCGAACTCGCCGACCCGCAGGCCGGCCTCGGCGCCGTCCTGAATCTGCACCAGGCCATCGATTTCCGGCGCGTCGGCGGCCGAACGGGCGATCGCCAGTTCACCGTCGATGGCGTCGACCAGCACGGTCTGCACTCGACCCACCCTGGCGGCCAGTTTGTCTGCGCTGATCTCGGCCTGCAGCGCCATCAACCGTTCAAGGCGCTCGGCGCGGACCGACTCGGGCACCGGGTCGGGCAAGGCATTGGCAGCGGCGCCATTCACCGGCGAGTAGGCGAAGGCGCCGACCCGATCCAGCTCGGCCTCGTCGAGAAACGACAGCAGCTCTTCGAACTCGGCTTCGGTCTCGCCCGGAAAACCGACGATGAAAGTGCTGCGCAGGGTGATGTCCGGGCAGATCTCGCGCCAGCGGGCAATGCGTTCGAGGGTCTTGTCGACGTTGCCGGGCCGGCGCATCAGCTTGAGAATCCGCGGACTGGCGTGCTGGAAGGGAATGTCCAGATACGGCAGCACGCGGCCTTCGGCCATCAACGGCACCACCGCATCGACGTGCGGATACGGGTAGACGTAATGCAGCCGGACCCAGATGCCCAGCTCGGCCAGCCCCTCGCACAGCGCCTGCATCCGGGTGGCGTAGGGTTTGCCGCGCCATTCGCGCTCGGCGTAGCGCAGGTCCACGCCGTAGGCGCTGGTGTCCTGGGAAATCACCAGCAGTTCCTTTACGCCGCCGCGCGCCAGTCGCTCGGCTTCGCGCAGCACCTCATCGACCGGACGCGAGACCAAATCGCCGCGCATCGAAGGAATGATGCAGAAGCTGCACCGATTGTTGCAGCCTTCAGAAATCTTCAGATAGGCGTAGTGCTTGGGGGTGAGCTTGATGCCGGTGTCGGGCAGCAGGTCCAGATAGGGATCGTGCTTCGGCGGAAGCACCCTGTGCACGGCGGTCATCACGCTGGCGTAGTCCTGTGGCCCGCTGATCGACAGCACGCCCGGATGCGCCTCGCGAATCAGTTCCTCGCGCTTGCCCAGGCAGCCGGTGACGATCACCTTGCCGTTCTCGGCCAGCGCCTCGCCGATGGCGTCCAGCGATTCGGCCACCGCCGAGTCGATGAAGCCGCAGGTGTTGACCACCACCACATCGGCATCGTCGTAGCTGGGCACGATGTCGTAGCCCTCCACCTTGAGCTGGGTGAGGATGCGCTCGGAATCGACCAGCGCCTTGGGGCAGCCGAGGCTGACGAAACCGACTTTTGGCGAAGCGTTGGACATGGTGAGCCTGGGCTGCATCGAACACGCAAGTATAGCGCCGATCCGCCTTTGGCCCGGCGTGCTCGCTCAGCTTTTGTCGGCGCTAAGATGGGCAAAATGAACGCGTCGATCGGGCATGCCCGCATTCCGGAGTAACCGCGATGAGCCAATGGATTTCACTGGACACTCCCACCGGCCGGATCAGCGCCTGGCGTGCCGACCCGCCGATTCCAGCCAAGGGCGCGCTGGTCGTGGTGCAGGAGATCTTCGGCGTCAACGGCCACATCCGTCATGTCTGCGAGCGATTCGCGGCGCACGGCTTCATCGCATTGGCGCCTGCGCTGTTCGATCACTTCGAGCACGATGTCGAACTGGGCTACGACGAAGCCGGCGTGGCCCGGGGCCGGGAGCTGGTCGAGCAGCTTGGCTTCGAGCGTGCGCTCGAAGACGTGCATACCGCCGCGCGGCTGCTCGATTCCGAAGCGAAGGTCGGCGTGGTCGGCTACTGCTGGGGTGGCACGGTGGCGTTTCTGGCCAACGCCCGCCTGAGCTACCCGGCGGTCAGTTACTACGGCGGACGCACCATGCCGTTCGTCCATGAACAGCTCGATGCCCCGATGATGTTTCACTTCGGCGAGAACGACCCGCTGATCCCGGCCGAGGATGTCGCACGCATCGGCGAGATTCACCATGAGGCCGAGCGGTTCGTCTACCCGGCCGGTCACGGCTTCAACTGCGAGCAGCGCGCCGACTACCACGAAGCCAGCGCCCAATTGGCCCTGGAGCGCACGCTGACCTTCTTCGGTCGCGTGCTGCGTCGGCCACTGTGAGGGCAACGCGATGAGCGACTGGACTCTGGATGAAAGGCTGTCCGATGAAAGCCACCCGGTAGCGCATCTGGGGCTGAGCGAGCTACGGCTGCAGGACGACTGCAACTATCCCTGGCTGATACTGATTCCACGCGTCCACGGCGCCAGCGAACTGCTCGACCTCAGCCGCGAGCAGCAAAGCGAGCTGCTGGCCGAAATCGACCTCTGCGGCCGGGCGATGAAGTCGCTGTTTCGGCCCGACAAGCTCAATATCGCCACGCTCGGCAACCGGGTGCCGCAACTGCACGTGCACCTGATCGCCCGGTTCCGCCACGACCCGACCTGGCCCAATCCGGTGTGGGGCGTGATCCACGCCCTGCCGTACACGCCCGAAGCGCTGGTCGAGCGGGTCGAACGACTTCAGCGGCTGCTGAGCGGATGACGGCGTCCACGGTCATCGAGGCGTTGGGCGACTTCGGGCTGCTGGTGCGCCTCGGCGATACGATCGATCTGGACATCAATCGTCGGGTGCATGGGCTGGCCACCCGGCTGGAAGCTACCGCGCCGGAATGGATAGCCGACATCGTGCCGGCCTACGCCAGCGTGGCGGTGCTGATCGATCCGGACGCCCTCGACAGCCCGGTGAGCCAAGACAGCGCGGCACTCGAGCAGGCCGAACGCTGGCTGCGCGAGGCGCTGTCGGCTGATGCATTGACGGAAGATGACGCCGCGTCACTGTCGGCCTGCGAAATCCCGGTCTGCTATGGCGGCGAATTCGGCCCCGATCTGCAATCGCTCGCCGAGCAGACCGGATTGAGCATCGACCAGGTCATCGCGAAACACAGCGCGGCCGAGTACCGGGTCGGCCTGATCGGCTTCGCGCCGGGCTTTCCCTATTTGCTGGGCATGGACCCGGCACTGGCGCTGCCCCGGCTGGCCACGCCGCGGACCCGGGTACCGGCCGGCAGCGTGGCAATTGGCGGCGCGCAGACCGGCATCTACCCGCGCGAAAGTCCCGGCGGCTGGCGACTGATCGGCCGCACGCCGGTATCGCTGTTCGATGCCAATCGACAGCCGCCGGCACGGCTGCGCCCGGGACAGCGGGTCCGGTTCGTGCCTGTCGGCGAAGAGGCATTCGAGCAACTACGGCGTCGTCCGGGATCGGGCGCATGAGCGCCACCGCGCCAAGGCTGCGGCAGGATCGATGATGGGTATCAAGGTACAGCAGCCCGGCATGCTGACCACCGTGCAGGACGCCGGCCGCCAGGGTTGGCGGCGCTACGGCGTGGGCCAGGCTGGCGCACTGGATGCGTTCTCGTATGCGGTCGGCAACCTGCTGGTCGGTAATCCGGCCGGCGCGGCCGGACTGGAAATGACTCTTTCCGGCGCCACGCTGGCTTTCGAGGCAGCGGCCCGCATCGCCATCACCGGGGCCGAGATCGACGCCGCGACCGGAGACATGCAACTTCCGGGCTGGCGGCCGATCGATTTGCCGGCCGGCAGCGTGGTCAAGTTCGGCCCGTGCCGACGCGGCGTGCGGGCCTACCTGTGTGTGTCCGGCGGGCTGATCGTGCCGCGCGTGCTGGGTAGCGCCAGCACCGATCTGCGCGGCGGTTTCGGCGGCATGCGCGGGCGGATGCTGGCCGCCGGCGATGTGCTGCCGATCGGCGAGGGATTCGCAGCGCAGATCGCCGAACCGCAGGTTCCCGGCTGGTGGATCGATGCCGCGCCGGACATCGACTTTCACCGATCCACCGTGATCCGGGTGCTGCCCGGCGCCGACCTGTGCGCCGGGCAGTCGGCGCTGTTCGACAGCAGTTGGCGGATCGCTCCGGCCAGCAACCGTCAGGCAGTCCGGCTGGAGGGCCCCGCACTTTCGGCCGCCGACCAGGGCGAGCGCATTTCCGAGCCGGTCGCACCCGGTACCATTCAGCTGCCGCCCGACGGCCAGCCGATCGTTCTGCTGGCCGATGCCCAGACCGTCGGCGGCTATCCGCGCATCGGCCATGCCATCAGCGCCGACCTGCCCCGGCTGGCCCAACTGCGGCCGGGCGAATCGGTGCACTTCGTAGCCTGCGATCCCGAGCAGGCCCGAACGCTCCAGCGCGAGCAGCGCGCGCGGCTGGCGCGAATCGGCTATGCCATCGCGCAGCGGATGCGCTAACGTGGCTCCATCGCCACTGACCGCCGAACGCCTCGCATGAAATTCAACACCACCGCAATCATCCTGATCGTCCTGGGCAGCCTGTTTCTGGCCCGCAATCTCGACTGGTTCGACTTCGACTTCTCCCGATTGATCGGTACCTGGTGGCCGCTGATCCTGATCGCCGTCGGCGTGAGCATGCTGTTCAAGGACACGGATTCGTCCAAGCCGAGCTAGCGCCATGGCCAGGTCCGACGTCGCCCGAATCGATTTCAACTGCGACCTGGGGGAAGGCTGCGGTTGCGATGCCGACATCGTGCCGCTGATCAGCTCGGCGAGCATCGCCTGCGGACTGCACGCCGGCGACGCTGGCACCATGCGGGCTACCGTGGAGCTTTGCCTCAGGCATGGCGTGGCGATCGGCGCGCATCCGTCGTTCGACGACCGCGAGGGCTTCGGACGGCGCGAGTTGGCGACCACCGCCGAGGAAGTGCGCGCGCTGGTGACCCGTCAGATCGAGACGCTGGCGGCGGTGGCGGCGGCCTGCGGCGGGCGGCTTTCGCATGTCAAACCGCACGGCGCGCTGTACAACCGGGCGGCGCGCGATGTGGCGACCGCCGATGCCATTGCCGATGCGGTCGCCCGCTTCGACGCCTCGCTGCAGATCTATGGCCTGGCCGGATCGCGGCTCACCGAATCGGCCGAGCGCCATGGCCTTCGCGCGGTTCACGAAGTCTTCGCCGAACGTCGCTACCGCGACGACGGGACGCTGACTGCGCGCAGCGAACCGGGTGCGGTGATCGACTCGCTCGACGATGCGCTGGAACAGGTCCGCGGCATGGTGCGCGAGGGCATCGTGCGCAGCGCCGGCGGCGAGCCGGTCGCGGTCCGCGCCGACACCCTGTGTCTGCACGGCGACCGGCCGGATGCGGTCGCCTTCGCCCGCGCCCTGCGTGGCTGCCTGGAAACCGAAGGCATCGCTATCCGCCGCGTCGCGCCATGACCCGCACAGCCCAGGTCGTGTTCCGGCGCCGCACCATGGACTTCCATCCTTCCCGCAACGGGCCGGCCCGATGAACTATTGGCCTCTGATCGGCGTCGCCTGGGTGGTCGCCGGCTTCGCATTGCGCCTGAACCCGGCCCTGGTGGTGGTGAGCGCGGGCCTGGTCACTGGCCTGGTTGCCGGCAAAGACCTGCTCACCGTGCTGGAGCTGTTCGGCACGGCGTTCACCAATCAGCGCTATCTGGTGTTGTTCCTGCTTACCCTGCCGGTCATCGGCCTGCTCGAACGGCACGGCCTGAAGCAACACGCCCAGGCCTGGATCGCGCGGCTGCGCGGTGCAACCATGGGCCGATTGCTGGTCGCCTATCTGGGCCTGCGGCAAGTCAGCGCCACCTTGGGCCTGATCAGCCTGGGCGGCCACCCGCAGACGGTTCGGCCGCTGCTGGCCCCGATGGCCGAGGGCGCAGCGCAATCGCGCATCGGCGCGCTCACCGACGACCAGCGCCAGCGTCTTCGCGCACTGTGCGCCGGCACCGACAATGTGGGGCTGTTTTTCGGCGAAGACATCTTCATCGCCTTCGGTGCGGTTCTGCTGATGCAAGGCTTTTACGCAGAAAACGGCATCGTGCTCGAACCGCTGCAGATCGCGCTGTGGGGCATTCCCACCGCGCTGTGTGCGTTCACCATCCATACCGGCCGGATCTTCAGTTTCGAGCGCCGACTGGAGCGCGAGGCGCGCGCGCTGGCGACCCGCGCGATACAGCCCGAGACGGCGCCATGATCGACCTGACCCTCATCTACTGGCTTGCCGGCGGCTATTTCGCCTGGGTGGCCTGGCGCGGACTGAACGATCTGGACAATCCGCGCCGGCACACCACCGCGTTGTTCTGGGCGCTGGCGGCTCTGTCGCTGCTGGCCGGAGACCGACTGCCGCCGGCACTGATGGGCGCCGTGGTGGTTGCGCTCGCCGCCATTGCCGGACTGGGCGGCTTGCGCCGGGGCCGCTACCGGGAGACCAGCGGCGAGCAGCAGACCCGCGAGGCGGCGCGACTGGGCAATCGGCTGTTCTGGCCGGCGCTTCTGATTCCCGGTGTCACCCTGCTGATCGCGGTTGTGTTCAACGATGCCCAGGTCGCCGGCATCCGGCTGTTCAGCGCCACCCAGACGACCTTGATCGGCCTGGGCTTGGCTTGCGTGGCGGCGCTGACCGCCGCCTGCTGGCTGACCCGCCAGTGGCCCGGCGAAGCCATCGAGCAATCGCGCCGACTGCTCGACTCAATCGGCTGGGCGGCCCTGCTGCCGCTGTTGCTGGCCACCCTGGGCAGCGTGTTCTCCGCCTCCGGCGTCGGCGATGCGGTGGCCGGAATCGTGCAATCGGCCATACCGGGCGACAACCGCCTGGCCGCCGTGCTGGCCTACGCGCTGGGCATGGCTGCGTTCACCATGATCATGGGCAACGCCTTCGCCGCCTTTCCAGTGATCACCGGCGGCATCGGCCTGCCGCTGCTGGTCCACGGCCACGGCGCCGACGCCGCTTCGCTGGCCGCAATCGGCATGTTGTCGGGTTACTGCGGCACGCTGATGACCCCGATGGCCGCCAACTTCAACCTGGTGCCCGCCGCCCTGCTGGAACTGAAAGACCCCTACGGCGTGATCCGCGCCCAGATCGGCACCGCCCTGCCCCTGCTGGCCTGCAACATCGCACTGATGTACGTCATCCCCTTCACCACCTGGTAGCGAACCGCACCCGCGTAGCCCGGCAAGAGCGAAGCGAATGCCGGGACCGCCATGCACTTCAGCGCTCAGACACCTGCACCGCCACCCGCGCCACACCTCACCGGCTCAAGCCGGGCAACGCGCGGGCGGGGCGTTCAGGCCATCGGCGAATCATTGCGCCTGCCCACGGCGCGGACGACACACGGGCGACGCGTTCAGGGCGCGGTATGCAGCCGGTTGCGGCGTGGCTTGTCGCAGTTGACGAAGCGCGAGGTGTTCAGCCAGCGGTGGTCGGGATAGTAGGAAAACACCAGCTGGCCGTCGCTGAGGCTGTCGATCACCTCGCGGGCGACATCCTGGCGCAGGGCCGGGCAACCGAGGCTTCGGCCCAGCCGGCCGGTCTGCTCGATGAACGACTCGCTGACGTAATCGGCACCGTGAATCACGATGGCTCGCTCGTAGGCCTTGTCGTTGACGCCTGGCTCCAGCCCTTCCATGCGCAGCGAATAGCCGTTGCGGCCGATGTACGTGTTGAGGGTGCGAAACAGCCCCAGGCTGGAGGCATAACTGCCCGGCTGATTGGAAAACCGCTGGGCTAGCAGCTCGCCGGTGTTGCGGCCGTGGGCGACCAGTTCCTCGTACATCAGGCGCATCTTGCCGAGATCGAACACCCACAGGCGCGGCTCGGTAGATGGCAGGGAATAATCGATCACCGCCAGGCGCTTGGCCTGAAGGCCGCTGGCACAGCTCACCGCATCGGCGGCCAAACGCAGCACCTCGGCATTTGCGGCCGGTGCCGCCTGCTGCAAGCGCTCGGCCAGCCCGGTCGCCGTCGCGGCGGGGGCAAGCATCAGCAGCGCCAACAATTTCGCTACTCTGAACAGCATCGATTCATCGCACTCGCCCTCACTCAGGCACAATCCGACGCATGATGCCCTCCCCGCGCGCCGACCGGCAAGCCCCGAAAACTGAACGCAGCCGGCATCGCGGCCATGCATCCATCGCGCAGCCGTCACCGGCAACGCGCCGCCGGCCTCGGTTCACGCTTGGCCTGGGGCTGGTGTCGGTGCTTCTTCTGGCCGCCCTGCCGGCAACCGCCGCCGACCCAGCGAGCCTGCTGCGCGAGCGGCTGACCGATGCCACCGTTACCGGCAACCCGCGCATCGCCGACGCCCTGCATACGTTCTACCGCCTGCGCGACTACGCCCCGGCATGGACCACACCGTCGCGCCGAACGGCCTTGCGCCGCGCGCTGACCGAAGTAACCGCCGACGGCCTGGACCCGGACGACTACCTCAGCCCGCCGCTGCGCACGGCCTGGGCCGGCAATCCATCCGGCTTCGACCCGGACACCGAGCTACTGGCGAGCCGTGCCGCGCTCACCGCGCTGTCGCACCTGCTCAATGGCAAAGTGGACCCGCGCGCGCTGAATCCGGACTGGAACTTCCACGCCCGTCAGATCGATACCGAAGCCGAGCTGCGCGGCCTGTCCGAAGCCATCGAGCAGGGCCGGTTGATCGAACTGTTCGCCCAGGCCCACCCGCCCCACCCGCTCTACGATCAGCTCAAGGCCGGGCTGCGCCGGCTGCGTGCCATTCAACGCAACGGCGGCTGGCCGGCCATCGCGCCGGGCGAAACGCTCAAGCCCGGCATGACCGGCCCGCGCGTGGAACAACTGCGCCAACGCCTGCTGGCCGGCGACTACGCCATGGCGCACAGCGACGAACCAGCCACCTTCGACCCCGCGCTGGAACAAGCGGTCAAACAGTTTCAGCGCGAGTACCGGCTCACCGCCGACGGCGCCGTCGGCAAGGCCACCCTGGCCGAGCTGAACGCGCCAATCGAATGGCGGATCGACCAGATGCGGGTCAACCTGGAACGCGCCCGCTGGCTGCTGCACGAACGCAGCCGCGAATTCCTGCTGGTCGACATCGCCGGATTCGAGGCCACGTACTTCAAGGACGGCGCCCCGGTCTGGCACACCCGCGTGCAGGTGGGCCAACCGTTCCGCAAAACGCCCGAATACCGCTCCCAGATCACCCACCTCGACTTCAACCCGACCTGGACCGTGCCGCCGACCATCTTCCGCAAGGACATCGTGCCCAAGGTGCGCCGCGACATCGGCTACCTGGCGGCCAACCGCCTGCGCGTGCTGGATGCCACCACCGGCCTTGAAATCTCTCCCGCCCAAGTCGACTGGAGCGCGCCCAAGGGCATCCTGATCCGACAGGACGCCGGCCCCAGGAGCGCCCTGGGCCGCGTGGTGATCCGCTTCGCCAACCCCTACGCCGTCTACCTGCACGACACCCCGCACAGCGCCATTTTCGACCACGACGAACGCGCGGTCAGCTCAGGCTGCATCCGGGTAGAGCACCCGCTGGAACTCACCGAACGCCTGCTCGACGACCCGATAGACTGGAGCCGCGAAAAGATCGAAGCCGCCATCGCCACCGGCCGCACCCAGCGCGTGCACCTGCCGCGCGCAGTGACCGTACTGCTGGCCTACTGGAGCGTGGATGTCCACCCCGACGGCCGCGTCAGCTTCCGCCGCGACATCTACGGCCGCGACGCCGCCGTAATGGCCGAACTGGAGCGGCACTGAGGTTATCGACAGCGAAGCGGCGTCGGCGTGGACGAATTATCAGCTTCGGACCTGCTACGCCAAGCCAGCACCAAGCCTGCTGCTGCATGGGAAACCGCGATGGCCGGCCATGCAGAATCCAATACCACGATAACGCCGTACAGGGCGAGAATCGGAAGACCCACTATCAGGTCTAGAGCCGAGGCCTGGTCTTGCGCCGCCAAAAGTAAACATGCGACCGCCGAGCCACCGAAGCTGGCGAGCATGAATACAACCACCGGACAGAGCACCAACTCGAAGCTGGGTTGCTCGCCGTCGACTGCACAGTACCAACGGCCAAAGCGGTAGCCGAGCGCGGCGGCGAGAACAACAGCAGTTACAAAGCCCGCAATGATCTGCCACTGAGATGCGTCTAAACCGAGATCCAAGGCAGCCGAGACCAATGAGACCGCCATTGCGGTGGCCAGTAGGGTTGCTGTAGTTCGTTGCATGTGCTTCATGGAAGTGTGTGGTTTCAGCTTCACCTTGACCACGAAAGTGTTCAACGCTGAGTCTGTACGGTGCGGTCACCGGGCCTAACGCCGCAAATAACCGGAGCAATGCGAGCGACAGCGAGTATTGCGTCCGAGTTGATTTGCCTTGTTATAAGTCAGCTTCTTCGTTCTCATTTTCCATTGAATCCCAGAACTCACTATCTAATTTCTTGATTTGGATAGTTTGCTCAACCTGTAGGCCAACACCATAATCATAAAGGTATGAGGCCAATTGCTGACCATCAATAAGAATTAGCGTTGTAGCACCATTTAAGCTTCCAGCATAGGTTATTGCTCCTTGTGAAAATGAAGATGTGGTTATAAACACACCTTTGTTCGACTGAGCAACCGCCAGTGCACCGACAAATTTCTGAATTTCTTCTCTACCGACGTTATTGGATTGAGCATATCGCTTAGCTTGAATATGTATCCGTCCCAAACCTAAAACATCTTCCTTTATGATCCCGTCTATCCCACCATCATTTGTGTATGAAGTAACGGTGCCTGACTGCTTAATCTCACCGCCATAGCCCATTCGCTGCAGCAGTAAGACAACCAATTTTTCAAACTCCCGTGGCGTCTTACTAAGGATAGTGTCAATAATTTCTTGATACTTTGATTCTCGGATTTTCTCGGCAGATGAATAAAGTTCTTCTTGTGGTGTGAGACTTTCGTGATTTATCGAAACTTGCGGCGACTTCTCTGGTTTGTCCTTTTGTTTTTTTGCAATTTCAACGGCAATAAAATCGTTGATTGACTGCGGAACGGTTAATTTTTCTGAACCTAAAGCACTAATTTCGTAAAGGCCGCGCTTTGGCTTGTTCAGAAGTCCCGCCATATTCATGTAGCTTAACGCCCAACTAATTCTGTCATAGAAGATTTTCCCATTGCCCGACTCATACTCTTCATGGAGTTCATCTTCGGTTAGACCAAAGTGTTCTGCCAAAGGAACCTCAAACTCTTTGAGTTTTAGTTGTCCGCGCTCGGCTAATAATGAGAGAGCAGGAACCCGGATTTCGTCGTGTTTAGGAATTGTCACTTACTATCCTCTGACTTATAACGCCTGGGCTCAGGGGCGGCAAAAAGCGTAGCGAGGAACGAGCGCAGCTTTTTGACGTTCCTTGGAGCCCATTATTATGCGATTTTTACCCGCGTTCATTGAGCAACCCCGCTATTTCTTCGGCAATTTCATCCACTGTATGAGTTGCCGTGCCTCTCGCAACCTTGTCAGCCAAGGAGGGGCTGAAATCCACTACCTGCTGCTTTGTGATGTTGTGCCAGATTGGCAGTAGTATTTGTTCACCTGAAACGGCACGGGTGACAATTCCGTCAAGCTCATAGTTTGTCCAGCCCTTGCTTATAAATGATGGTGACAAAACAACGAGACCAACACGACTTGTAGCCAACCCTTTATCAATTTTCTGTCGTAGGCTGTCGCCAATGCGCAATGAAAATTCGTCATACCAAACATTCAGCCCTTGTGATACGAGCGCGTTGGCAAGAGACCTTACGATTTCGTCTTTATCCTCAGATGCGTGCGAAATAAAAACATCGTGCGTTCTGCCTCCTGATTCGACTGGCGGCGGTACATCTCTTTGAACCAGGCTCGGCACATCCGAGAGTGGAGCTTGCCTTAGTTCTGGCAACGGACCCGGAACCACTCTTACTGATGCTCTCGTGTTACCTCGAAGCCCTTGCATATCAACAGCAACATGCCAATGCCCCGTACTAGGGAACCTCTGATCAAGACGCCCAAAAATGCCGCCATCGCGTTTCCGCGCTGTTTTTTTCGGCTTTCGCTCAAAAATCGAGAGAAAACCTCCGATTTCGGGCGATTTCTGGCAGATTTGTGTGCTTT